>ERZ791911.973-NODE-973-length-15489-cov-6.478165_pt1 | contig 15489 bp, 21 predicted proteins | sample MGYA00510142_ERZ791911 | MGnify/ENA primary metagenome ERZ791911 (study PRJEB30046, sample SAMN00792056) | human gut metagenome | study: EMG produced TPA metagenomics assembly of the A metagenome-wide association study of gut microbiota in type 2... | reverse complement strand
TACTTCAAAGTGTGGTTACGCGATATTTATTTGTTCAAAAAGTTGTAAACTGCTGGACCTTATAAAGTACATTAATACATCTGTTTGCATGAGTATAATACTGTTTTGTATATCCATTCCGATGCTGTTTTTTTCATATGAATCATTTTTACAGAGGTATATGCTATGCGTTTCAATATGGTGGATAATTTTTATAGCAGCATTTGTTGCTGCATTTCGCATTGTATACTATTTGGGAGTTATTTTGATAACTTTGAATAAGTACAATAAGAAAAAATATATATATGAGCACAAGCGGAGCTCAATAGATCCGAATGATGTATCTAACCACCCTACTTATAAATCTCCATATGATTTATAGTAGCATAAGAGTGTATAAAATAGTTTAAGTTAAAATAGAATTGAATTTGAGGAGCGCAAAAAATGATAATTGAAAAATTGAGAGATGAAATTATTAATGAATTAGAGAATATATGGACGAGAGAGGAAATAGAGAAGTATATCAATCAATTAAGAAATAAAAATGAAGAAATGTTGAGACAATTACAAAAGGAAAATAGTAATATACCTAATAGATCTGATGAACGAAATTTAGAAATAGAAACTCAAGATTTATTGGATTTATATTTAGCTTATTATTTTAGAAGAATACCGGTAAAAAAATATAAAGTCAAAGTATCTAAGGAAATTGAAAACTTAGTAGATAATGATTGTAAAAATACCGTAGTAAACATAAAAAATGATTTAGAAAAGGGAAAAGATATAAATGCTAGAGTAAGCAGAGGCATTTTGAAGTTTGAAAGCAATGATAAAATGTTGAATAGATGGGGATTGTATCATCTTCATTTGGGGAATAAAATGGAGAAGGATGGTTTTATTCAAAGAACAGGAAAATTATTAATTATATATGTTAATAAATATAAGAATACTGTATATTTTTTGGCAGTAGCCCCGGGCCATGGAAAAAACTATCCAGATACATTTATTGATTCGGAATATCTAAAGACTTTAGTAGAAAATTGGAAAGAAGTAAAGGGAGAGTTAGAATGCGAAAGTATTACTGGGATAGGTCCTGAAATGAAGGACGAAGATATGAAAAAAATATTAGAACGCAGTAATGTAAATTTATGTGTGGTCAAGAGTGGGAATGTTTTGATTACTCCTCCTGGACTTGGCACAGCAATGGACGGGAGCAGTATAGAAGTAAGACTTCTTAGTATGCGTATAGTAAAGAAGTGTAAAGCACTTGAAAAAATGTATGGAGATAAATTAGGCATAGAAATAAGTCAAGATAGGGTATTTTTATTAAAGGGAAATCAAAAAATATGCCTATAGATATTGAATATAAACATAAATGAGTGTGATATCGTCGTATTAAGTGGTTTTTACTTCGTGCGACGTTTTATTCTACATCCATTGTGAATCAAGTTAAATAAAGTCTGGGGGTATACTATAAAAGATTGATGGTGTAAAATAATTGTGGGGAAACTTTAATGCATTAAAGAGAATATAAAAAGAGAAGGGATAAGGTAAAATATATTTCGCAAATTCAATTTCATAAAAAATAGACATAGTCTATTGCCACTAGTACAATTAAGTTACCACACCAAATTCGTAAGGAGGCAATAGACCATGTCTGGTAATATTATACAACTTAATGAGAATCTTATAAAGAATAATTTAAAGGATCTTGTACGCAACCGTGTAGAGGAAACACTGAACGACCTGCTCGACTACGAGGCGGATGAACTCGTCCGCGCTGGCAAGTATGAGCGAACGGGAGACCGTAAGGGCTACCGTTCCGGTCATTACGAGCGGAATTTTGGCACGACTTCCGGCGAAGTCAGATTACGCGTGCTGAAGCTCAAGGGCATCCAGTTTGAGACGGCCATCATCGAGCGCTATAAACGCCGTGAATGCTCTGTCGAGGAAGCCCTTATTGAGATGTACCTGGCCGGCGTATCCGTGCGCCGTGTCGAAGATATCACCGAATTGCTTTGGGGCACAAAGGTCTCCTCTGGCACCATCAGCGAAGGCATACAAGCACATCGAGGAATGGCGTCAGCGTCCTTTAACGGGGGAATATCCGTATGTTTATGTCGACGGCATTTACCTCAAGCGCTGCTGGGGTGGCGAGATTCAAAATGTCTCCGTTTTAGTCGCTATTGGCGTCAATAAAGACGGGTTCCGTGAGATTCTCGGAGCAGCAGAAGGCATGAAAGAAGACAGGGAAAGCTGGTTGAACTTCTTCACCTGGCTCAAAGGCCGTGGCCTTGCAGGCGTGCGTCTCATTATCGGCGATAAATGCCTTGGCATGCTGGAAAGCATCCCTGTAGTCTTTCCTGAAGCCAAATACCAACGCTGCACGGTCCATTTTTACCGGAACGTCTTCATAGTGACGCCAAAGACTAAGATGAAGCAGGTTACCTTAATGCTCAAGGCAATCCACGCGCAGGAGAGCAAGGAAGCTGCACAGGAAAAGGCGGTCTCCATTGCCGCCAAGCTCCGTGAAATGAAGCTTTTATCCGCAGCCAAGAAAGTCGAGGACAGCGTGGGCGAAACCTTGACCTATATGGATTTTCCAACAGAACACTGGATCCGGATCCGCACGAATAACCTAACAGAACGGGTGAATCGCGAGATACGCCGCCGTACACGGGCCATTGGTGCCTTTCCTGACGGCAACAGTGCTTTTGATGCTCGTCTGTGCCAGACTTCGTCATGTTGCCGCCTCGGAATGGGGCTCAAAACGCTATATGGACATGGAACATCTATTCAAGATGGAAATTGAGCAGCCAAATGACGAGGAAAATCCATATATCTGATGCCGATATTTACTGGCGGATGAAATGAATTTGCGAAAGAATCTTGACACTACCGGAAACTTCTTTGGCTTAATGAAACAGGAAATGTACTATGGTGTAGTCTACTATAGTTACGAAGAACTTAAATCGAGTATTGAACGATATATTAAATACTACAATGAGCAAAGGATTAAAGAAAAACTAGGTTGGAAGAGTCCTGTCCAATACAGACTTTCCCAGCTGACTGCATAAAAAATAACGAGATGGCAAAGCCATCTCGTTACTAAGGTCTAACTTTTTGGGGTCACATCAAAATGTAGAATAAATGTAGAAAATAGGATCATTCTGCATTTATGATTACGGTTTCCAGAAGTTATTGCAATTTTTGCAACAACTAATCACGAGGTATGGTGATTTTTTCCTATTTATTTATATTTGCTCTGCGAATTGCATCAATAATGGAGTCAGTATTCCATCCTACAATTTCATCACAAACGAGCGCAATATCTTGCGGTATTCGTTGCTGCCCCCACGGTTTTATTCCGATCAATGGTTTATTTAAAGCACATGCTAAACAAGCTTCTGTATTCATCCATTTGTGATAAGCACCATACATGCCTAATAAGGTTAATACTACGGTAGAATGGGAAATTTGATTTTGCAACGCTTGTTTGATTCTTGAATCGGGTATCTTAATCCCTAAAGGAGAAAGATTCTTATCACTTGAAATAGAATAGTCATAATATGAAAAATAAGGGGCATTGTCTAAAAGTTGAACTAATCGTATATAATCTTCAGAATAGCTCCATGCATGGCTAATAAAAATGTGATAATTAAAAAGAGATGGCATATCTATCATTTCCTTTCTATTAATGCTATACGTATTTTGGTATAATACATAAAAAGAGGTGTTCAACATGAAGACTGTTAAATTTTATAGAAAAAAACCTGTTATTATTCAAGCGTATGTTACGGATGTTGATGTTATAATCGAAACTCTAGAGGGACCTCTACATGCTTCTCCTGGTGATTATATTATTACTGGAGTAAATGGTGAGCAATATCCTTGTAAACCGGATATATTTGAAAAAACTTATGAATTGGTTGAACCTTGATTGTGTGGTAAGTTAGATGGAATTGAATGTATAACAGAGTTCCATTGACTATTTTCAGCGGCAAGAATACTTTCAACTCTATTAACTAATAAATGGTATGATGATTCTGGACTTTCAGCGTCTTTATATAGTCCTGTATGAGTTTGATATAGATATTTTTCACGTTTTAAAAGCTCGCAGGCTGTACGATATTTGGTCCATAGTTCGTAATATGTTTCAATATGGCTCCATGCCTGTAAAAAAAGTAGCTATTGCTCCAACTAAAATTAAAAGCCCTTTATTATATGAATAATCACATAAAGGAAGAAAACCTAGGACTGGCAAAGAAATTGTTAGTCCTACTTCTACTTTTTTTAACCGCTTATATCGTTTTTGGTTAAATGCGCTTTTTTCATCAAACCAATTCATTTGGTCGTCTAATCTATTTTTTATGTAGTCCTCAACGGACATTTCTTTATATATGTGAATTTGTTCTTCTGCCATGTCTACCTCTCAATGCACTGGCATATACGAATATAGTTATTAAAACTTACCTTTACCTCTTAACTCGACTACCTCGCCAAGTATATGGACAGGTAGTTTTTCTATTTCATCATTCGTGTAGAAATGGGGGGCGTATACGCTGATGTTGTTGGCAATAAGCGTAATACCGTTTTCCTGCTTTTTTACACGCTTGAGCATGGCCTCGTTGCCATTGATAAGGACAACGGCAACCTTGCCGGATTCTACATCAGCCTGCCGCTTTACGATGACGACGTCACCTTCCAATATGCGCGGTTCCATCGAATGACCTTTGACTTTTAGGCCGAAAAACTCGCCTGTTGTGGCCATTTCCCTCGGGATTTCTTCCCAGTCTATAATATCTTGTATAGCATCAACAGGAATCCCGGCAATAATGCTTCCCAAAACAGGAATTTTTACCCCTTGTTGTTTTTTATCACAAGCTAAAGAATCTATAATTTTTGATTGTTCCTTTATGATGCTTTCCATTTTTTTTATATCTATATAATTCGATAAATCAGCTAAGGATTCAACGCCATCAGGCATTTCTAAGCCATCCTGATGTATTTGCTTTACAAACTTGTCAAGCCATTCTTTTTGCTCTGAGTCGGTCAATTTAATTGCAGATCCTCCACACATGTCAAATAATTGCGAAGAACTTATTTTCATTGCTTTGGCAATTGCGTTGATTGTTCGCGTTGTTGGGATTATTTCTTTTCCAGTTCCGGGATTCGTTCCTTTTTCTAACATGCCAATATAAGCTTTACTTAATCCTGACATTCGGGAAAAATCTGCTAAAGAAAGGTCGTGTTTAATTCTATAGGCTTTGATAATATTGCCTAATCTGACATAATTGTTTAATTTCATGTTTATACCCTCCATAATCATTATATATTTGTAAAATGTATTTGACAATAAAACAAATGCCTAATATAATAGACGATGGAAAGGAGGAAATTATAATGTGCAAAGTAAAAGAGACTAGAGAAAAAATTAATATGAGTATTTCTAAATTATCAAAAAAGTCTAAAGTATCTCGTGCTACCATATCTAAAATTGAAAATACTGATGATTATGTTACGACAACTAAAACATTAGAAGCATTAGCTAATGTTTTGAATTGTGATATATCAGATATTTATTGCCCTTAGCGTCTAATATATTATCCGATATTTTAATGGAGCATGTAAAGTGGAGGAGACACGACAATGAGAACGTCCCGGCTATGCTGTACGACGTGCTAAAGCAGGGTCGAAAGTGGCTGTTTTAAAACTCGAAAGGGTTGATGAAAAATGGAAAAACTGGCATATAGCCGTGAAGACCTTATGAAACTCTTTCAATGTGGGGCGACATCCATATGGAGAATGGAACAGGATGGCCGTATTAAGAAACTTCACGGTGTTCCAGGCTGTATGTACCGAGCTAAAGAAGTTCACGAGCTTCTTGAACTCGGCTTTGATGATAAAAAACATTCTCCTTTTGAATGGCGAAGGTTAGAGCAGGAAAATAAAGCACTTCAAGCGGAAATTACAGCTCTTAAAGTACGGCTGGCTAGGATTTCAGCCATGGCATTAGGAACACTGCCTATTATAAACGAAGGGAGAGAAAACGCATGAGAGTCAAAAAGAGAAAGAAATGGAAAGGTATTACTTGCTATGATGACGCAAGTTGCCGGCAAGTTAAGCAGATAAGCTGGAAAAAACGCATGATTGCTACGCTGGCCGCAACATTGGTTGTCGGAGTTCTAGCTGGGTATGCAGCTACTTCGCAAGTTAACCATACCGTTTATACAGTAGGGACTGGTGACACGCTGTGGAGCATTGCCGAACAGTTCGCCTATAATGATGACGATTTGCGGGAAGCATACTGGCGAATCGTTGAGGATAATAACTTGTCAAAAGACGGTATTATCCAGCCAGGGCAGCAACTTGTCATTTACCGCTACTAAATTTAATTTACAGGAAAGGAGTGGAAAGTCTATGAGTTCAATATTCACAAGCTTGGCCATTTTGGCCCAGCATAACGCAGGGCTAACGCAGGAAGCGGCTGCAGAGCAAATCGGAGTCGCCCTTCGCACGATAGCGCACTGTTTTTTGTCAAGCAATTTTCCCTAATTTCACCTTCAGAATTCCCTCGAATTACCGTGGGGAATTTCCTGTTTTTGGCGGGATTGTTTGTGGCTGGGATGAAGCCCTGCCATCTTGACGCATGAGGGCATGTTCCATGCGGTAGCTGGGGCCCTCAAATATCAACAGATGACCGTGATGTACTAGGCGGTCAATCATGGCTGCCGCCATCTGGGTGTCCGTGAATAGGCTGCCCCATTTCGAGAATTCGATGTTAGTCGTGAGGATAAGGCTCTTGTTTTCATAACTATCTGAAATAACCCGGAACAATAGTTGTGAGCCCTCTTTATCGATGGGGACATAGCCCCATTCATCTAAGATGAGCAGGTCCAGCCCTTGCAGTTCCCGGATGAGTCGTTCCAACGTTCCGCTCCTCCGAGCTTTCGCTAGTTTTAGGACCAAGCTGGTTACCGTATAAAAACGCGTTTTCAAGCCCCTTTTACAGGCCTTGACCCCAGCAGCGATGGCTAAATGGGTCTTGCCGACACCGACAGGGCCGAAGAGCACCAGATTCTGCTTCTGTGCAATGAACTGGCATGTTTCCAGGTCTTCCCGAGTGAAGGACGGCGGGAAGGACACGCTGCCGTATTGCTTCGTAGTTGAGGACGGGCCTGCTGGTCCAATTCCTTTCGCAGTCCGCTGTTCTGCCAGGACCCGCAATTCTTTATCAGCATGGCCAGGGTCGTACTGTAATCATAGGAATCCGTCCGGGTATTTCCATATTGGCGGGCATGGCGGGTAATCAGCTCGCCTGTTTCATAGTCCAAGATATCTACGGAATTGGCACGGAGCCCTATCAGAATCTGTTGCTTTGCCAGTTCCGGCCGGGTCGAGTACCAATGTTTTCCATCGATGCAGATTTTCCCATAACCGTCCGCTTTACGTACGACATAGCGGCAGACATCAAAGGGATGGGACGGCAAGGGATAGCAGGCATCCAAGTCTTCCTGGAACAAGTCCGAAATGAGCTTCTGTTTCTTGTAATGGATTTCAGCGGCTTTCTTCTCGTGAGACTGCAACAATTGTCGGTTGAATTCATCCCAATCATCGAATTCGGGGACCGGGACGAATAGGTTATTGCGGATATAGCGGACCTTGTTCTCGACGTTCCCTTTTTCATGTCCTGCCCGGGGAGAACAGAACCGGCACAAGAACTTGTACTGGGCATGGAATCGGGCGAACAGTTCCGTTTCCTTGACTTCATCCTGGATGCGATGGCCCACGCCGAGATGAGTTCCAGGTTTCGCCTTTCTTTTTCCCTCTTTTTCACCTTCTTGACGTAGCGCTGGACCACATTATACGAGCCCGTAAAACCTTCCTGTTCCTGGAGCAGGTGATAGATGCGCATGGCCGTGAACTGCTGCTTGCGCCAGTTCTTTTTATCTTCCTCCAGCTATTTTTGAATGATGGGCTTGAATGGGTCCAATATAGATGGACGTTCCGGAACGACGGGCATCTGTGGTGAAAAATCTTCCTGGTTCAGATACTTCCGGACCGCCTTTGGATCAGTATGAGTAATTTCAGCAATTTCTTTAATAGTACTTCCCTTTTTCCTTAAATCTCTGATATTATTGATATGGGACATTGAGAGCATTTTCCTTTCCTCCTTCATCTTTTGGTCGTGCTTAAGATAAAGGATAAATAACTTTGGGGACATGTTCAAGATGTCCCGCTTTTTATAGGGAATTCCCTGCGGCGAAAAAAGGGATTTTTGAAGGTGATGGAAGGTATTTTTACTATATCATAAACATACGTTTGACAACAACTATTTCAATGACCGTTATCAGGGCATTCCTATTGGCGGCTATAATGTATTGATCAACGCGCTCCTTGAAGGCATCGAAGTTCGGACTGGCGTCGATTATAATAAGACTCGCCAGGAATATGAAGGAATTGCGAAGACGGTAGTCTATACGGGACCGATTGATGAATACTTTGACTATAAATTGGGTCGCTTGGAATACCGCGGCCTTCGTTTTGAAACGGAACGCATAGAAGAAGAAAACTATCAAGGTGTAGCAGTCATGAATTATACCGACCGGGAAACGCTGTATACACGTAGCATCGAACATAAACATTTTGAATTCGGCGAACAGCCGGTTACGTATGTCACAAAAGAATACCCGGCAGATTGGCATCCTGGTGAAGAAGCTTATTATCCGGTCAACAACGAACGGAACCAGCATTTATATGAACAGTATGCTGCCTTAGCGGCACAAGAAAAAAATGTCATTTTCGGTGGCCGTTTAGCGGAATATAAGTACTATGACATGGATGACGTTATTGCTAGTGCCTTAGAGATGGTGAAAAAATATGAAGCCCATTCGTAAAGCCGTCATCCCGGCAGCCGGCTATGGAATACGCTTTCTGCCGGCGACCAAGTCAATTCCTAAAGAGATGATCCCTATCGTCGATAAGCCCGTGATTCAATATATCGTGGAAGAAGCTATTCAAAGTGGCATCGAAGAAATTTTAATCATCACCGGTTACGGGAAACGGTCTATCGAAGACCATTTTGATACGAATGTCGAGCTGGAGTATCACTTACGTCAGCAAGGGAAGTTGCAGTACCTGGAACTGGTACAGGAAATCTCGAAAATCAATGTCCATTACATTCGCCAGAAACGTATGCGCGGCTTAGGGGATGCTATCCTTTGTGCTGAATCCTTTATCGACAATGAACCTTTTGCTGTCCTCCTCGACGATGATATCATCTATCATGAACAAGAACCGGCCATGCATCAGCTGATGAGAATGTATAATAAATACGGCGCAACTATGGTAGGCTGCCAGACATTGAATGGAGAGCAAGCCGTTCCGCGGAATATTTTGCAAAGCGTGGCTACCGAGAAAACAGGCATTTCCCGTTTCCTCAACGTAGAAAAGGCAGTCGGCCATGAAGCTGATGGAAAATCAGCCATGCTGGGACGCTATGTCCTGACACCAGATATATTTGAAATCCTGCGCCGCGTCCAGCCTAATAAAAAAGGGAAGATTAAATTATCCGACGCCCTAAAACTCATGGCCAGCCGTCAAGCCGTCTACACGTGCGAAATCAAAGGAAAGCGCTACGACATCGGCAATAAATTGGATTACCTCAAAGCAACAGTAGAATATGCCTTGCGGCGCCTTGAATTAAAAGATGCTTTTCGGACTTATCTAAATCAGTATATATAATGCGACAAAAGCCATGAACTTTCTAGGTTCGTGGCTTTTTCAAATTTTTGGGCATTACGAGAGGACAATGGATATCTTGTGAAATTACCGTAGATATGATATATTGCTATTAGAAAATTTGTTTGCTTAGAGTTCCAAAACATTTTTAATAGATTGTAACGGAATTAATCAGGCAGAGCTTTGAAATTGCTGATTTTATAGTTATGTGAATCAAATTATCGGTTAAGGGAGGGAATCTTAATGAAGGCCATTTGTTATCATAATACTAAATTAACGTTACCTAATTGGAATCCTAATGATCAGTTAAATGAAGAATGTCCCTTGGGGTTTGCTTATGAATCGGGCGATTTCTATGTTCATATGTATGGTAGAGGAGACGGACTGTATACTGTTTCGCCCGGAATTACCGCAATTGAAGGAAAAACAGAAGGGAGTTCACTTGAGCAATGGGCAGTCAAGCGATTTGGTGCGGAAAATATTCAGACAATGTGCGAGGAAGTTGGAGTTACGCATCCTTCTATCTGGAGACCAGGACTATATACCTATGATGAGCTGCGACAGGGCCTCCATTACTTACCTTTAAAAAAAGAAGATGAAGATCAGGCATTGTTTCTGTTACTTCAAAAACTTATTAATATATTCACTTATATAGAGCCGGCAAACTGTAACTTATCCTGTTATGGACATCGAATCAGAGAACTGATTATCCTTGCTTCTACGGAGTTTGAAAATCAGTGTAGGAATATATTGAGAGCAAATAATATTTCTCCACAAGGAAAAGATTATATGTCAAAGGATTTTGTGAAGTTAAACGCATTGGCTCATCTTACTGAATATGAAATTATGTTTAAACCTTTTGCGAACTTGCGCCCGTTTAAACCTTTCGACAATTGGAATGAGGAAAGACCTACTCAATCTCTTGTATGGTATGATAAATATAATCGTGTAAAGCATGATCGGACAAATGATTTTTCAGCTGCTTCACTGGAAACTGCGTTAAATGCTATAGCAGCTAATATTATTTTATATTCAGTACAATTTGGACCTTATTTACTCTCTAATTTATCTTCTGTCTTATCGAGTTATTTTAATCAATATATTCATTTATCATTAGTGAATCCGGATATCACGACTTTTTATATTCCAAAGCTTAAACTTAATGATAGTATAAGAAAAGATTATTTTGTTTGTGATGCATTCCGTGAAAGATTTATAAAACCATGGACTGTCATATCATGTGAATGATAATAGATAAGTGAGCCATTCAAGGCATTTGTAATCACGAAAAAATGAGCCACCTTACTACTTCATCCTGTATAATTTGGTTAGAACTATCAAATAGGAAGGGATGGCAACAAGGTGATTATCGCTATGGAAGACTATAAAAAAATCCGGCATATGTTCCTCGTAGAAGGAAAAAGCCAGCGGCAGATTGCCCGAACACTCGGAATCTCCCGCAATACCGTTGCTAAATACTGCAATAGTAATATCTATCCCGGCATTCGTGCCGACTATCATTGGCTTTTTCTTTATGAAACAGTACCTAAAAATAAATTAAATCAACCTTATAAGGCTATGAAAGACGAATCTATTTCTTTTTTATCACCTGAATTAAAGGAATATATAGATAATATGGGTACATAATCCTATCAAAAAATAGCGAAACACAGGGCATAAACATTTTTTTATGAGCAACTGATAGATTGTGACAATAAAACGTATCTTTAGTTACATCTCTTTACAACTTTTGTGCCGTTACGGTAGTTTGTGAAGAGCGTTTGTACAAGGCTTGAACTAAGTCCGTTGGAATCTTAAGGCATAATGAATTCATCGCGCTACTCTTTTGAGTTGATGTGTTTTAGTGAATTCGTTATACTTCAAAGTATGATTACGCGATATTTATTCGCCTTTAAATTGTTGCATATAAGTGGTTTATGATTTGCTTTATGAATAGAAAGGACATCATGTCATGGATAAAAAGGTTATAACGCTGAATCATTTAGATTCTTTTACAAAGACTTTTTATGAAGAATCAAGGAGGATGATTCGTTCTGCCATGGCAGAACATAATCTTATCATTTTTGTCGGTGCAGGAGTGTCATTAGATTCGGGTATGCCGTCTTGGAGTCAAGCGATTTCGCAGATTGCAAAGAAATTGGATGTTTCTCCTGGTGATATCGACAATCTGAAAATTCCCCAATATTATTTTAATGCCAGAGGGAAAAATGATTATACGCAGCTGGTACATCAAATTTTCAAGTATGGAATTCATTTACAAACAATGCCCGTGCATAAAAAAATTATCGAATTTAATGCAGATGTGATGATTACAACAAATTATGATCATATTTTGGAGCAGGCAGCAGAAGAATCTGGCGAAATTCTATATGTTGCTAGCAAAGATAGCGAACTTCCTTATAAGCGGGGAGCAGAACTTATTAAGATGCATGGTGATTTTGAGCATGATAATTTTGTACTCAAAGAGGATGATTACCTGAACTATGAGCAGAACTTTCGCCTCATAAAAAACTACATTACTTCGCTGGCAGGGACTAAAACTATATTATTTATAGGCTATAGTTTTAATGATCCTGATTTGAAGCAGATTTTTTCATGGCTCAAAAATATACTTCTGGGAGATTTTAGACATGCTTATATGATATCGGTTGGTCAGTATGACCGGTATGAGGAAAATTATTATAAAAACTTTGGAATCAATACCATCTATGCGAGCTTGTTTCAAAATGACGGAGAAAAACTTTCCAAAACGGAAAATCTTAATCGCGTTTTAGATTGGCTATTACAGGATGATTCCTTGGGAACTATTCTTGATGAACTGTGGAGAAAAATTGGTGTATATCATTATATGAAAGTGCCTTATGCTAATCATGTTATTGACTGTTTAAAACCTCATTTTGAGGTAAGAATAGATTATTCTGGTGATTTTTCTTTTGAATTTATGCTATTTCCGAGAATACCTCCGCGTGACATAATATCATCAAAGCAAAATGGTTTGACTGAACCGCTTATTCTATTTTCTAAGTTCTGTTATGTTGCGCATAAATCTGCAGGAGAGTATTCAGGGAAAGAAAAGGTAGAGTCAACAGCGTGGTATAAAGAATTTGAGAATACTGTTCATAGTGATGACATTATAGACATTGCTGGTGTACAGGTCGCAAAGAAATATTTGCACTTTTCAAAAGATGAATGGGAGAAAGTTAGTACATTTTTGAAGATAATGGCAAAAAGTGGGTTATCTGGTTTATTAATTTCCAGTGAGGATGAAAAAATTATAATCCCACTCAGTTCTTTAGATGAGAAGCCGGATGATATAATGCCTGCTATGGAGAATTTCGATTTTCAAAAGTTGGAAAATTTTAAAGATGGTAATGAACAATTACTTTCAGTCGGTGATGCAGATTCATATTTAAGACAGGCTCATTTATGTTATTTATTAGAGGATTATGTAACGGCATATTTTTACTCCAAGCAGGCAGCCTATTTATATTTTCATCAGAACGATTATGCTAGATACTTTATAGCCAAATGTAATCAACAATTTTTGGGAGATTTTATCCATTCTAGATTTAACAACAATGAGGCAGTTGAAAAAATCAAGGAAGAGTTGGAACGTCTTGACTTAAATAAGATATTTATGCAGATACCTGATTTAACGGATGGTCATGCAGGGAATCAGGGCAAAAATGAATTTTTAAAGGAAATCTACTCATTCAGCTTGGCTTATAACATGTTACAAAATACTGTTAAGGAGGCACAGAAAGTAGAAGATGAGGCAAACTCAAATTATATAATTTTTGGAGGAGCCCCGGCGTACCAGAAGATAAGGGCTCAAGTAAAGAATTTCTACCATTATATGGAGGGAAATCATTTATTTATTGATCGCTTTGAAGATATAAAAATGGTCTTTGGGAAGGCTGCATCAGCTTTAATTTCTTCTGCTTTGGCAGAGGATAAGATACAAGATACTACAACTAATCCGGTTGCCATACCTACACAAAATATCCACGAAACTGAAATTCAAGTATTCGATCTCTTTCTGGCAATCAGGTATTTATCCGATAATGAGATCGAGCAATTGTTTCAAAAACATAATATGGGAACCGTTTCCAGCAGTGGAATGGAATATTTATCATTGGTTTCTAAAAATTTAACCAACAGTTCGAGCAGTTCGAATCGTTTATGGAATTACTCTCAATATCTATCTTCGTTATTTGCCATTATTGGGCATGTCAAACTAGAAGATAGACTGGTAGCTTCTGCTTTATCCACTGTGATTAGGCTATTGTCATTAGATTTACTGGGGATATTTAGGCAAAATTTTAATGCAATCAGACGAATTATTGAGCAGATTGGTAAACAGCAACTGATAAAAAAAGACTCTACGTCCGCAAATAGTTTATTACAACTGGCGGATAAGATTTTGGAAATACTGCCATTAGTAAATGATGAAATTATGGTAGATGAGTTGACAGATATTATGAGTGCTTCGCTTTGGAATTTAAATGAAGCACAGATATCTCATGATAGAAGTGATAGAGTGAAGGAACTTTTGCAAAATAACGATTATAGAAATGCAAGTTTTTTTATTTATATCTATCTACAGTGTTCAGAAAATACACAAAGGATGATTAGGGAATGGATAAAAAATTGGAATCCGGGAAATTCTGTAGAAGATTACAGGACATACTTGGTTGGCATCCAGGCTGGCGCTATTTCGATGAGTCCAGTACAGAAAGAGAAGATTGTTAAATTCCTTAAGGAACAAGAAACTTCGTATGTAGATTATCGTAAAAGAGGGATTCTTGACTCTCGGAATCAGAGTCTAGTAAGATGTATTCTTAATCTGGTCTCTATTGCAATTATAGGAAAAGTTGAGGATAAAACCTGGATAATTAAGATCTGTAAAGAATATCAGTTGAAGTTAGCGCTATGGTTGCTTGATATGAATAATGAAGATAATTGGAAAGACTTTCAACCTGAATGGTTGAATCAGTGTGATTCCAAACTGCTGCAACGCATTGCAGAGAATAAACAGTGGTGCTTTAAGATTGCAACTATAATCAAGAAAGAATATCTGGAGAGGAAAATTGATGAGGGTGTAATAGAAAAATACTTCCGGTATTTCGCATGAATAGTTTGTGGATGGGATGGAGTGGTGCCATCCTATTTCATGAGTACCCCTTATTTATCTTTCTATAAAACAGTTCTGAGCTAGCATGTCTTTTGTGAAGTTAAATCACCAATTATATAAAAATATATTTATTTGAATATTGGAGCCGCAAAATACTGGGAGAAGTGATGAAATGCCGAAGTTTATGAAGCTGTTTCCTGCTTACATATATATGACTGTTACCTTGAAGTTTCTATTTATAGGTATAGCGACTGGAGAGTTTATATATATACTGCTTTCTGGATTTTTGGTTATTGTTAATCATACGACATACACTGGTATTCTCTTTTTTATGCAATTAATTATTATTGCTTTCATGGTGTTGTCCTTGCTTATACCGAATAATTTAGCCAAAGTGCGTAGAATGTTTTGCGGAAGATGGGACCTTATATTGTGTTATCTGATTGGGAGTGCTATTCCTATATCTTTTCAGGGGTTTTATATAAGCGAAATTTTATATAAACTTACAGGCTTGCAATATATATTAATTGAACTTGGATTTTTTATTCCTTTTGCTATCAACAGCAGTTTACAACTTTTTGAACAAATAAATATCGCGTAACCACACTTTGAAG
>ERZ791911.970-NODE-970-length-15542-cov-4.777814_pt1 | contig 15542 bp, 10 predicted proteins | sample MGYA00510142_ERZ791911 | MGnify/ENA primary metagenome ERZ791911 (study PRJEB30046, sample SAMN00792056) | human gut metagenome | study: EMG produced TPA metagenomics assembly of the A metagenome-wide association study of gut microbiota in type 2... | reverse complement strand
TTCCGGCATGAACCGCTGGGGGCTGTCAGCGAGGATGAAATGCGCGCATCGGTGGATGCGGACAAGGCCGCGCTGGAAAAAATCTTCGGCACCACGGTCGTGGGGCACGCCTATGCGCAGGGGTCAACCTCGCCGGCTGTTCAGGCGTATCTGAAGGCGCAGGGGTATCAATATGCCAGAGTGGTCTTTCCCTCCGGCGGCTTTGCGTTCCCGGATAATCCGATGAACTTTCGGCCTTCCTCCTCGCTGATTCTGAAAAATGCCGTGAAGCTGGTGGAGCGTTTCAAATGTGAGGAACCCGGAGAAAAGGATCTGCTGTTGTTCCTGTGGGCACACAGTTATGAAATGGACTACGAAAAGGGAAACGCCAGTTGGTATGCTTTGGAGCGGCTTTTTGAATCGATCGCAGGCCGAAGCGATATCGTATATTGCACAAACAGCGAAGCGTTCGCGCATATTTAAGGAGAGCAGGAAAGTGAAAAAGAAAGATTTTAACCGAGGTTGGCTATTTGGCGCCGTGGGAAAGGAACCGTCTATGCAGCCGGTCACACTTCCCCACGATGCCATGCTGTACGAGAAACGCTCGAAGGATGCGGCAACAGCGGGAGCGTGCGGATACTTTCCCGGCGGGGCCTATGTCTACGTCAAACGGTTTCTTGTGCCTGAAACATGGCGGACACAGTCCGCTGTGCTGGAATTTGAGGCAGTTTATCAAAACGCACAGGTGTTCGTGAACGATGCGCTTGTGGCTGAACAGCGGTACGGGTATACCAACTTCTTTGTGGTGCTGGACCCGCAACTGAAGTATGGCGAAGAAAATGAAATCAAAGTGATTGCGGACAACTCGTCGGTACCCAATTCCCGTTGGTATTCCGGCAGCGGAATTTATCGCAGCGTAAACCTCTTCCTGGGGGATAAGAGTCATATCCGCCCGGATGGACTGCTCGTCTCCACCTCCGGAAACGATGCGGCCCATGTGAAAGTTTCGGTCACCGGTGGTGATACGGTCAGAGTCTCTGTTCTGGATGGTGAAAAGGTGGTGGCGCAGGCCGAAACTGCGGTCAAGGAAGGCACTGCGTCGGCGGACATTCCCGTTTCCCAGCCGCGGCTTTGGGATGCGGAACATCCCGAACTGTACCAATGCAGAGCGGAACTGCTGAAAAATGGTGAGATGGTGGATGAGGCGGACGCCTGGTTTGGATTCCGTACCCTTAGCTGGAGCACCAGAGGATTTTTTGTAAACGGCAAGAAAACGCTGTTCCGTGGCGCCTGCGTCCACCACGACAATGGTATTCTGGGCGCATGCTCTTTTGAGGATGCCGAGTTCCGCCGTGTCCGTCTGCTCAAGGAGGCTGGTTTCAACGCGATACGTTCCGCCCACAACCCTGCCTCCAAGGCGCTGTTGGATGCCTGTGACCGGCTGGGTCTTTATGTCATGGATGAATTCTGCGACAACTGGCTGGTACATAAAAACCCCTACGACTATGCGGACCGAGATTTCCGCGCATGGTGGCAGCAGGATCTCACAGCTATGGTCATCAAAAACTACAACCATCCCAGTGTGGTCATGAACTCTATCGGAAATGAGATCTCCGAACTGGCTATACCCGAAGGACAGGAGTACTGTAAAAAATTAGCAGTCCTGGCACGAAAGCTGGACCCGGACAAAGCAGTGACGATGGGGGTCAACCTGATGCTGTGCAGTATGTCGGCCAAGGGAGGCGGCATATACGGCAACAAAAAGGATGGAGAAGAGAATAAAAACGGCAGTCAGACGATGGACAACGTTCCCACCAGCGCCTTCTTCAACATGCTGATGAATCTGGCCGGGGGTATGATTGAAAAAATGGCCGCCAAACCTGCCGCGGACGATGCCACAAAGGTAAGTTTCTCTTATCTGGATATTGGCGGTTACAACTACGCCGCGTCCCGATACGAGAAGGACGGTACGCTCCATCCCGACCGCGTCATTGTCGGGTCCGAGACCCTGCCCAAGAACCTGTATCATAACTGGCAGCTGGTGAAAAAATTCCCCTATGTCATCGGCGACTTTATGTGGACGGGCTGGGATTATCTGGGAGAGGCGGGCATCGGTACCGTCCGTTACAAAAGTTTCAAAAATCCCGGTCAGGACGCGCCCATCATCTCCGCCGGCTGCGGCGTGATCGACATTTGCGGAAAGATTCGCCCCGAGGTACAGTGGAACCGGCTGATCTGGGGGCTGGACCATACCCCCGGCATCGGCGTAGAACCGTATACCCACGCAGGGGAGACCGGCTCCGAATCCATGTGGCGTGACACAGACGCAGTGGCAAGCTGGTCCTGGGCCGGCTGTGAAGGCAAAAAAACCAAGGTCACGGTCTACTCTGACGGCGAAACGGTGGAACTCATTGTCAACGGGCATTCCTATGGCAGAAAAAAGACGAAGGAATACAAGGCTGTCTTTAAACGTGTTGTCTATGAGCCCGGTACCATCACCGCAATCAGCTACGATGGCGAGGGAAAAGAACAGAGCCGCACTTCCATGAAGACAGCTGTAGGACCTGCCGAACTGCGTGTGGTGGCCGACCGGAGCACCTTGCAGGCAAAAACGCAGGATTTGGCCTACATCAGCATTGACCTGACGGGGGCGGATGGCATCACAAAATCTTCTGAGGATACTGCGGTCACGGTGGAGGTTGACGGTGCCGGAACGCTGCTGGCCCTTGGTTCTGCACGTCCTAACATGGGGGAAAACTTTTTCTCCGATACCCACACGACCTACTACGGCAAGGCATTGGCCGTGGTCCGCGGCGGCGATGCCCCCGGAAAGATTACGGTCACGGTGAAAGCAAAAGGCCTGCCGGCCAAAACGCTTGAATTGGAGGTAATCTGAGGAAAAGGCATAGGCCAAACGGAAAATCCCGATGTCTAACCAAAAAGACTGCAACAATTGTTGCAGTCTTTTTCTACGTGATCTACTTTATAGATTTTGCGTAAATTCACATTTTCCTGAAAGTTGGCACATCGGCTAGTTTCAACAGCATATCATCGGTGGCGTCTGTGTACTGCCCCTGTTGAATTTTCTTGTTTCGCAACTGATTTACAGCACTTCTTGCAAGGCGGATTTCCTCACTGGTGAAAACTGCTTTTTTACCGGCTGAGAGAGAATCCACTTTGAGTATCAGATAACCTGTTTCCTGCCAGCCTGCGTTCATGGCTCGCTGCCGATAATAGTAATCGCCCAGCGCTTTCAGCAAAATAATTTTATTGGCGCGCGTCAGCTTGATTTTTCTCATAATCCTATCGCCTTTCCCAACTTTTCCTGCGCCTTGCGCTTGTTCTTGTCAAAGGCGTGGGCATAAATATCCAGCGTTGTACTTGCCTGCGCATGACCCAATAGACTAGCCCCCGTGCGCACATCCACGCCCTGCGCAGTCAGCAGGCTGGCGTTCGTATGCCGTAAGCCATGCACATTTAAATCCAGCGGCAAGTTGTTTGCTTTCAAAATCAGCTTGAAGCGATAGGTAAATGCTCATGTGCCATAAAGTAACACCACAATATGAAAGACGGCTATCCCCATTATTCCGTAATCAGTAAAGGTGATTTGACATTTTTCTTGAAGTGGTGTATACTTTTCATGTAAGTATGAAAAACATGAATTAAGGAGATGCTGTACAATGTCCATGCCAAAAGGAAAGCACATATTTGGAACTGTTAAGGTTGGGGAGCGCGGACAAATTGTCATTCCCAAAGAAGCGCGAGAAATATTTGACATAAATCCCGGAGACACGCTACTCGTTTTAGGCGATGAGGAACAAGGAATAGCTGTAGTCAAAGCTGATGTAATGAAAGAGGTTGCTGTAAAGATTTTGAAAGGTTTAGGCCACTTCAAGGGAGGAAATGATGATGAAACTAAATGAAACTACGCTTCCCTTTTTAGAAGTGGATTGTATTCAACAGTTTGGGCAAGAAAAAGGAAAGCTGATTTTTGAGCAAGCAGAAAAAATTTATCAAGAACTTCTGAATAACGCCGACTATCGCAATAACGCCGCAATTCAAAATCATTTGCAATTAAAGCTATTTCCAACGTTGGCTTATTACAAGGCACTTCGAGGAGAGGGTATAAACCAAAATGAAGCGTTAGAATATGTTAGAAACGAAACCCATAAAGCCGCAAACGTTCAAAAAGAAGAAATGAAAAAGTTAGGAAGTATGCCTTTTGCATATACCATCTATCGGTTAGGTGTAAAAAAGCATATGCGAAAAAATTTTCCCGATGACGGTTGGACAACGGAATGGGTTAAATGTAATGGCAAAGAGATACACTTCAATTTGCATAATTGCATTTATTGGGAACTAACAAAAATGTATGATTGTCCAGAGTTATGTTGTGTGTATTGTGAAAATGATGATATTTCTTTTTCAGGTTTATTACCCAAAATTCGTTTTGAACGAACTGGCACATTAGGAAATGGTTCGCCATATTGCGATTTTCATTTTCTAAAAGTGAGGTAAAACCAATGATTAAGAATTATTTATCTCATTTTTTGCCGGTGCTTTTGGCATTAGATTTAATTATTCCATTCTTGTTAGCTCCATTTTACAAAGACTATAATCATTTGACACAAGTAATGAGCGTTTTAGGAAATTCAAAAGCACCATTACATTCAATTTATAACATTTGGCTGGTTGCGTTTGGAGTTGCAATTTTAATCAGCACCTTACAGCTTTATCCTACTGTCGCACAAGTATCAAGTTCTATATCCATAATGCTTTTTTCCGTTATTGTGATTTACGCCGTAGGCGGTTGTATTCTTTCCGGGATTTTTTCAGTTGGAGAAACCAAAAGCCTTGAAACTCTTTCCGCAAAGATACATGGTTATGGTTCAGTAATAGGTTTTCTACTTTTAACACTTGCACCATTGTTTGTCGGATTATATTTTTTCAAAGTGTCTAATGGGTTATTAGGAATTTTATCTTTAATTTGCTTTATCTTTGCAATAGTCTTTTTTGCGCTATTTGTAATGGCTGATAAGCCGAATTATAGAGGAACAATAATTGCGTTTGAAGGACTATGGCAGAGATTATCCCTTTTGAGTATGTATCTTCCCATTGCGGCACTTTGTATCTTTCAGAAATAGCAAAGCCAGCCGAGCCAGTCAACGGTCAAGATGAACGGCGCATACGCACCGCTGTTGACAGCCTCGCCCGCCTTTGCAGATAGGCAATTTCCAGATTTCTCTTGTATCCGGCCAGCGTAGTGGCCTTGAAATACGGTTCCTGCCGTTTCAGCCACGACTCGGCGTAGCGGTCAAAGTGTGTCTGGTCGCTTTCTTCTACGCCATACTTGAACTTCTTCTCGATGCGCTCGGCCTCCGCCATGACATATTGCTGGATACCACGCTTTGGCACGGATGATCTCCATATTTGCTGTTTCGTGTAACCCTTTTGAATACACCTTCCGGGGAGAAAAAAGAGGCCCGGAGGACTTTACCGATTTTGGTAAAGCCCTCCGGGCCTCTTATCTATTTTCTGTTCTGGCGTAAGGGTACACTTTCCCCGCAAATCTTGATGGAAATTCAATAAAAATCAAATAATACGCATAATAGCGTTAATCACACGATCATGTAAATAATAAAAGAAACCGCGTACATCAAAATAAATGCTGAAGAAAAATGTCTTATTTGCCGCTTGCCCCCAGACAGTGGGAACATAACAGGCAGGCTGTTGGCATACAGCCGTTCACTGACCTTGTAAGGATCTTACTTCTTACAATCCTAACGCCGTCACCCCACCTGACGCGTGGGGCAGCAGGAGTATCATTATGCCCTCTCCCCAGTCGTGGGTTATGGTCTGCCGTGACCATGCTGTGCGCCCCACCGGGAGAGTAAAGTACCTGTTATGCTGTGTATTCAGTTGTAAAGGTGCTGTGCAGAGAATCTCTGCAAGTTCAGGATAACATACAGCCTCCCAGCCTGTCAATGGAAAGTGGCTATAATTGAGAAAATCGTAACATTTGCGTAGCCGCGGGGGTTTGGGGTTCACCCCAAAAATGCGTTGTGGATATCCAAACGCTATGCTTGCGTTACAGTTCGCGTACTCTGAAAGCGTCGCACCCTATGCAAGAAAACACCCAAAGTATTGATGAGAGCTATTTCTTACTCTCTGTGTCGAATTTGTTTCTTTTAGGAATACAGATTTCCCATTATAATTGAGATACCTAAAAATTTCTGTCAGGAGGTATATTATGTCAATTCCCACATTGAAACAACAAGCAAACGGCACGGTGCTGACACTACACGACAAGCCCTATATCATGCTTGCTGGTGAAGTCGGCAATTCCAATTCTTCATCTGTGGAATATATGGAGGGCGTCTGGCAAACTGCCGAGCAACTCGGCATGAATACCCTGCTGCTGCCAATCACATGGGACCAGGTCGAGCCAGAGGAAGGACAGTTTGACTTCTCTTTGCTGGACGGCCTTGTGTTGCAGGCACGTGGCAAAGGCAAGCACCTTGTTCTGCTTTGGTTTGGCAGTTGGAAAAACGCCGAATGTATGTACGCTCCTGCATGGGTAAAGACAGATTTACAGAGGTTCCGGCGCGGCCAGATTGTCAAAGGGAAAAACAAAGCGCCCCGCGAAAACGCCTATGGTATGCTGTATACGACCCTTTCTTATCTGTGCGAGGAGACCTGTGCTGCTGATGCCCGTGCCTTTGGCAGACTGATGCGACATCTGCGCACACTCGATGGTGAGGAAAACACCGTTCTTGCCGTTCAGGTGGAGAACGAAACCGGACTTTTGGGAACTGCTCGGGAACGTTCCGACGAGGCCGATGTTGCATTTGCTGCAGATGTTCCGCAGGACTTTGCTGGGTATATGCGTTCTCACATCGAAACAATGGTGCAGGACGTGCAGGAGGCTGTCGAGAACGGTGCAACCTCAGGCAGTTGGGGCGAAGTATTTGGCTCAGTTGCAGAGGAAATTTTCAGTGCATATTATATCTCACGCTATGTCAACCGTGTTGCTCAGGCCGGAAAAAAGGAATATCCATTGCCCATGACTGCAAACTGCTGGTTGGACAAGGGCGGCGAACCGGGCACTTATCCCAGCGGTGGGCCGGTTTCCCGTATGTATGAAGTCTGGCAGTACGGTGCCCCCTGCATTGACCTACATACGCCCGATATTTATGTTCATGATTTCTGCAACATTTGTGACGAATATACCCGCCGCGGTAAACCTTTAATGATTCCCGAATGCAGTACACACAGCTATTCTGGCCCGCGTATGCTCTATACGGTCGGTCATTATCATGCACTTTGCTATGCCCCCTTTGGCTTTGAAAATATGGGGCAGCCTTTTACCGGAACCCAAGGATATTTATTTGGCATGGACGTAACCGATCCCTTGCTTAAAACGCCGCAGAATACGGCGGAATACGGCTGGTACGGCCGTACACTGAACAGTCTTATGCCGCTGTTGGGCGAACGCTACGGCACAAAGAACCTACAGGCTGTCTGCAGCGAGCGTAAAGACCAGTGCGCTATGAACTTTGGCAAATTTACGGTCTATGCCATTGTAGAACATCCCATGATTCAGCAAAAGGACGGCGTTTGTCTGGCTATGAAACTGTCTGAAGATGAATGTATGCTTGTTGTAAACCGCTGCGGACTGCAGTTTGTTTCTGCGGAAGCAGACAAGCCCAATCTGGATTTACTTTCCGTGGAGGAAGGCCGCATGGAAAACGGCGAGTGGAAAGTGACACGCCGATTGAACGGTGACGAGGCCGCTTTGATGACTTTCTTTGAGCCGACCGTCCTGAAAGTTAAAGTGTTCACTTACGTATAAACACTTTTCAAGTGATTTTCTTTGTTTGATACTCTTTATCTGCAAAAAGACAGACCGCGCATCTCCCCTTGCCGGGAAATGCGCGGTCTGTTATTTCAGAACTGTTTTATAAATAAATCATTTCTGTTTCAGGCGTTTTCAGCCGGGGCGGCTTTGGCCTTCTGGGCGGCTTCCCATGCGGGGATTTTCTTTTCCAGCTTCATAAAGCCAAAGGAGCAGGCTGCAATCACAATCATCAGAACGGCGGGGACGAGTGCATAGTCAATGCGAATCATCATCAGTGCGCTTGCGGGCTGATCAACCGTACCCTCTGCGGCAATGTAACCGCCGACGCTGAGCAGGATGCCGGTGATGAAGCTGCCCATGGCGCCGCCGCACTTGCCCATGAAGTTTGCCAGAATACCGGCAGAGCCATCCATGCGTGGCAGACCAATCATCTCGTTATAGGTGCAGCAGTTCATAATGAACAGAACGCCGTAGTATGCCAAAGGCAGACCGGCCAGGCCGCCCAGCACACCGCCGAGCAGGACGCCGGTCAGGTTTGCGCCGGAGACGAAAACAATGATGTAACCAACGATACCGATGCAGGCAAAAGCACCGACCATCTTGCTCATACCGCCGATTTTCTTCATAATCCACGGGAATACCAGCATCAGCGGCAGCAGCACAATGCTGAAAATGGAGGTAACGCTCATCATAGCGGTGTTGCCGATGATGTACTTGAAGTAGTAGGTCGTAACGGCCAGAGAGGTGCTGATGTTATAGCACAGCATAATAATGGCATACAGCCAGACATATTTGTTGCGGCGGAACATCGAGAAAATCTCATTCAGACGGACCGGCTGGAACTGCTCGTCACCGCCGTCCACGCTGGGGTCCTCCTTGCAGAAGAAGAAACGCAGCAGAGAAATCAGCAGCAGGGGAAGGACAAAGATTGCCACAGTGGTACGCCAGCCGCCGGCGCTGGTGGCCAGCTTGCTCATTACGATGGGGAACAGGATGCTGACAATCATCGAACCGGCCATCGTGATAATGCCGCCGTAGGAGGCAACCTTGCGAATCAGGATGGGGTTGTTGCTGAAGTGGCGGATGGTGTACGGTGTGTTGGCCGCACCGCGCAGGGTGGTGAAGATGGAGAACACCAGCGTGTACATACAGAAAATCCACACAACTTTCAGCGTGTTGCTCCATGCAGGGCTGCCGGAGAACAGGCCCAGAGAGCAGAGCATAACGCCGACAATGGCAAGCTCATAGGGGCGGCCCTTGCCCAGCTTGGTATGGGTGTTATCGACCAGCCAGCCCGCAAAAATATCCGTAAAAGCGTCGATGATTTTACTTACCATCAGCACAGTACCCACAACTGCGGGTGCAATGCCAAGGGTATCGCTGCAATAAATGCTCAGATAGCCCAGAACGATTACGTTCAGACCGGCCATAGCAATGTCCGAGCTTTTCCACGCCATCAGGCGGCCGAAACCGAGATGGTTGGGGTCGTTTTTCTTGTTAGCCATAGTATTGTTTCTCTCTTTCTTTTTACAAAATTTTCAATGTAGTTGTGGCACTGCCTTACAGGTCCTGCGCTCACCCCTCCTTTTTTATCTGATTCAATGCGGCGTTCAGCTCATGTACAAAGGCGGGTTTGACCAGCTTACCCATCTGCTTCAGGGTGGCCTCCACGCTCATCTTGTCCATCATGCGCTGCATGGATTCGGGAATCTGAATATTTTTAGCAACATCACCGTAGGCGGCTGCGGCCTTGGCCTGCAGCGGGGCAATGAGCTCATTCAGCACAGCAGAGGCTTGCGGATGGGCCTTGACATCTCCCATAGAATCCTTGATGGAGAAATACCCTTCCTTGACAATCTCGTCCTCGCGGTCAAACCAGTTCACAACCTCGCCGCCCACTTTCACGTAGGCGGGGTTGGGCTTATCGACCTTGCGGATGGCAATGGTATCGCTGCAGGCACCGCTGCGGGCTTCGATTGTATGCTCGCCGGAAATCGGCACCGTGAATTTGAAAATCTTGTCGCCGTCCTGTGCGGCAAACTCCTTGCCGTCCACAAACAGTGTCACACGCGGCTGGTTGGAATAGACCTTGATTTCGGTTTCGCTCTCAGCACGGTCGGCGTAGCGGCGGCCGCAGATATGCACAAACGGCTCCTTGCTCAGGTAGGCCTTATAAATGTAGAAGGCATCCTTTTTCGTCTTGCGGTCAAAGGTGACAAGGCCCTTCTGGTTCTGGCCGGGCTTGCCGCCCTCATCGCGGCCATCCGCGCCGAAGTCGAACATATTCCAGCAGTGCATCGCCCAGATATAGGGCCGATCTGCCCACATTTTGAGCATGTGCTCGTGGTAGACGGCCTGATAGCCCTCGCTCCAATCGCCCTTGGCTGGCTTGGCGCTCTGGTAGGCGGGGTTTGCATCCGCGCCGTACTCGGACAGGCCAATCACGGCATCGGGGTGTTTCTTGTGGAACTCATCAAACCACGCATCGTTCTGGTCCCACTCCCCTACATACCAGCCATAATAGAGGTTGTAGCTGCGGATGTCGGGCAGGAATACCAGCGGGTCATTGGCATCCAGCATAAAGATGTGCGCCATGGTGGTGGGGCGGGTGGCGTCCAGCTTGTGGCAGAGGTCGTTGAGCAGCTTGTGGTTTTCGACCAGATCCTCCGTCTTGCCGCTGCCGGTAATCTCATTGGAAAGCCCCCAGCAGACGATGGACGGATGGTTGTAGTTCTGCACAACCAGTTCAGTCATCTGGGAGAGGGTGTTGGCGCGGCCCTCGGGTATATGCTCGGTGATGTAGGGGATTTCTGCCCACGCCACAAGGCCGTATTTATCGCACAGGTCGTAGAAATACTGCGCGTGCTGGTAGTGGGCCAGGCGCACGGTGTTCGCGCCCATCTCGCGCAGCAGGGCCATATCCTCGTCGTGCTCTTTTTCGGTCAGTGCGTTGCCAAGGCCCTGGCGGTCCTGATGTCGCGCTGCGCCGCACAGGCGGTAGGGACGACCGTTGAGGATAAAGCCCTTCTCCGCGTCAAAGGCAATTGTGCGGCAGCCGAAATTGGCTTCCACGGCATCGCCGCTATCGAGCGTGGCCTGCATTTTGTACAGATACGGGTCATTGACGCCGTCCCACAGGTGGACGTTCTCGAGCTTGAACGTGCATTCCGCCTTGCCGTCTGTGACAGGCGCGGAAAGCGTCTCTTCGCCCAGCGTGAACTGCACGCTCTGCGCGGTGCCGGTAACCAACGCCTCGGCGTGAATTTCAGCGGTTTTTAAATCGGCGCTCAGCACAGGGGTAACGCGCAGGCCAGGCGCGCCGTGGTAGTCCAGCGCAAAATGCGCCTTGGGCACAACCAGCAGATGCACCGGGCGGTAGATGCCGCCGTAGAAGGTGAAGTCGGCCTTCTGCGGGTAGACCGTGCGTTTTTTGCCGTTGTCCACGGCGACGGTCAGGGTGTTCTGCGCGGCCAGCGCGGGCGTCAGATTGACACGGAAGGTGGCGTAGCCGCCCTCATGCCGGGCCAACTCCTGCCCGTTCAGCGTGACTACGGCGGTCATGGCAACGCCCTCAAATTCCAGCCAGACCTCCTCGCTGTCACTGTGGTCGGGGGCCTCAAACGCCTTTGTGTAAAGGCAGGTGCCGCGGTAGTAGTCATTGCCGCCGTCCTGTCCGTCCTTGGCGTTCCAGGTGTGGGGCAGTGTGACCGGGGTTGCTTTCTCGGGGGTGTCCCCGCGTGCAAACAGCCAGTCACTGTTCCACAAAATTTGTTTTCTCATCATCCCAAACTCCTTGCAATTATTTATGATTCTCCGCCGGGCAATACAGCAGGCTGCCCTCGGTAATTCCGTTTTCATTAAAGCTGTCTACCCGCAGATAGTAATCCTGCCCCGCCATCAGGGTGGACAAATCCAGCTTCTGCACGCCGTAGACCAGCCAGCTCTGGTAGAGCTTATCGGGTGCAATGCCATAGCGGATATTGCACCCCTGCGCGTCCATTTCGGCAAGCGGTTGCCACTGCACCAATGCATTCATGGGGCCGGTGCGGTGTACGGTGGCCTGTGCCTGTGCCGGGGCAGCACCGCCGCCGAAGCCAAAAATGCGCAGGCCGCTGATGCGCAGCGTCTGCCCATAGGGCAGTGCCCCGCCTGTCAGGCGAACATAGCGCGCCCGGACGTGCTCCGGAAGTGGGAAATAGGCATTGCTGCCCTCATGGGATACCTCATGCAGCAGCTGCCAGGTGGTGCCGTCCGTGCTGGCTTCCAGCGTATAGCAGCTGATTTGCGGTTCCATTTCGATATACCGCGCGCCGCCACTCTGATGGCAGTACAGGCTCTCCGGGTAATCCACCGAAAGCGCTTCATCTGCAAAATTCACCTGTATGGCGTGGATGTCGCAGACCTTCTCCAAATCCACCAAAAGCCACTGGCCGGGCCGAGCGTCTGCTGCGCTCCACCATGTGCGGCAGTTTTCGTCCGCGGCCAGCGCCGGGGCGCTGCCCTCTGCCGTTGAGGAGGCCGCTGTCGGCTTCTGATAGCTGAGCAGCATACACGCCGGACGCACGCTCCACGGGTCAAATTTTCCGTCTGGGATGCACAGCGGGTAATCCGCAAAATTCTGGTTGCAGAACAGCACGCCATCCGCATCCACGCCTGCCGGAAAGAGCCCGACGCGGCGTTCCATATCGTGATTCACGCTGACGCGCATGGTCGAGGCGTGCCAGAAATTCCCATCGGCATCCTGTATCGTGCTGCCATGCCCCGCGCCCTGCATAAAGCCGCCCGGCTTGGAGGAAAAGGGGTTGCTTTGCTGCAGCGTGAACGGCCCGAGCGGCGCATCGGCCACATAGACGCCATCGCAGTAGGTGTTGAACTGGGTGGCCGGGGAGGCATATTGCAGATAGTACTTGCCGTTATGCTTTGTCATAAAGGCGCCCTCGATGTAGGGCTTGCCAATCGAACGAAACATTTTGACGAGCTTTTCCCGATTGAAGCCGCCGCCCGCGGGCAGTGTTTGCGGCAGCTGCAGCTCCCCGGTGACCGGGTTGACAAAGGGCTTCAGTGCCTGATACACCGGGCTTGTCTCCTTGGGCGGGACATTTCCGTTCTCGCCGCAGCGCTCATAGCCCAGCGTGTCCGCCTGCTCAAAAATCAGCTCGCGGCGCTCCCCGATGGGCAGCATGGTGTCGGAGTCCATCTCGATTCCATAGATGGGGTCGGTGTTGCCGCAGCCCCAGTACAGATAGACGCGACCGTCATCGTCACAGAAGAGGTCTGGGTCCCAGAAATCAAACGGCGCACTGACCTGCTCAAACGTATCAGACAGCGGGTCCTTTGTGCGCAGGATAGGGCAGTTCTCGCCGCGGCGCGAGGCGCAGAAGTACAGGTACTCTCCCACTTGGCGCACATCCGGCGCATAATCATATATCAGCAAATTGCGGTTGGTGTGGTATTTCCAGTCGGTCAAATCGCTGCTGTGCCAGAATCCGCCCGACATCGACGCGAACAGATAGTAGACACCCTTAAAGTAAATCAGTGTCGGGTCAGCAGCCTCACGGTAGGCAATCCGCTTTCCGTTTTCCATTATATGCTGGTAGCGGTAGCCAAGGTCAAGCGGGTTGCAATAGCTTCTTTTCATTTTCACAGGACGCTCCTTTCTGCGGTGGGTTGGCGGACGTTCTTGTCGGCACAGGAAAAATATGTTAAAATGAATCCACTTAGATTGTAAAACACGGAGGGACAATGCAAATGGATGTCCGGCAGAATCTGCAGCTTTATAAGGATATGATTCAGTGTGCGGGGCCGCTGTACATGTGGGCCTACAACGACTGCGGCCGGCTTGTGTACAGTAACTGCCCCGAGGAAGAAGTTCTGGCACAGGTATTTGAGCTGTTCGGCTGCAAAAAGCGGCTGTATGACCACCTTTTGCCCGATACGCCCATGCAGGTTGCCTCCTCCATCGGCCTGCAGTGGTGTGCTGCGGCAGAAACAGACGGCGGCAAGGTGAAAATGGTCTACCTGATTGGCCCCTATTTTACCGAGAACACCGTTCTGCGCAATATGGAGCTGGCCATGCGGCAGCTGCAGAATCTGAATCTCAGTGTGGAGACCACCATGCAGATTGAAAAGGCCCTGAAAGCATTGCCGACCCTTGCCACGAACATCATGAACCACTATGCCATCATGCTGAATTACTGCGTGACCGGTGTGCAGAAAAACACCTTTGACATATACAACATTGCAGATGAGGATTACAGCACCGTTGATGTGGAGGAGCAGCTTTCCACACGCGACCGCCATAAGGTCTGGACAACCGAGCAGGCGCTGCTGCGCATGGTGCGCGAGGGCGATCTGAACTACGCCTTTGTGGTCAATCAGGCCAACAGCGTCAGCAACGGCGTCAAGGTTGTCACCAACGAGATTCTGGGGCAGGCGCGGACCTCGGTGATTGTATTTACCTCCCTGTGCTGCCGTGCTGCCATTGAAGGCGGCCTTTCCCCTGAGGAAGGCTATACGCTGGGCGATGCCTACATTCAGCGCGCCACCGATGCCAAGGACAGCACGGAGCTGGGCGAGCTTTCCACCACGATGTACGCGGATTTTGTACACCGGGTACACCGCTGCCGCACCAACCCGGAGGTGTCCAAGCAGATACAGGACTGCTGCGCGTATATTGAGCTGCACGCCGAGGAGGAAATTCCCATCGACCAGCTGGCCAAGCGCTTTGGCTACGCCGAATACTACCTGACAAAGAAATTCAAGCGGGAGATGCACACCAGCCTGACAAACTATATCAAATATGTACGCATTGAGCGCGCCAAGCTGCTGCTGACCACCACCGGGCTTTCCCTGCAGGAGATTGCCGACAGACTGCATTTCTGCTCCCGCAGCTACTTCGGCAAGATCTTTCACGAGGTGGTCGGCTGCTCGCCGTTGGAATATCGCCAGAAGCAATAAGAGCTTCTGTCTGCATTATAGCGCCCATTGCCCAGTCCTGGGCAACAATAAAATAGTCACAAATATAAAAAATTCGTCTTGTTTTCCCAACAAGACGAATTTTTGACTTTCAAGGCAAATCTATTACTGTTTTACCCGGGCAAAGCTCTGTATGATAGAGACAAGCAAATAGCACACCCACAAGAACCTCACTGCAAAGGAGAACATTATGCAACGATTTGACCTGAACCAGAACTGGGAATATCTTGAAAGCAGCCTGCAGAACCCCCTGATGGTGGGTATGCTGCAGGGCTGGAAAAAAACAAGCCTGCCCCATGACTACGCCGTGGAAAAAGCACGCTCACCCGAGGCAGCGACCGGGCTGGATGAGGGCTTTATGGCCTGCGCCGGTCTTTACTACCGCAAGAGCTTTACCGTGGAACCGGAAATCATCGGCCAGCGCTTCTGGCTGGAATTTGAAGGCATTGCCGGCATTACCGAGGTCTGGCTGAACAAAAAGCCGATTGCCAAGCACAACAACCCCTATACCGGCTTCTGGGTGGAGGTGACAAAGCTGCTGCAGGCGGGCGATAATGAAATCACCGTCTACACCGACAACCGCACCAAGCCCAACTCCCGCTGGTATGTGGGCTGCGGCATCTACCGCAGCGTGTGGCTGCACATGGCAAGCGCCGTCAGCGCCGCGCCGCACGGTATCCGCGCTGTTACCGCCGCGCTGGACGGCAGCAGCGCTGTGGTAGAGGTCAGC
>ERZ791911.965-NODE-965-length-15668-cov-7.632614_pt1 | contig 15668 bp, 12 predicted proteins | sample MGYA00510142_ERZ791911 | MGnify/ENA primary metagenome ERZ791911 (study PRJEB30046, sample SAMN00792056) | human gut metagenome | study: EMG produced TPA metagenomics assembly of the A metagenome-wide association study of gut microbiota in type 2... | reverse complement strand
AAAAATAGTGGCTCGTGGCTCGTAAAAACCTGCCATTATACTCGAATGGGCTGTGATGAAATCTCTCTAGCGGGCTTCCCCTCTACTGCGGTCCGTTTCAGCAGCCGTCTTGCCATTCCTTACAGTCATGACCTGACGGACTGAAAAGGCACGGGAAGCCCCTACAGTTCGGCCATGGGCCGTGTTTTTTTGTGGCCTGCAGACCACGCTCTTTTTTCATCGCCTGGCTGCGATACCGTAGGGGCCGTCCCAACGGGCGGCCCGCCTGAATCCTGTGCATATCCGGAATTTATGACGGACGGCGCATGGTCGTAATACAATCATGAGTCTGTCGCGGCGGAACGCCGCATCTGAGTCCAAGGAAAGGCTGTGGCGTGCTATTCGTAATCAAAAAACATACCATCAAAACCGAATGGGCCGTGGTCGAATATCGCAGCGGGCCGCCTTACCCAGGCGGCCCCTACGCACATGGACGTTGGCCGTGTTTTTTTGCGGCCTGCGTCTTTTTATTTTTGTGCAAAAAAAGACCACCCATTTCTGAGTGGTCTTTGTAATCTTCCTGTGAAAGGAGAGATTAGAATACGAATACGAACTGAGCACGTGTTTCTTCGCCCGGATCAGCATCGCCTTTCTTAGCGCTGGTTGCGAAGGACTGCATTACCTGGAACTGAGCGTTCTTAGCAAAGGTGTAGTCGACGCCAACACCCCAAGATTTAACGTTGTTCAAGAGGCTGCCTTCTCTCCAACCATAAGTGGATCCAATGAAGTCGCCATTATTAGCGAAACCATCGTCTGCATTGAGGTATTCAACCCAAGCGTCCCAGGATTTCGGCGTAGCGAAGTTGGCAGCACCGTAGCTCAGGCGGCCAACCCATACTTCCGGATCGTCTTTAGAGCTATTCGTGTTGTTATATTTTTCATAGTTAGCCAAGGCATTCCATTTACCGAAGTTAACGCTGGCATAAGCGCCCCAGGAATCATCAAAATCAAAGCTACCTGTACGATCACTACCGCCAGCCACAGTATAGTCGTTGTAGTAAACGCCTACTGCCGAACCAGCTGCGCGACCGCCGCCGAAGAAGCCATCTAATTCGCCGTAACCGGTCTTGACACCATCGGTATCCGTAGCCATCGAGCCTTCTTTAAATTTACCATAACCAGCGGTTGCAGCAAATTTGTCGTTGTGATACTGCAACTGAGCGCCGTCGAAGGTATCGCCATAGAGGAAGCCATAGCCGTGGCCATTGCCCATGTCGTATTCATAACGACCTACGAGGAGGTCCCAGTTGTTGCCGCCGAAGTTGTAATCAACGTTGGCCAAGTCCGTATAGATATTGTTATTATCGCTATCGCTAGCCGTGCTATTGTCAGCAAAGCTTATGCTATTAGTGCTAATACCATAAGTAACTTTCGTGCGGTCGTTGACCTGAGCATTAGCGCGGACGCGGACACGGTAGGACCAGGAATCATCGTTCTTCGTAGCTGCATTGACCGGTTCGCCGGCTTTATCTTTGTCGCCTTCGCTCTGGTGGATATAACGGACACGAGCGTCACCAGTCAATTTAACGTTGCCAACGCGGTTTTCCAAAGCGCTTACGCGAACGCCGAGGTTGTTGAGTTCGTCAGCATATTCGTCAGCGAGTTTGTTGATGAGGGCGCGCTGTTCGACAGAAGCTTTGTCCATGTGAGCCATAGCTTTGGCGACCATTTCAGCGGCTTCATAACGGGTGATGTTACGGTTGCCCTGGAAGTACTGGCCGTCAACACCCTGGATGATGCCGGCATCAGCCAATTCTACGACGGATTTGTAAGCCCAGCTGTCGGACGGTACGTCGACGAACGGGTTAGCTGCGAAGGCACAGGTTGCGCCAACAGCCATAGTTGCTACGAGAGCTGCTAATACTTTGGATTTCATGAGAATTACCTCTTTTCCAATAAAAATAAGTTTCCTAAAGTCTTACTCCGTTACAAGCGAGAGACAGAAACATATTTTCTGAGGGTTCATTGGCGAGTTGTCCTAGTTTCCTCTCTTTTACTGCCTCAGATTGTCTGTTTCTTCGTACCTCTTTTCACTAGTATACCTGCAATGCACTACACTAGTTCTTTTTACTATACCGTATTTTGTAAATTTTGTCAAAATTTTGTAAATGAGCATATTTCAAATACGCCAAATAAATCGCATATCTAAGCCATATATTGTCAGTTATACCAATTTAGCATATACACAAATGGCTATATCATTTTATTTACCATTCTACGTATAGAAACACTAGACATTCTTCAAAATGACTATAGTTTGCTTACTCAATATGCAAAAAAAAGGTTACTATAAATTGCCATAGTTCTTTTATAGTTAAATCAGAAGGTGTAACCACTAAAAACACAAACCAAAATAAAAAGGCGGCCACTCCCTTATAAAAAAAATACATCAACCTCTTTGTACGATTATCTTTAATATCAGGTAATGCAATCGCTATAATGAAAAACAGTGTTGTTACCCATAAAATCATATGTATTGAATAAGCAGGCAGAATGGATTTTATACACATATCCAAAAATATACAGAGAACACATGATACAACAAAGAAAAAAATACCTTCATTTTTGTTTTGAGCTAATCTCCATATCCATAAAATAGAGATTAAAAAGGATAGCTCTAATGCTATAGCAATAATAGATTGATATTCCAAAAAAATAGCTGAAGAATAGACGGAAAGTAGCGTAATCCAAGAGCAGATTCCTAAACAAAGAAAAGGATGGCTTACTATTATCCTTTCACAATATTCCACAATTTCATTTGGATAATTTTTAATCCGACAATAAATATTTTTTGCACACCTTCTCATATCAGGAAATATTATTTTTAGACTTCTTATTAGGCTAAAAAAATGATTAATAGTCACAAAAACATAAACAGTCCAAAAAATAATCGCTAAAGAAAATATAGCAAAATTAACTTCACGAGATATCATAATTCAACTCCTTCAGGCAAAATATTTCTCAAAAAAAAAGACCACCCATCTCTGAGTGGTCTTTGGCAATCTTCCTATAAAAGGAGAGATTAGAATACGAATACGAACTGAGCACGTGTTTCTTCGCCAGGATCGTTGTTGCCGTCTTTAGCGCTGGAAGCGAAGGACTGCATTACCTGGAACTGAGCGTTCTTAGCGAAGGTGTAGTCAACGCCGACGCCCCAAGATTTAACGTTGTTCAAGAGGTTATCTCTTCTCCAGCTGAGGGTCGAACCAACAAAGTTGCCTTCACTATCTGCAAACGCATCGTCAGCATTGAGGTATTCTACCCAAGCATCCCAAGACTTCGGCGTAGCGAAGTTAGCTTTGTTATAAGTCAATTTACCAATCCAAACTTCAGCATCGTCTGTGGATCCATTGCTATTTTCTTTCAAATCGCTGTAGTTTTCATAGTTAGCTAAGAGGTTCCATTTGCCGAGGTTCAAGCTGCCATAAGCGCCCCAAACATCGAAGTTGTCGCCATCACCTTCCGGCATAATGTTGTTGTAGTAAACACCAACAGCCGAACCAGCTGCACGGCCGCCGCCGAAGAAGCCTTCCAATTCGCCGTAAGCGGTCTTGCTAACAGCACTACCAGATTCCCAGCTATTATCATCATATTTCCACCAGCCAGTCTTACCACCGATAAGGCCTTCTTTAAATTTACCATAGCCAGCGGTAGCAGCGAATTTATCGTTGCCATATTTCAACTGAGCGCCATCGAAAGTATCACCATAAAGGAAGCCATATGCACGGCCGCCGCCCATGTCATATTCATAACGACCAACCATCAAATCCCAGTTGTTGCCGCCGAAATTGTAGTCAACATAAGCGCGATCCGTGAAGATGTTGTCTTTATCGCTATCGCTAGCAGGGGTGTTATTATCGAAGCCTACATTGTTAGTGCTAACGCCGTAAACAACTTTCGTGCGGTCGTTGACCTGAGCATTTGCACGGACACGGACACGGTAAGACCAAGACTCATCGTTCTTAACCTTGTGGTCAGTAGTCGTTTCATCATGTTTAACAGTTTTCTGGTCATCGCCGCCCTGGTTGATGTAACGGATACGAGCATCACCTGTTAATTTAACGTTGCCAACGCGGTTTTCCAAAGCGCTTACGCGGACGCCGAGGTTGTTAAGTTCGTCAGCATATTCGTCAGCGAGTTTGTTGATGAGGGCGCGCTGTTCGACAGAAGCTTTGTCCATGTGAGCCATAGCTTTGGCGACCATTTCAGCGGCTTCATAACGGGTGATGTTACGGTTGCCCTGGAAGTACTGGCCGTCAACACCCTGGATGATGCCGGCATCAGCCAATTCTACGACGGATTTGTAAGCCCAGCTGTCGGACGGTACGTCGACGAACGGGTTAGCTGCGAAGGCACAGGTTGCGCCAACAGCCATAGTTGCTACGAGAGCTGCTAATACTTTGGATTTCATGAGAATTACCCCTTTTCCAATAAAAATAAGTTTCGTAAAGTCTTACACCGTTACTAGCGAGCACCGAAACGTATTTTTTCCAAGGGTTCATTGGCGAGTTGTCCTAGTTTCCTCTCTTTTACTGCCTTGAAAAAGGTACTGTTTTTTTGCTCTTTCCGCAGGTGTTGCCTGCATCCGCACCACACCTGTTGCGATTATTATACAACTTTTCCTGAAGTTTGTCAAAACTCCATATCTGTAACTCAGTTTTAGCAAAATAAAGATTGGCTTAACAGCGCCATTCAGCTTCCATTTTTTAATCTTATTTTTTGATTCCCTAAAGCTTATTTTTGCATAAAAATTTTGTAAATGGTTATTTATACAGTTCTTGTCGTTTTATATGTCGTTATCGTTATAAACGTTATTGACTCTCATTCTTTTATTCTGCAACCATTGTGACCATGACTGGCTCCATCCCTGTTTCGTCTGGTCCTGTACATACTGATAAAACAATGACACCATTTCGTGTTTTTCATGATAATACGGGCCTTTCCAATCGCCTCGTTTGGGACGGGATACGTCATGTGGCGTGTAGTTGCCGCCGATTTCATACTGGCGATAGACGATATCCCGATAAGGTACGTCGGGATTCTTTATCATATCGTACATGACCATGTAAGCCGTCGTCCGGCCGGCTCCGGCCTCGCAATGGAAGTGGAGCCAGGCGTCATCCGGCAAGGTGCGGACGAAAACCAGGAAGGCGTCGATTTCGCCCGGTGTCGGCCAAAGGTGATCCGTACTGGCCAGGCGGACGTAGTGGACGCCTTTGCTTTCTGCCAATTCCTGTTCCGTCTGGACGCGTCGTACGGTCATAATCTGAGGATGAACGGGCAAATCGCCTTTCCCCTGGTCGTAGACCGTGACGTCTGTCCCCAAAGCGGCCTGCAAGCGCTGCTGTTCATCGCCGAGAACCTCGGCCTGGGACTTTCCTATATTTCCCCAATCGTGACGGCCATACCAGCTGACGGCCGTACCGTCAAAAAAGCCGTGTGACTCCTGGCGCAAGTCGACGTCATAAATAGGACCCTTGGTCTTTTTCCGCAGCTCATGGACGAGGGCGTCGAACTGGCGAGCCGAAAACTGGCCGGACCCGGAAATACGCAGGTCATCCAAGCCCTTCCGGGACGGAACATAAGACGCATCGACTTCCGATGCATATTTATGTTCCACTCCGTGAAAAGATGACTGACAAGTGCGAAAATTCCGTGGCAGACCTGCATCATTTTCTGCATCGACACGCCAGAAATGACCGCGATACGCTGCCGGTGCCAAAGCCGGCAAAGACGTGTGTACATTCGTAGAAAGCGCGATGCTATCGCCATTTCCCTGACCTTGAACAGCCATCCCCATAGCCGAAAAAACGGCCAAGATGACTGCGATTTTTTTATACCCAATCATAAAATTACCTCCTGTAGTAATTATTTATTTTCATGCATTATGTGTGTTTAGTAAAACGTGTTAGGGAATATATATAAGGGGCCTAACGGCCCCGCCGGTCGCCATTCGCAGACCGCCGCATTTTTTTCGTTCATTGTAGGTCGTTCGTCGTTCATCGAATTTTGGGCCTGACGGCCCCGCTGGCCGCCTTGGACTCAAGGCAACAAATTCAAATTGAATACATCATCTCGAGTGACCCTCGGCTCGTGAAAAAATAGTGGCTCGTGGCTCGTCGTTCGTGGCTCGTAAAAAGTCTGCTATTATACTCAAATGGGCTGTGGTCAAATCTCTCTAGCGGGCTTCCCACGTGGAAGCCCCTACAGACTTACCTATTATACCAGGATAGGCTGTGGCTAAATATTGCAGCGGGCTGCCCAGCCACAGCTGTCCGTTTGAGCAGCCGTCCTGCGCCTCCTATTAGTCGGCACCTGACGGGCCAAAAAGGCTTGGGACAGCCCCTACGAATGCCCCCGATTGGGGCTATTTTTGCGGCCTGCCAGCTGCGGCCGGCAAACTGCGTTTATTCCATAAGTTTGTCGCGGCAACGCCGCATTTGAATCTGAAAAAGGACTGCGCATGATAGTCTATGCTTTCAAGCAACAGTCCCTTCCCTATCGGCTAAATGCCATATTTTTAAAAAGTTTTTTCACGAAAATTAAATCAATTTATTTTTCTTCGCGATATCAGCAATAACTTCCAGGGATAGCTTGGTATACTGAGCAATTTTTTCAAAAGGTACGCCATCTTTCAGCATTTCCAGTACATCGTCCTGCTTCCCTAAATTCCAACCACGTTTTTCGCCTAGTTTACGTCCGCGTTTTTCGCCACGCCGTTCAATACCTTCGCTCAAGTTACACATCGTTGCCACTCCTTTCTCCAAGTGCGGCGTTACCGTTACGTTAAATTCTTTTGCTAGCAATTCCTGCTTTTCTTGGGAACCCATGTTATCTAAGAGCAGCATGTTTAGCAGCCGCAGGATGCCTTTTAACTGTTTATGGCTCTTGCTTCCCAGACAGACCAGGACGATACTGATCAAATCATAATGACTTCGTTCGGCCTGTGTATGACCCATTAAATGGTCTTCCGTGAGCCGATACCTTGAAATATTGTACTCCCATTTTTTCGTTGGCATCGTGCAAATCCAGATGGAATAGACCTTCTGGATTTTTTCGTAATGAGATTTCACAAAGACTGTCCCATACTGACTGGAAATCATGCGTCCGCAATAATAGACAGCTCGCTTCAACAAGGGATAGCCCGGATTGAAATCGTTCTGCGCTTCCAAGTTGATGATGAGCTGGATGAGTTTCCCATCCCCGGGAGCTACGGCATGGAACCGGATATCGTAATAGACCGTTCCTTCTGCGCTGGCTTTGTCTTCTGTCTGCTCACTCTCGATACGTGGCGAAATAGCTTCCAGTTCCACCGCAATGCGACTGATGCTCGGTTCACCCTGGATATAGCGTTGGGCAATATCCTGCAAATCACAATCCTTGAATTCTTCCGTGCAGGACTTCAGGATATGGGCCATAATGCCCCGCTCTGAAAGGACCCGCTTGCACGCCTCGTCATACGCTTTCTTTTGCGCCTTGGCCTGTTGTGCCGAATCGGACATGACATCACACCTCCAGATTCATTTTTATTGTATAATAATCGTTCCCGCTCCGCAATAGAGCGGCTCATGATTCCATGATACACCACAAAACAGGGGCAAACAGAAATTCTAATCGTTTTTTAATCGAATTTCCGAAAACTTAAGGAATCGTTAATGTAAATTGGGGCCTAGCGGCCAGGCGAAAATCCGTTCATCGTAGGTCGCAGTTCGTTCATCGAATTTTAGAACTGATACCCCCTACGCGCTGAGGGTTTCCCGAAGCGTCGTTGTTAGTTTGAGCCTGTCATGGCGGAACGCCGCATCTGAGTCCGAGGAAAGAGCCGTGGCTCGTGATTTGTAGCTCGTGGCTCGTAAAAGCTTGCCATTATACTCGAATGGGATGTGATGAAATCTCTCTGGCGGGCTTCTCACGGGAAGCCCCTACAATTCGGCCGCTGGCCGTGTATTTTTTTCGGTCCGCAGGACCGCGACGGTCTGCCATCTGCGGCCTGCGGTCTGCGTTCTTTTCCCTACTTCAACCTCTCAGTCAGCTTTGCTGACAGCTCTCCTATGAAGAGAGCCAATGGCTTAAAAAGAAAACCTCTCCTATTGGGAGAGGTTTTCTTTCAAGGCCGCGATTTCTTCGGCTAGGCGTTTTTCTTCTTCCTCGTTGCGTTCGATGGTGATAGTGAAGGCCATGCCTTCATCGGCGCCGTCTGGCAAGAGTTCCAGTGGGAACTGGAGTTCGTGTTCATCGTCGTTGAGGATGATGTACGCCGTCTGTTCGGTTATGCGGTCGATGCTGCCGACGAGTTCTTTTTTCATATCAATGCTCCTTTTCGATGCTGTATGACGAGCCGTCGGTGGTAATGGTGATGACGCCGTTGCGGTCGGTACGATAGACTTCGACGTTGTATTTCTGCAAGGTCTTCAGCGTCGGTTCGTGCGGGAACTTGTACTGGTTGCCGGCGGCGCAGGAAATGGTTGCCGCTTTCGGGGCTATGGCTTTGACGAAGGCGTCGGACGACGAGGTCTTGCTGCCGTGATGGCCGACTTTGAGGACGTCCGATTTGAGGTCAGCTGGTTTATAGTCCTTGAGGATCTTTTCTTCGACTTCTTTCTGGGCATCGCCAGTAAACATCATAGAGAACTGGCCATAGGTCATCTTGCAGACGATGGAATTGTCATTGGTCAGACCGCTTTCAGAAACGCCCTGGGTATTTTCTTTAGTGAAAGGCTTGCCCGGCGACAGGACGGTAAAGGTGACGTCATCGCCCAGGGTGAAGGTATCGCCCTTTTTCAAGGTCTTATAGGCAATGTTCTTGGCCTTGATGTTCTTCAGGTAATTGCGGTACATGGCCGTATTGGCACTCTGGCCATTGTCATAGATCTGCTTGATTTTGAAGTCCTTGAACAGTTCCGCCATACCGCCCAGATGGTCGCCGTGGGGATGGGTGATGACGATGATGTCGATGTCCTTGACCTTGCGTTCTTTGAGCTGTTTGACCAAATCGGCCCGGCTGTCGACTTCGCCTGTATCGATGAGCATATTCTTGCCTTTATACTGGATGAGCGTCGCATCGGCCTGACCGACGTTGAGGACGGATATGCGCAGGTCCTTGTCAGAGGCACTCAGGGACTGGACGGCCTTGGCCCCACCAGACGAGCTGGACGACGCGCTGTTGCCACAGCCGGCCAGGACGAGCATGAAGCTCATGACCAGGGCCAGGGCGGCGGTAAAGAGTTTTCTTTTTTTCAATTTATTTTCCTCCAATCAAGGGCTGCTGCAAAACGGGCAGGGCCAAATCTTTTTCTAAAGAAGCCAGGACGCCGGGAAGGGCATCGGCTGTTTCCATGGGCGTAAAGCCATAGGGGCCGCGGGCTTTGCGGCAGGCATCGCCGGCTGCTCCGTGGAGATAGACGCCGGCACAGGCAGCACTGCACAAATCGCTCATACCCTGATGGGCCGTCATGGCGGCGATCATGCCGGTCAGGACGTCCCCCATGCCGCCGCAGGCCATACCGGCATTGCCCGTGGAGTTGATGTAGACGTTTCCCGTCCGGGCCGAAACGATGAGCGTCGGCGCCCCTTTGAGGACGAGGTTGACTTTCCATTCCGAGGCAAAATGACGGGCTGCCGCAATGGGATCCGCTTTGATTTCCGTCATGGACAGGCCGCTGAGGCGAGAAAATTCGGCCAAGTGCGGCGTCATGATGATCCGGCTGCCCCGCGAAGCGATGAGGGCCTTTTCTCCGGCCAGCAGGTTGAGGGCATCGGCATCGAGGACGACGGGGCAATCCACAGCGGCCAGGACTTTCAGGAGAAATTCTTTCGTCCCGGCGTCGCGGCCCATGCCGGGGCCCATGGCCAGAACGGACCAGTTCTTGCTTTCAGCAATGATTTCATCGACATCATCAGCGGTGAAGTGGTCGCCAGTACCGACGCCGCGGACCATGATTTCCGGCTGGGCGCCGATGCAGTACGGCGCCGTCGCACCGGGCACACGGAGGAAGACCTTGCCGGCCCCGCTGCGGACGGCTCCATGCGCAGCCATGAGGGCGGCTCCGGCCATCTGGCTGCTGCCGGTGACGATAGCGATAGTACCGTGAGTCCCTTTATGGCTGTCCGGGCTGCGGGGCACGACGATTTCAGCGATATCCGATTCCTGCAGCAAATAAGCCGGGTCTTCTTCGAGCTGCATGAGCAGCGGACCAGGCATGCCGATGGGGTCGACTTCAACGTGGCCGGCACAAGCCCGGCCGGGATAGAGGACCAGGCCCCGTTTGAGGGCACCAAAGGTGACGGTCATATCGGCAAAGAGCGGGCCGTCTTCATCGTCGTCACCGTTGCTGACAGCACCCGTATCGGAGTTGACGCCAGTCGGCATATCGACGGCGATGACCGTGACGGCACCGGCGGCGGCAGCGGCGTTGACTTCCGCTACGATAGAGGCAATGGGCTGGCGCAGGCTGCCGTGGAAGCCCGTCCCCAGCATGGCATCGATGACGACAGAAGAGGCGAGGAGCCGTTTTTGCAGGACCTGCCAGTCAGCTTCCGACTGCGGCGCCGGCAAGAGCAGGCACGTTTCATCGTCGGCCAGCTGCTGCAGCGTATGCAAATGCTGGCGCGCTTCATCGCTATAGTCGGCTTCTTCCCCGAGGACATAGACATAGGCTCTGGCCCCGGCGGCTAAGATGTGGCGGGCAATGACGAAGCCGTCGCCGCCGTTATTGCCTTTGCCGCAAAAGAGGACGACATCCTTGCCATCCCAGCCTTCCAGCCAGGCACCGGCCCGTTCGGCAACGGCATGGCCGGCATTTTCCATGAGGACAGCCGGCGCAATGGCATATATGCCATGCATAGCTATCCGATCCATATTCCGCATCTGAGCGGCAGTAGTAACTTTTTGCATAGTAATTCTCTCCTATTTTTATTGAAAAGGGCGCGTGTAATGGGGCCTGGCGATTCCGCAGGCCGCAGTTCGCTGGTCGCAGGCCGCGTTTGACTCATATGCCGCTGCGCGGCGTCAAACTCAAAGAGACGACATCGCCTCGGGAAGCCCTCGGCTCGTAAAATTGCCCCATCCGGGGCCATCGTAGGGGCCGGCCTGTAAAGGCGGCCCGCTACGCGCTGAGGGCTTCCCGAAGCGTCGTTCTCAGTTTGAGTCTGTCGCGGCAACGCCGCATCTGAGTCCGAGGAAAGGCCGGGGCTCGTGGTTCGGGGTTCGTAAAAGCCTGCCATTATACCAGAATAGGCTGTGGTCAAATCTCGCAGCGGGCCGCCTTAACCAGGCCGGCCCCTACACACAAGGCCTCTCAACCTCTCAGTCAGCTTTGCTGACAGCTCCCCTATCAGGGGAGCCGTTGCGGCCGGCCATCTGCGGCCTGCGGACTGCTTTTTTCTACCCTAACACGGTGAAGGCGATGGCGTAATCGCCGTCATGGGCGATGGACAGGGACGGCAGCTGGCCATCCTGGCCCACGGCCTGGGCGTAATAGCCATGGAGCTGATAATACGGGGCTCCCAACGAGTCATGGCAGACTTCGACGTCCGTCCATTTTCCCTGGCGGAAACCGGTCCCCAAGGCCTTGAACAAAGCCTCTTTGGCAGCAAAGATGCCGGCCAGCGATTCGGCCCGCCAGGTACCATCGTTCTGCTGGCAATAAGCCAGTTCCTGTTCCGTGAAAAAGCGGCCCAGGGAACGGCCGTGACGGGCGGCCATGTCCGCTATACGGTTGATTTGTACGATATCGGTTCCGCAGTGCATCGCGTTTCTCCTCCTTTTTGGACCTGACGGCCCACGTTTTCCTTCGTCGAGTTTTTGGGGCCTGGCGGCCCCTACGCATGCCTCTCAACCTCTCAGTCAGCTTCGCTGACAGCTCCCCTATCAGGGGAGCCATTGCGGCCTGCGAACGGCGTTTCCCCTCCTTCACCACAAAAAGGAGGCTGCCGCATTGGCGACAACCCCCTCTGTATTTCACTACCACTTCTGCATTCGGATACAAACGCCCAATCCTTCCAGGATGACCCGGAAAGTCATAAAGGATACGGTCATATCGTCATGAAGGCCGTGGGCTACTTTATAGGAAATGGTGACGGTCTGATGTTGATAGTCGTAACGGAAGCCGTGCAGATTGGTCTCAAAGGTGTATTTGGGAGCCGGAATGGCAAACTGCGGCGGCTTTTCTACTTCCAGGCCATGGGTCAGGCGTTCGAGGATGACCCGTTTGGGCAGTTCAGACTGCAACATCTCTTCTGTAAAGCTATCCAATACAGACATGTATCCCCCTCAGTCTTCGTCGAAGAAGTGCGCGTGGATAGCTTTGACGGCTTTGTCGATGACATCTTCTGCAATCAGGCAGGTGATGCTGATTTCCGAAGTGGAAATGATTTCGATATTGATGCCGTTATCGCCGAGGACACCGAACATGCCGGCAGCGATGCCCGGATGACCAGCCATGCCAGCACCGACGACAGAAACTTTAGCCATCTTATCATCGATGAGGATATCTTCGACAGGCATTTCCTTGCGCAGATTGGCAAAGACAGCTTTGGCCTGTTCCAGGTCCGTACGGGCAATGGTAAAGGTAATATCCGTTACGCCTTCGTTGGCAATGCGGACACTCTGGACGATCATGTCGACGTCGACGTGTTTTTCTGCCAATTCAGCGAAAACGCGATAAGCGAAGCCCGGTTTATTGGGAATCCCTAAAACGGTGATTTTTGCAACATTTTTATCCGAAGCGACGCCGCGGATGAGATACTGTTTGACTTCCATAGAGCAATCCTCCTGTATCATAGTTCCTTCATCTTCAGAAAAAGTCGAGCGTACATGGATGGGGACGCCGAAGCGGCTGCCCATTTCGACGGCACGGGGCTGCATGACACCGGCGCCGAGTTTCGCCATTTCCAGCATTTCGCCGTATGTAATCTGTTCGATTTTCCTTGCATTGGGAACGACACGGGGATCGGACGTGTATACGCCGTCAACGTCGGTATAGATTTCACAAACATCAGCATGGATGGCACCGGCAATGGCAACGGCTGTCGTATCGGAACCGCCGCGACCCAGCGTCGTGATATCGCCATGGCCCGTAATGCCCTGGAAGCCAGCGACGACGACGATATTGCCCTGATCCAGCGCTTTCATGATGCGGCCCGGTTTCAATGCCAGGATACGGCCTTTGTTAAAGGCATCGCTGGTCTTGATGCCGGCCTGAGCACCGGTAAAGGAAATAGCCTTCTGGCCGGCTTCCTGGAAAGCCATAGCCATGAGGGCGATGGAGACCTGTTCGCCCGTCGTCAGGAGCATATCCATTTCACGGCCGTAAGTCTTAGAGGTAATCTGCTTTGCTAATGTCACTAAATCGTCGGTAGTATCCCCCATTGCCGAAACAACGATGACGATTTTGTCTTCAGGCTTTTTGCCTTTTAAGACTCGTTGTACAATAGCCCGCATTTTGTCCGGTGTCGCAACGGAGCTGCCGCCGAACTTCTTAACGATTAATGCCAACTTAAATCCCTCGCTTTTGTTTGTTTAAGTATTCATTATCATGGTAATTCATTATTATGGTTTATTACCATCTGAAACCACTTATTGAAATGATATCATGGACAAGGGGAAATGTAAAGGGCTTGTAGGGCCTAAAGGCCCGCAGGCCGCAGGTCGCAGTTCGCCGTTCGCAGGCCGCCGTTCGCAGGCCGCCGTTCCGTTCATCGTAGGTCGTTCATCGTTCATCGTGATGAAATGGCCGTTTTCAAACATAAAAAAAGACTGTCCACGATGGCCTATGCCTTCGCGTGACAGTCCTTTTAGATTCACAAGGTGATGAGTAATCAGTAAGCCGAGTTTTGTTCTGCTTGCGCAGCAGCAATCATCTATCTAGACATACCGTTGCCGGCATGTTCAAGCGACACAACCCGGAAGATCAGCGGGCCGCTTCATCCCTCCCCTATTCGGTCTTGCTCCAGATGGGGTTTACCTAGCCGATGCATTACTGCACCGCTGGTGCGCTCTTACCGCACCGTTCCACCCTTACCACTTGCGTGGCGGTACACATTTCTGTGGCACTATCCCTAAAGTCACCTTCGCCGGCCGTTAGCCGGCATCTTGCCCTACGGAGCTCGGACTTTCCTCTAATGCAAAAGCACTAGCGATTGCTTTTCATACTCATCATTCATATAGGATACCATATTTGATGATGAGAGTCAAGGGCCTGACGGGCCCGCAGGCCGATTCCGTTCATCGAATCAGGGGCCTGATGGCCCCGCAGGTCGCAGGCCGCCTTGGACTCAGTTGCCGCTGCGCGGCGTCAGGTTCACATGGACGACATCGCCTCGAGTAACCCCTCGGCTCATGGAAAAAGCCGTGGCTCGTGGTTCGTGGTTCGTGGCTCGTACCCCCCCGCCATTGGACAAGAATGGGCTGTGGTTGAATTTCACAGCGGCACTATCTGACAGGAAATCAACCTCTCAGTCAGTTTTGCTGACAGCTCCCCTATCAGGGGAGCCATTGCGGCCGGCCATCTGCGGACGGCGAACGGCGTTTATTTCATGAGTCTATCGCGGCGAAGCCGCATTTGAATCCGAGCGGACGGCGGTCTGCGAACTGCGACCGGCGCTATAAGCTCTATTCGCTTATAGCTAACGCAAGGTCCGACGGATTTCTTCTACGGCGCCTTTGATGTCTTTTTGGCCTACGATGGCGGAAATCATGGCAAAGGAACGGAAGCCTTCGTCGTAGAGGCTGCGGATGTTGGCCAGGCTGATGCCGCCGATGGTGACGACGGGCAGGTCGAATTTAAGGGCATATTCCTTGGCTTCAGGCGTTACGACTTCGTCGGCGTCTTTCTTGGACTGTGTCGGGAACATGGGACCGAAGCCGACGTAATCGGCACCGTCAGCCAGGGCCTGTTTCATTTCATCGACGGTATTGGTCGATACACCGATGAAGACGTCCGGGCCGGCGAGCTGACGGACGATCTGGGCCGGTGCATCATCCTGGCCGACGTGGATGCCGTCGGCGCCGCAAGCGATGGCCAGGTCTGTCGAGTCGTTCATGATGAAGGTCACGTCGTGTTCGTGGCAGAGCTGGGCAATGGCTTTGGCTTCTTCGTACTTGGCGCGCCATTTCTTATGTTTTTCGCGGTACTGGATAATCGTGACGCCAGCCGCAATCAATTCCTTGGCGACGTCCATATTGCTACGACCCAGGCAAAGTTCTTCGTTGCCCATAATGGCATATACCGGGTCTTCTAATAAATGTTTTACATGTTCTTCTTTAGTCATGATACGTTTCCTTTCTATGGGAATTAATGGGGCCTGACGGCCCCGCAGTTCGCTGGTCGCCTTGGAAAAGGTCGTGGCTCGTTGTTCGGGGTTCGTAAAAGCCTGCCATTATACTAGAATAGGCTGTGGTCAAATCTCGCAGCGGCACTATCTGACAGAAAATCAACCTCTCAGTCAGCTTCGCTGACAGCTCCCCTATCAGGGGAGCCATGGCGGCCTGCCATCTGCGACCTGCGAACGGCGTTTATTTCATGAGTCTGTCGCAGTGAACTGCCGCATCTAAATCCGAGGAAAGAGCCGTAGCTCGTGGCTCGTGGCTCGTAAAAACCCGCCATTGGATAAGAATGGGCTGTGGTTGA
>ERZ791911.955-NODE-955-length-15783-cov-6.589331_pt1 | contig 15783 bp, 13 predicted proteins | sample MGYA00510142_ERZ791911 | MGnify/ENA primary metagenome ERZ791911 (study PRJEB30046, sample SAMN00792056) | human gut metagenome | study: EMG produced TPA metagenomics assembly of the A metagenome-wide association study of gut microbiota in type 2... | reverse complement strand
GCCGGACTTCTCCACGGGAAAGCGTCTCACGTGATTTTCGGGTCGCTATCGCTCCCCTGCAAATCACGTTCGCTTGCCACCCCTATTCAGGGGGCAGAATAGGCCTCTCTACCCTTACTTGCTGTGTCATGTGGCACAATGCTGAGCGTCCATAGTCCCACCGCTTTAGCGGGGGGAAGGTGGTGCCGCAGGCACCAAAGGGGGTGCCGCCGCCAGGCGGCTTTTATACTGGCGCCGCAGGCGCCCACCACAACCCTTGGGCCATAGGGCCCGTCAAACCTTTGAACCCTTTGCACCTTCTGAACCCTCACGCCCGCCAGGGCGTGTCCATGCAGGCGCCTACCGCCCTGCCGCGAAGCGGCCCCCTTCCACCACTAACGTGGTCCCCCTCCCCCATAGATGGGGGAGGCAAGTTCTAAGGAAAGGCGCGCCAACCGTCCCCTTACCTCTCTCTCGCTATCTCATCGGCTATTTTCTCCACGGCCAGGGAGAATGGGTTATTGGGGTCCTGGTCTATAAGCAGTCTGCCGTTATCGGCGGCGGAGGAGACGGCCAGGTATTCGTTGGGGAGGATATGGGCCACCGGGAAGCCCAGGGCTTTAGAGAAGACTGCTTTTTCCTCCTCCGTACAGGGGGAGACGCGGGTGAAGACCGGGCAGACTCTCTCTTTGTAGTCATCCCAGCTGCGGAAGATTTCAAGGGCCCGTTTCATGTGTTCCACTTCGTATCCGCCGTTGACCATGGCCATGAGCACCGTTTTGTCGGAAAGTTCGCAGGCCGTACAGGATACGTCAGAGAAGCCGGAAGATAGATCAAGGAGGACGTAACGGAAAATGCTTCTGGCCATTTTAATGAGGCTGGTCATGCCCTCGATTGTCACCGTTTCCGCCAGGTCCGGCTTAGAGGCGCCGCAGAGGATGGAGAGGTGGTCATTCACCGGTACGAAGTAGGATTTCAAAGTCACCGGGGAGAGGAAGGAAATATCACGCACCGCTTCCACGATGGTGCTCTGGGGCGTGAGGTTAAAGAAAACGGACATATCGCCAAACTGGAGGTCCCCGTCGATGATGGCTACGGACTCCCCTGTCTTCCTTGCCAGGGCAGCGCCCAAGTTGGAAATGAGGGTGGTTTTGCCGCTCTTTCCCTTGGGGCTGAAGAAGGATACCACTTCTGAATGGTGGGCAGCGGCGGAATTCCCCAGGTTCTGGATGGTTTCCCGAAGTTCTTCTCCAGTGAAGGGCTTAATCATGAATCCGCCGGCGCCGGAGCGCATGAGGCGGGACTGGGCTTCGGAATCCCATTTCCGGCTCATGCCTACAATGGCGGTGTGGGGATAGGATTTCTTCAGATCCGGCAGGAGCGCGCCGTTTCTTTCATTATCAATATCCAGAAGGATGAGCTCCGGCTTGAAGGCCTGCATCTGCCCCAGGGCATCGCCGGCATTCCGGTAGCGGGCGCTCAGGTCGAAGCCCGGTGTATTTTTAATGACACTGGAAAGTCTTTCCAGCATGACCTGGTTTTCTTCAATGAGGACGGTTCTGTATGCCAAAATCCTTCACCTCCTTTAAGAAAACAGCCGGGAGAGCCAGCTGCCGTGGTCCTCGGTCTTTTCTTCCTTTTGTTCCGTATCCGGGCGGACATAGCCGTCCACGATGGAAATCAGCTCCTTCGCCAGCGGCGTATGCCGTGCCTCCAGCACAAAGGGCACGCCGCTTCGGACGGAATTCTGGGCAGTCTGGAAATCATTGGGAAGGACGTAGTCGAAATGCTTACCCAGGATGGCCTCCACGTCCTCCACGTCGATACGGGTCTTTGCATTGCTGCGGTTCAGCACATACCGGATTTTGCTGTCGTCATAGCCCAATTCCTTCAGCGTATCGCTGCCGCGCTTCATATTTTTAATGGTGGGAATGAAATCTACGATGCCCACAAAGTTAATCAGCGTGGACAGGTCCATCATGGACAGGTTCAGGGCACTGAAGGTGGAGGTGGTATCGATAATCACGTAATCATACTCCAGCTGCAGCTGCTGCACCAGAGAGCGAATGATACCGTTATCCATGTTATAGGCCTCTTCCATGAGCTTCGGATTCGTGAGCACATCAAAGGACACCCCGCCGGCAGCATACTTCGTCAAAAACTCCACCGCCACCGTATCCTGGGGATTCGCCTTCATGGCACGCTGGGCATCGGCAATGGTCTTCTTCGGGTTGAGCTTCAGGTAGTAGCATATATCCCCGAACTGCAGGTCCAGGTCCACCAGGCACACCTTCATCCCCTGCTTCGCCAGCTCCGCCGCAATATTAACAGCAATCAGCGACTTCCCCACAGCATAAGCCGTGCTGAAAACAGTAAATATAGTCCCTTTCCTGCCTTCCATGTTTTCCTCCATTTGCCTCTAGATATATCAGCGTCATATGCGATGAATAAAATTGAGATATCGGGTTCAGAAGGTTCAAAGGGTTCAAAAGGTTCAGAGGGTTGTGGTGTGGGCGTTTTAATTCGTATAACGCCCACCTTTTTGAATTTCAATTACAAATAGCCTCTTAACATTTTGAGCATCCCAAAGATAAAACCTACGGTGTCCCACATACTTTATGTCAATTGTTCTGCATCATAAATATCTATATCTTCCATAAAGTTCTGTCCAAAAGTTTCTTTTCCCTCTAAGCTTTTAATCAATCTTCCTATGAGCCAGATTATCCTGCGGTCATGCTCAAGCACAGGATTCACATCCATCTGTTTCAAAAAGCCCAGTTCAACACATAAAATCAGCTGAGTTTCCAATTCATGTGCAGACCCTTTGGCTTGAAAAAGAAACCGGATATAATCCCTGATGGTCCCTCTTCCGGAACCTTCTGCAATATTTGAACTAATAGAAACTACCGCCCGTCTCATTTGAGAAGACAATGCATGTAATTCATAGGACGGAAGCTGCCTTACAAGAAGATACGTTTCACGGGCAAGCATGCACGATTCCTTCCATGCCCTTAAGTCTCTATAGCTGGCCATGAAATTCTACCTCCTTGACCCAAAGCAGCATACTTCCACACTTATTCCAATGCAGAATAACGCCGCCGCGCAGCGGCTTCATACTCCGTCGGCGCTTTTTATTTGTGCGCCGACACCTGACCCTCTGAACCCTGTGAACCTTCTGAATCATTTGAACCTTAGTCCTCACATGACTCCAGTCCACAGCTCCGACCAGAGCTCTTCCGCTACGCCAGAAGCAAAGCGAGGTATTTCCATACCGGTCTCAAGGCTGACTGCCATTGCCGCGCAGCGGCTTCATACTCCGTCGGCGCTTTTTATTTGTGCGCCGACACCTGACCCTCTGAACCCTGTGAACCTTCTGAACCTTTTGAACCTATGTCCTCACATGATTCCAACCCACGGCTCCGAAATGACGCAGGGCTACTTCGAATACCCATCCATCACAGCTCTCACCCGTTCGCGGATATCTTTCTTTTCTTTATCTGCGGCGGTGGTGTCTACAGGATGTGACACTTTAGCCTTCTTCACCACGGGCACTTTTTCTGCCCCTTCAGGCAGGGGGTTCTTTTCTACTCCTACCACCTGGAGGTTGTTTTTCTGTTTGGCGTAGTCTTCTTCTGTCATGGGGATGTAGACGGTTTCGCCTTTTTCATCGGTGGTGCGGAGGACGTGGGAGGGGCCTTCCTGTTTGGGCTTTTCTTCCAGGATGACGGTGTCTCCATTGTCATCGCCGGGCTTGCCGCCGAAGAGGTCCGTTTCCTGCTGCTCTGTCCCTGGTTTCACCGGTGTATTCACGTTGACCCTTTCTGCATTCCGGAGGTACCGTTCGTTGTCCTCGTAGCTGCCCTTCATGCGCTGGCTCATGGATACCGGCGTTTCGTCGGACACCAGGGTGGGGGTAATGAGGATGAGGAGTTCCCGGTTATCCCTTGTTTTCTGGGTATGACGGAAGAACTGGCCGATAATGGGGATATCTCCCAGAAGAGGAATCTTCGTCACTGTCTTGCCGTCCTGGGAGTTCAGGAGGCCGCCGATGGCCATGGTCATGCCGGAGCGGACGTTAATCACTGCATCTGCTTCCCTGGAAGCAATGGCAGGGATGGAAAAATCATTTTCCGTCACACTGTGGCCGTAGTCCAGGGTGGACACTTCTGCGTGGACTTTGGAGGTAATCTTGTTTTCCGCATCCACCACCGGCTCAATGTTCAGCCGGATACCGTATTCCCGCCAGTCGATAGCAATTTGCCCATCACCGGCAGAGGTGGGAATGGGGATACGGCCGCCGATGAGAATATTCGCCTTCTGTCCGCTCATGGTGGTAATGGAAGGACGGGACAGAATCCTTGCCTTGCCTTCTGTCACCAGAGCCTGGAGGGACGCATTGATATTGGAGAAATGGCTTCCCAGCCAGCCGAAGCTGCCGCGGTGATTGTAGAAATTTTCCCCTGTATAGAAGAGGCCGGAAGAGCCGCGGGTCAGGTCATCACTAGAGCTATTACCGGAATCGGAGCTGGTGCCGGAGCTGCTGCTGCTCCCAATGGTAGGGGACCAGTACTGGATACCCAGGTTCCTTTCTGCGGATGTATTGATTTCAATAATCTGCGCTTCCAGCCGCACCTGGCTGGGATTTGTCATGTCCAGAAGGTCGATGATATTGGAATCTGTGGCCGCCCCCTGGCTTTCGCCATTGGCAGTGGTCGAAGAAGCATTGCCTCCGCCGCTCCCCAGGTAAAGCTGGGCCACTTTTACCGCAGAATCATGCTCATACTGGTTCTTCACCTTGCCCCGGAGAAGGACCTTGCCATTCATCATCTGCACCTTCACACCGGGGTAGCCGATGGCTTTCTGGATAGCCTTTTCTGTACCTTCATCGTCGCCGGAAACGTACACATTGTATTCCTGGCGGCCGTTATTGGACCATACCAGAAGGGAAGTGGAGCCTGCTTTCTTACCCACCACCAGGTAATCGTTATTGGAAAGGAGCCGTATATCCGCAATATCCGGATTTCCGACTGCCAGCCTGGTAATGCCGGAGTCCTCCATGTACCGGGATCCGTTCACCGATACGTTCAATATATCTGCAGCAAACACATTGCCCGCCGCACCAATCATGGCCGCCGTCACCAGGAGGCCGATTCGTTTTAATCTTTTATTCATCATTACTGCCCCCTGCTTACGCTGGTACCACGAATGACTTCAATGCCGGAGAAACCGCTGGGCGCGCCGCCGGAAGAAATGGAAACTGCCGGAGCAGATGCAGGCTGCGGCGCCGCATACACCGGCTGGGGCGCCGGCTGAGGTGCTTCCGCCTTGGGAAGAGGAATGACGTAGTAACCCACATAATGGTCACCCTCATCATTCGTTGGACGGAGCAGCATCTGCAGCTGGCCGATCTGGGTGGAAGCGATGAGCTTAGCCGCATCATAGGGCGTCAATGCCACCGTCACCACCGACGGCGTTCCGATGGAAGCGGTGCTGGAAGAGGTCTGCCTTGGTGCGCTGCCATCAGGTACTCCTTTGCCGTTCTTATCCGTATTCTGGGGCTGTGGCTGTGGCTGCGGCTGGCCGCTGCTCTTGTTCACCGCCAGAATGAGCACATCCTTCAGAAGAATTTTGGACGTAATGCGGTCCACCCCTTCCCGGGAGGTGACCAGAAGGATATCCACCTTGTCCCCCGGTTTTGCAAAGCCGGAAACGCCGGTGACATCATTCACCGAGAAGGACACGGCCCTCATGCCGTCAGGAATGAGGCCTACAAAGCCGCCTGCTTTTTGGGACAGCTTCCGGGCTGTAATCACATCGCCGGAAAGGATGGTGGTGCCTGCCTTCTTGCCTACCACCGCATTCTTATCGGTGAGGGCACCGGAAGGAACCAGGTTGGACGATACGTCCACCGCTTTCACCATGTCTTCCGTAATCACGGTCTGCGGCTCAATATCCCGGGACGCTTCAATCACCGGCACCATAGCCGCCGGTGCCGCTGCCGGCGCTTTTTTATCTGAAAATACAGCCGACAAAATAAAATAGATGATAATAAAGACCAGAATGGCTGCCAAGCCGCAAAGCAGCAGCAGCTTTCTCGGAGACATTCGCTCAATGGCGCCGGATATCTTATCTGAAAGTTTCAACTCCGCTCCCCCTTAATACAGTTAACCAGCAGAATGGGTGAATCAAAAAATGGCAGAACCTGCTTTGTCTTTCTGCCCGATTTTATACTATGCCGTTCATCCCCGATTCCCCCATGTATGTAAAAACATATATTTCTTGGCATTATTTTAACATAACACAAAATCTACTGCTACTAAGAAGCATATAAAAATAAGGTCATACTTGTAAAACGAGCAGAAAAGTGATATAAGATTTTTCTATAAGAAGTAATAGTCTATCCTACTTATCCATCATCCCTGTAAATTCCCTTGATTCCGTAATATCTGGCAAAGGCCACATTTCTCCAGTGGTTGACATCCTTTTCAAGAGGAATAGAAAAAGCATGCATACCTGTGAGCAATACCCATTTTTTTAGTACATCCGGTTCTCCTGTTACTTTCAGCACTTGATTCTTTCCGGAAAGACATTCTGCCTGCCGGATAATATGTCCCATATACAGACGCTGATTGTAATACTGTACTACAGAAGTCGAAAAGGTAAAGCAGAAATACAAAACCCAAAGCAGTGACAATATCCTGCAGGCCTTTCCTTTGACTATATATGTTTCGCTCAACTGCGTTACCCGGTGAATCAGCATAACTGCAGTCATCAAAAAGATGAGACTGGGAAAGGCAGCACGGAAAGGGGACTCCGGAGAAAAAAGCATGATAAGATTAAAGAGGATGCTCATAACTGCAAACCAGTAGGCAAGGCGAATATGCCGGCCATACTTCTTTACCTGCAGATATTTTTTTCTTCGATAGGCTTTCCATAGGTACATCCACAGGAAGCTCTCTACCAGAAAGCAGAATCCTAGGGAGAGCAAATGGCCTCTGTCAAGAAACAGGAATTGGAATGTTTCTCCGCTTTCCTTCATACGTATAACATTGCCCGGTGAAAGCATCAAAAGTCCATACCCCATGGCCAGTCCTGCTATTCCGGTTACCATCCAGAATTCCAGTTTCTTCCGTTTCCCGTAATAAACAAGATATACCAGTCCACTGAGGCCAATCCAGCAGATGGTATTCTCATTGGAATCTCCTGCCAGAACGCCAAGGATAAACATGAGCGGAATGAAATATACGGGTTTCCCGCTTTCTTCCATAAAATATCGATGAATGTATGGAAGAAGAAATAAAATCACTGCAAGCAGAGGGAAAAAGTAGTTGCAGGCCCCGTCAATCCATACTATCGTACCAGCAAAGTTGATATTAAAGGACCAGAAGCATAGAAAGGTCATTAAAATTTCAAAAGACCGAAGAGCAAATGTGATTCTCCCCTCATGGGCAATCCACTGGATGGAAAACAGCAGCAGAATAATGCCTGCCGCCATGGCCAGGTTAAACCAGGGCCGTCCTACCCAGAGAAAAAACATGGCCAGCATCTGGGCAATGACTCTCCCGCCCCAGGTCATATAATAGGAATATCCACTGGCAAGAATATCACTGAGACTATCTATACGACGAGCATTTTCAGAAAGAGGCACATACATGGAATGCCCCTCCCACATAAAGGAATAGATATAATCATCACCCATAAACCGAAAAGCAAGACTTTCCAGCAGAAGCATGAATAAGAATATACATACCGCAGTAATGCATAATTCACGTTTTTTCGCACTTATATTATCAAAGACCATTTTTCTCCACCCAAAGATTCGATGCTTCCTGTACCTTAAAAGAACTTATGCGATAAAAAGATAATACATAATGCACAAATATAAAAAATACAGGATAAGCTATTATAATAAACCATTATGTAAAAGGTTTCTCATGACAATTTCCTTACTTTATTTACATTTTATTATTATAAAACCATCATTCTAAAAAATAGATGTATATATTATAATAAGTTTATACGGAATTTTCCAAAGCTAACACAGGAAGGCTATTTCAATGACTAAAACTGCTGTAATTATCGGCGCCGGCCCTGCGGGACTGACGGCGGCTTATGAATTTTTGAAGCATACAGACATCCATCCCGTGATTCTGGAAAAGGACAGCATGGTGGGCGGTCTTTCCAGAACCGTTAACTTTTCCAGCAATCGCATGGATATTGGCGGTCACCGCTTCTTCACCAAAAGCCATGAGGTGCAGAATCTCTGGGACACCATCATGCCCAGAGCCTCTGCCCCTGCCATAGATGACCGTATCCTTCAGCGGGAATGTGACCTGGATCCTGCCGGAGCGGACCCTGAAAAAGAGGATGCTGTCTTCCTGAACCGCCAGCGGGTGTCCCGCATCCTTTATCTTCATAAGTTTTTCGATTACCCCGTTTCTTTAAATCCCACCACCATAAAGAACCTGGGCTTTTTCCGCATGACCGGCATGGGCTTCTCCTACCTTCATTCCTGTTTCCACAAGAGGAAAGAAGTTACGCTGGAAGACTTTATGATTAACCGATTCGGGAAAAAGCTGTACCAGACATTTTTTGAGGGCTACACAGAGAAGGTATGGGGCAAATCGCCAAGAAATCTCTCCGCCGACTGGGGCAGCCAGCGCATCAAGGGCATTTCCATCGGAGCCGTATTGAAGGATTTCTTCCAGCGGGCCTTCCACCTGCAGCCCAAAGAAGTACAGACCTCCCTCATCGAACGTTTCTCCTACCCCAAGTACGGCCCCGGTGAGTTCTATGAATGCCTTCGGGATGAGGTGCTCCGTCTGGGCGGAGAAATCCGCATGAATGCGGAAACCATGGGCTTTAAAGGAGCTGATGATAGAAATCTCACCTACGTGCTGTATAAAGACAGGGTAGGAAAGATTCAGAAAATCAAGGCAGACTACGTCCTTTCCAGCATGCCGGTCAAAGACCTGGTACGGGCTCTGCCTGATGGCTGGATTCGTAAAGAGGCAAAGCAGACTGCCGAAGAACTCCCCTACCGTGATTTCATGACCGCCGGCCTCTTAGTGGACCGTTTGGAGCTTGAAAATCATACCCATCACAAAACATTAAATCATATCATTCCGGACTGCTGGATTTACATCCAGGAACCGGAAGTTAAAATCGGCCGTCTCCAGGTTTTCAATAACTGGTCTCCCTACCTGGTGAAAGACCCCATGCATACGGTCTGGATTGGCCTTGAATATTTCTGCCAGGAAGGAGACAGCCTCTGGTCTATGGATGACTCCGATTTCCTTGCCTTTGCGGAAAAGGAGCTGCAGAAAATCCATGTCATCCGACCTGGCGCCGTGAAAGAAGGACATGTGGTACGGATGCAGAAAGCCTATCCTGCCTACTACGGCAGCTATAAAGAATTCCCATTGCTGCAGAAGGAACTGGATACCATTCCTAACCTGTACTGCATCGGGCGGAATGGCCAGCACCGCTATAACAACATGGACCATTCCATGCTCACCGCCATGGAAGCGGTGAAATTAATTAAGGAGAGCAAAACTGATAAGACTTCCCTTTGGAAAGTGAATACGGAAACCGATTACCAGGAAATCAACACAGAGGAGGAGAAGAACAGTGAAGAGTAAAATTTCATTTGCCCTTTTTATATTTCTTATAGCTTCTATTCTTCTGCTGATTACCTCTCGTTTCAATAATGATGGATGGTTCCTCCTGAACTCCGGCCGTTATGTGGAAAACTTCGGCATTCCCCATACCGAGCCTTTTACTATTCACGAAGGATTTCATTTCGTCATGCAGCAGTGGCTCTTTGCGTTGGGGCTGTGGAAGATTTATGAAATCGGACAGATGCAGGGTGTACTCCTTTTCACCTGGGCCATGGGAGCTGTTTTTATTTTTGTTTTCTATAAGCTTCTCCAATTAGTTGACAGCCATGACACTGCAGTCTCCAGAATAATGACCGTAGGCGCTGCTGCACTTATGTCCGTTTATTTTACACAAAGACCCCAAATCATATCCGGCTTTATTTTTCTCATTGAAATTTATGTCCTGGAATACTTAAAAGATAAAGAAAGACCCCCATGGACTATTTACGGGTTGTTTTTTATTTTGTCCGCTCTGCTCATCAATTTTCATGCTGCCATGTGGCCCATGTTATCCGTCTTCATCCTTCCTTATCTGGCAGAGTCAATCTTCGGGACCAGGATTCCCTGGTTCCGGCATAGTTTTCTGTGGAAATGGAAATACACGGCTCTCCTATGGATTCCTATCCTTATTGCCGGATTCATGAATCCCTACGGCATAGAATCTATGACCTACGCATTCCATTCCTACGGCTATGAGGAGATTAACTCTCTCATTACAGAAATGCGGCCATTATCTCTTGGTTCCAATTCCTATACTTCTATTATTTTGTCCATTATTCTCATGCTTACTGTAATATATGCCCGAAATCCATTGCCCCTTCATTGGATACTTCTCTTTGCCGGTACAGCTTTCATGGCATTGCTCGCTATCCGAAGTATATTCCTCTTCCTGATTGCCGGATTATTTCCCCTGGCCTTCATTCTTCATCGGTTCTCCTTCAAGAAAAACGAACCCAAAGCAACGACCTGGAAACGAACATGGCCTATGATGATACTTATGTCTCTTGCTGCCGCAGTGGGACTCCTCTTTATCCTGGAAAAATACACCATTCCCCCGGATAAACTGTTATTGATTATAACCATTATATGTTTCCTTCTTTTATTATCCCTGTTCTATGCTTATATTCTCTGGAAAGAAAGAAATAGGCAGAATGAAATAAGAGCCAACGCCAGAAATTTATTTTTCGCCCTTGTGCTTCTTCTTCTGACGCCTCTATTCTATCTTTATTACGATATTCCTCTGGTCAATCCGGCACTGAAGAAAAGCATAGAAGTCATTCAGGATGATGCTGCAGGAGGACCAGTTTCACTTTGGACAGGTTACGATGATGGGCCCTATGCTGAATTCCATGGATTTCCCTGCTATATAGATGCCAGAGCTGAAGTTTTCCTGCCCAAATTGAATCATAAAAAAGATGTATTCTCAGAATATGTGAGTCTCAGAGATGGACTATTGGATTACCATGACTTTATGAAACGTTATCACTTTACCCACCTGCTCACCACCACCAAAGACCCCCTCTACACCTATCTCAAGAATGATAAAGACTACGTACTTCTGTGGGATTCTGATACCGATGATTCCATCAGTGCAGACGAAAGGAAAAACCTGAAGGAAAAATACCGGGTCTATAAGCCTAAAACAGAATAGCACGATGTATTTCCAATAAAAAATGAAAAGCGATGTGACTGCACAGGAATGGCTGCATCGCTTTTCTTATTTTTGTATTTTATATACTAATTCAGTCTAAGATGATATAATTAGAGTTAAAATAAATAGTATATTTCTATATACATAGTCATCATTAAATTTTCGGAGTAAAATTTTATGAATACCACAAATTTCCACAAATATTACAAATATTTTCTTTTATTGATTATCATCATATTGGCGGAACATATATATGCTGCAGAATTATGTAACAATTATGGTTTTTCTGCCATAAAGGGCATCCCTTGCATCTCTATTTCCACCGCTTTCATTATTCTTATCATGTGCATCATTTCTTCATCAAGGCTAACATACTTCCTGTGCCTATGTTTTGCCCTCTCCATATCTTCTTTATGCATTCTTCCTTTGACCCATCAAGCCATTCATTTATATGAAACCTACACTTACATCGGTTTTTTTGCAGGAATTGCAGGTCTGCTGCTTGTTTCAATCATTATGGTAAAGGTCCCCATACTTAGATTTCTCTTAAATTCCGTTGGTATACTATGCCTCATCGGTCCTGCCTTACTCTTATGGAGCTACTATTTCATTACAGGCAGCTGGATAAAAACGTCCACCATGCTTGCAATAAGCCAGACTAATTTTTATGAAGCCATCAGTTATCTGGAAACTCACAGCCTATTGTTTGAAATTATAGCTGGAACTATTTTTATCCTTTTCGTTACCTATTTTATAAAGCCCTGGGCGCCTGTAGATTTTCAACTATTTACATCTGTATGCATAAAATGGATTACAATCATATTACTTCTTACCTCATCCGGTTTTCTGCTCTATAACTGTCATGAAAATCTGTTTACCGATATATACATAGACAGCCGAAACTACCTGAAAAGCTATAAGCAATATAATCTGCAAAGAGGGATACGACAATCCCAGATGGATTCTCTTCTTTCCTCACTAGAAGAACAGCCCGATTCCGGAGTGTATGTACTTGTTATCGGTGAGTCAGAAAGCAGGCTTCATATGGGAGCCTACGGCTATCCTCGCAACACTACCCCCTGGCTCTCCTCACTAAAAGACAAAAGCCATGTTATCTTCTTTAACAATGCCTATTCCTGCTATACCGAAACAGTACCGGTTTTGACATATGCATTAACTGCCAAAAATCAATATAATACCATTCCCTTGGAAAAAGCCCCTTCCATCTTGGAAACTGCCCATGCCGCCGGGTTCGATACCGTCTGGATCAGCAATCAAATGCAGTTCGGCATGTACGACACACCGGTTTCCTATATTGCCTCCGCCGCAGATAAAACGCTATGGATGAACAGCTATATAGGCAATGAGTCTGGGACAAGAATAAAAACCGTTGATTATGATGAAATAGTTTTAAAAGGTTTAAAGCAGATTCATTCTTCAGGCCGCATGCTAATCGTCATACATCTGATGGGAAATCACTTTACTTATAGAGATAGGTATCCTTCTTCCTATAATGTTTATCATGGAGAGAATTCATTGATTGATTCCTACGATAATAGTATCCTGTATAATGACCATGTAATTTCAGAAATCTACAACACTGTCAGCAGCATTCCCCATTTTCAGGCTTTCATTTATTTTTCCGATCATGGAGAAGGGATAGATTACGGCCTCACCCATGATGCAGTGAACTTCAAATATCCTATCACCTACATTCCCCTGTATATGGCCTTTTCTCAGGAATACATCAATAACCACCCCTATACCCTTGATATGCTCAAAGCACATAAGGACAATTATTTTACAAATGACCTGATGTTCAATGCACTTATGGGTATCATGGGCATCAGGATTCCTGAGTTCTATGAGCCGGAAAATGACATCACATCTGCCAAATATGACAGCCGTCCGGAACGATTCCTCACTATGTATGGCTCAAAAAGAATCATTGATGATCCGGATAAACAATAAGCTGCATTTCCATTAAAGATACACAAAAGCCTGCTTCCATGTACCGGCTGCAGGTTTTCTTTAGTATAATAAAGAAACTTTTTTGAGAAAATTTCAGATGTGACCTTCACATTTTTGAATCTCACGGTATTTATATAGTAGAGGGATGTGAAAGACCTGAGGAATGGAAAGACACTCATCATATTTTCCCAAGATCTAATGGCCATAGGGAATGGATTTATGAAGAGCCGGCGTCCATGGGTTAACCTCTTTCACTCCCCCGCCTGATCAGGCAAAAGAAAGAAACAAAAAATCACAGGGAAATCCGGAAATGCAGTCCAAATTCTGCAGAAATGACGGGAGACTCGTGCCTGGCGCGCGCCGTCGTACCCCGTACAGCAGCGGCCGTAGACCATGCAGACACCGAACTCATTGGGCAGACAGGACACCGGGTTTCCTTGTGATGTTTTTATTGGTATTTTCTTGTCATTTCGACCGCAGCGAAGCGGAGTGGAGAAATCTCACGCCTTAATGGTATAGGATGCATTGCGGCCGGAGATCTCTCGACTCTGAGTTTCAATAGAATCACGACACACCACTCCCATACCGACATGTACCTCCGCTCGAGATGACACAGCGGCAGGCAGCTTATAATCATTCCGAAAGGAAGCGGATGATACCCGTGCTGCCTGCCCCACTGTCATTTCGACGGAAACGTAGTGGAGTGGAGAAATCCCACGACTCAATGGTATAGGATGCATTGCGGCCGGAGATCTCTCGACTCTGAGTTTCAATAGCGCTGAACACATTTATCACCATACCGACATGTACTCCCGCTCGAGATGACACAGCGACAGCCAGCTTACATTCATTTAGAAAGTAAACGATTGACACCGGTGCTGCTTGCCCCACTGTCATTTCGACCGCAGCAAAGCGAAGTGGAGAAATCTCCCCTACCTCTGACATTTACCACCATTGATACAACTTGCTCCATGTGCCAAGATTCTTCACTGTGTGGAAGTCCTGCATAGGACCTCCAAGTCAGCCGAAGTTGGCCCTTAGCCTGCCCATAAAAGGGCCTTCCTATTTTCGGCTGACCGACCCAGAATGACCTGTCGGGAAGAAAACTCTTCTGAAAAACAGACTTTTCAAACTATGATAAAATAAATATAGAAGGAGGTGGTGTGGAAAATGGACACTGCAGAAGACAGGCTCATGGGCTATGGCGAGCCCCGATATGACCAGAGCGCCAAGAATATTCTTTCCGACAAATCCATACTGGCCCACATTCTCAAAAGCACGGTTTCCGAATTCAAGGATGCTTCCATAGAAGATATTGCCAATGTCTACATTGAAGGAACACCGGAAGTCAGCCGGATTCCATTGAACCAGGACAAGACCAATGCCATCGCGAAAAAAATTCAGGGCGACCGGAATGAGGAATCGAGCCCTACCGAAGGCTGGGTCACTTTTGACATTCTTTTCCACGCCAAAGCCCCGGAATCCGGTGACCTTATCACCCTTATCATTAATGTGGAAGCCCAGAAAACGCAGAAAGCCTCCACCCTTGGTTACGACATACTGAAGAGAGCGCTGTATTACGTGAGCCGCATCATGTCCAGCCAGAAGAAACGGGAATTTGAGGGTTCCGACTATAACAACATCAAAAAAGTCTACAGCATTTTCATCTGTATGGATTCCCCCAACGGCCAAAGCGCCATCAACCGCTACAGGATGAAAGAAGAACATCTACTTCACCGGTATAAAGCCAATCAAAAATCCTACGACCTGCTGAATGTGATCATGATTTACCTGAGCGATGAAAAAGTAAGAAACCGCCTCATCGGACTGCTGCAGCTTCTGTTCCGGAAAGAAAATATGTCCGGCGACGAAAGAAATGAAATATTGAAGGAAAGATACAACATTCATCTGACCGAAGAACAAAGAGAGGAGTTGAACACCATGTGCAACCTGAGTGAAGGTATTGTAGATAGAGTAACTGAAAGAGTGACTAAATCCGTAACCGATTCTGTCACTAAATCCGTAACCAAATCCGTAACTGACTCCGTAACCAAATCCGTAACCAAATCCGTAACTGACTCCGTAACCAAATCCGTAACCAAATCCGTAACAAGGCAGAAAACAATTGAAGATGTTAGAAATCTGATGGTCAATTTGAGGCTAGATATCAGCCAGGCCATGGATGCACTAAACGTCCCCGCGGAAATGAGGGCTGATGTCCGTAAAGCCCTTGGAAAATAGGCTGGAGTTGAACACCATGTGCAACCTGAGTGAAGGTATTGTAGACAGAGTAACCGAGAGAGTGACTAAATCCGTAACTGATTCTGTCACTAAATCCGTTACCAAATCCGTAACTGATTCTGTCACCAAATCCGTCAAAAGAAGCGACGCCATAGAATCCGTAAGAAATCTGATGGTTAATCTGAGATTAGACATAAACCAGGCCATGGATGCGCTGAACGTCCCCACGGAAATGAGGGCTGATGTCCGTAAAGCCCTTGGAAAATAGGCTGGAGTTGAACA
>ERZ791911.937-NODE-937-length-16139-cov-9.656615_pt1 | contig 16139 bp, 8 predicted proteins | sample MGYA00510142_ERZ791911 | MGnify/ENA primary metagenome ERZ791911 (study PRJEB30046, sample SAMN00792056) | human gut metagenome | study: EMG produced TPA metagenomics assembly of the A metagenome-wide association study of gut microbiota in type 2... | reverse complement strand
AGTCTGTGGAAAAACCATACGGGCCTTAACCAGAATGTGGGCAGTGAGAGCAAGCCTGTCATGAACATCCATCAGCAGGGGGAAAACGGCGTCATTTCCTGGAACAGCTTCAATATCGGCGCCAATGGGACGGTGAATTTTTCGTCGGATACGCAGGGCTTCAACACCTTGAATTACGTAAATAGCGGCAATGCATCGCAGCTCTACGGGAAATTGACTGGCCTTGGGGGAAACCTCTATCTCGTTAATCCCGCAGGCGTCCAGATTGGGCCCAGCGCCCAAATCAACGTCGGAAGCCTCCATGTGGCTGCAAAGAACCTCGATTTAGATGCCGTTTCCAAAAATCCCACCGATGTGGCAGGCCTTGTCGAGGGCGGCACTATGACTGCCTCTCAGCTTATGAGCCTTGGCAACATCAGTGCCGATAAGGTCACCTTTGAAGGAAACGGCCGCATCGTCATTGATACGGAAAAACTGGAGAACCTGAACCGGGAAAAGAACGAAACTTTTGAAGTTCTGACCAATGATGCCGATCACGTCGTATTGGGCTATGATGCCTATGATAAAGAAAAGGGCTATGAAGGCGCAGCTAAGACCTTTGGTCAGGTGAGCGTCAGCGGCAGTAAGACGGACGTAAAGGGTTACATGTGGGTAGAAGATGCATCCCAGCTCCAGGCTATCGACACAAACCTTTCCGGCAAGTATGCCTTAAAAAACAGCATCGATGCCATTGGGACAAAAGATCTGGATGGCGGCAAAGGCTTTAAGCCTCTGGGCGCAGATAGGGAAGACGTTTTTACAGGGACCTTTGATGCTCTTGATTTCCATATCTTTGATTTGACCATCAACCGCAGCGACATGGATAACGTCGGACTTTTCAGCAAGACAAATGGCGCGACCCTGAATAATGTCACCCTCGTTGGCGGTAAAATCACGGGACAAAATAACGTCGGCACCCTTGTGGGCTCGGCGACAAATACGACCATTACAGGAGCCGTGAACTCTGCCGCTGTCGTCGGCAGTGCAAATGTGGGCGGTCTTGTGGGGACGGGAACTGGCGTTACCCTGAAAGATGCCGTTAACATGGGCGATATTACAGGCACCGATTACGCTGTGGGCGGTCTTGTTGGGAACCTTACAAATGGGACCGTTTCTGGCAACAGCTACAATATCGGAAATGTCGGCGGTCCCGATGATACGAACCAGCCCTATGATACGAACCAGCCCTATGATGTAGGCGGTCTCGTGGGCGTGGCGAATGGTTCCACGCTGGGCAATGAAAAGGCCAAAGACGGCATCATCTACAACGGCCTTACGGTCAAAGGAAAGTACAACGTCGGCGGTATCGCAGGACAGCTGAAAAATTCCACTCTCCAGCATGCAGAAAACAGAAGTGCCATTAAAGCGACGGGCTTTACCACAGAATCCTACGTTTATCAGGGCGCAGGATATAGCCTCAATAATCCCGAAGTACAGGTTTCCAACGTAGGCGGTCTTGTCGGCATCAGTACAGGAAATACCTTCACAAACGTGACGAACCTTGGCGATGTATCAAGTGCCATGGGGAAAGGGCATGACTACTACGATGGCGGCAACGTCGGCGGCATCGTCGGTCGGTCAGAAGGCACCAATATCACGACGGCAACGAACCAGGAAACGAAGGTGACCGGCGCCCATAATGTCGGTGGCATTGCCGGCTACTTTGGAGGAAAGGGGACCATTACATCGGCTGTCAATGACGGTGCGGAAATCATGGCGACTGGTGGCCGGACTTCCTCTGATTTTGCCACTGAAATGGTCAGACCTAAGGAAGAAGAAAGAGTTCACTTTGGCAATATGGGGGGCATTGTGGGTTACCTTTACGGTAACGATGCCTATGTAACGAAAAGCACCAACAGCGGCAATGTCCATTCAAAACTGATTGCTGCCAATGCCACGACTGTAAGCGAGTCCAGTCTTGCAGCCAATACAGGGGGGATTGTCGGGAAAATCGACCGTACAACGACCCTGACCAAAGAGGATATTTTAAATGGGAAGGCGGCCGTGAGCGACAGCTATAACAGCGGAACCGTGCAGGGATTCATTGGCATCGGCGGTGTTGTAGGGCAGATGTATAATGGGGAAGTGGTCCGTTCCTATAATCTGGGGGATATCCGTACAACGAAAACCGTGGCTTCCTTGGATCCTAATAAACTGCCTACAGCCAATATGGGCGGCGTCGTCGGCGATACGACGGAAGATACTCCAGAGAGTGTCCGTGCCCTTATTTATGATGTGTATAATAAAGGGAAGATTGGCGATGAAACCTTTACCTATGCGGCCCGCCATGTCGGCGGCGTTGTCGGTCGGCTCAGAGGGACTCTTGAAAAAGCCTACAACAGCGGTGATGTCTACAATGGCTATAATGTCGTCGGCGGCGTCGTCGGCTGGTATCATCGAGGCAGCATCAAAGATGTATTCAATACAGGGAATGTGACTGTCAAGAATCAGGACAAGTTAACATCAGGAAATCCAAGTAGGACAAGCTCCGTCGGCGGTATCATAGGAGCAGCAGCTCCGGGAGCTGGGTTGTGGATTGAAAATGCCTACAATATCGGTACCATTCGCAGTTATCAGGTAAGCGGCGGCGGAAAGAGTGCCGTCGGTGGCATTGCCGGACGCGGTCCTATTACTATGAGGAATGTGTATACACTGGGAACTGTTGTTGCCTATGATGCCAATGGAAGTAAAACAGCCACAGGGGTAGGTCGTATCGTCGGGGAAGCATTGGAAGGCGGAAGAGATTATAATACAGCAAATATAACTAATGGCTATTATATTGAAACGGGCGATCCTGAATTTACCTATACGGATGGAACGGATGGAGAACTTTCTTCCTATGGGAGAAAAGGCACTGTTATTCAATGGGAAGACCGCTTTAATCCCGATAGCTATTTTAATCCCGATAGCTATCAGGGCTTTACGTTCTCAAATTATGGGACAGACGGCAAAAAGCAGGATGATACTAATGGATCATGGCGCATGTATGACAATACCCTGCCCATGCTGAATGCCTTCCTGCCTGATACAGAGGCCTATTTCAGTAAACATGGCAAGGGCAACGCTCTCTCGTCTGTCCAGTACGGTACGGAATATGATCCCAATCTGACCATTATTAAAACAAAAAATGACCTCTCCTTCGATTGGAATACGCTTAATCTTGGCGGAGACAGCAGAATCGCTGTCTATGGCGGCGGCCTTACGCTGACCGGTGTGGATACGGTGTCTAAGACAGCGTACTTTAATGGCAACATCGACAGCACCGGCGATTTGGTGCTTAGCGGCAAAAAGGGTGCGGACATGCTCTTTGGCGCCGGTGCAGACCTTCACGGCTCTTCCGTCACGATTTCGGCAGACGGCCTTCTCTCCCTTGACGGCAACATCGTGGCGACGGGAGAAAATGGTGCCAGCAATATTTCCATCACCGCAGGCGATGTAAAGAGCTATGGAAAGATTGAAAGCGTCAAAGAAGGCGGCGAAACGACGGTACCGGGCATTGCAGAAAAAAGAGATGATGATGCTTCGTATGGTGACGTCAGTGATATGAAGCAGGCTGTCACCGAAACGGGTATCCGCTACAGTAAGACTGTCACCTCGCAAGGAACTGGAAATGTGACCATCACAGCCAAAGGCTATGAGGAACATGACGGTTCCGTGACCTTGGGCTACGGCATCCAGGGTAAGGGCCTTGTGAGGACCGGCGGAAACCTTAGCGTTGAAGGAACGGGCGACGTCTATGTGGAAAGCGACCTTTCCATTGGAAAGGATATTGCCCTCAAGAGCACAGGAGACGCCAGTGAAGTCGTTCTCGACGTGACCAATATTGGTCTTGATGCAAAACCTCAAAACCAGGCTGAAGGCCTGAAGGACTTTATGAATCATTTCAAAAAAGATACGGGAGAAGGCAAGATCACCCTTGAAACAGTATCAGGGGACGCTAAATTTGCCGTTGATCTTTGGGATGATGCAAAGGGTGGATACACCTTCAATAAGTTCGGCAGTGCAGGCGAAGCCAATGAAGATAACATCAAAAATGCTTTCAACAGCATGGATGCGACCGTAAAAATCGGTGATCAATCGTACGCTGTCTTTGAATCAGGAAATGACCAGACCAATGGGTTCATGTACATTTGGGTCGATGGGGCGGATCAGCTTCAGGGCATTCAGGATTTCGTTAACAAAGATTCTGATGCGGCTTACTATAATTACGCACTTAAGAGTGATATTGATGCCAGTGTCTTGAAAAATTACAAAGCCATCGGCGGCGATACAGGTTACCAGGGGACCTTTGACGGGCGTGGTCATGCTATCATCGGTCTTACGGCAGGCGGAAGCGAAGCTGCCAATACAGGTGTTTTTTCCGCTGTGGGAGAACAGGGGGCAGTAAAGAATCTTTCCGTTCTTGCTGGTAACTTTACAGGTAAAGACAATGTAGGGGCCGTTGCAGGTGTGAATAAAGGGACGATTTCTGACATCACGACCTACGGCAATACCGTCACGTCTGATGGACATGCAGGCGGCCTTGTCGGTACCAATGAAAAAATCATCAAAGACAGTACATCTGTGAGCAACGTCATTGCAAACAGCCAGGAGGCCATGGCAGGCGGCATTGCTGGCATCAATGCAAAAGGTGCAGTCATCGATAACAGCGAAAGCAACAGTGCTGTGGCAGGAAGCAAGGCTACATCTTCCGGCCTTGGCGGTGTAGCAGGTGTGAATAAGGGAACCCTTTCCAAAGTGGATAGCCTGGGCGTCACGAATGGTGGCGATTCCGGAAGCTCTGCTGTCGGCGGCATTGCCGGCATCAACACCGGTTCCATTGAAAACGCCTATAACGAAAGCTTTGTCACGGGCGGCGAAAAGACCGGCGGTCTTGTGGGAATCAATGAAAAGAGCGGTTCCCTTGTAAATGCAGCGAATGCCGGCCGTGTGGAAGGCAAAGGCGCAGCTCAGGACGCAGCTCAGGAAATCGGCGGCCTCGTCGGAGATAACGATGGATCCATCCTGAATGGACGCAACGGCGGCAATGTCACAGGTACGACTTATGTCGGCGGCATTGTAGGCACCAACAGGGAAGATTCTACCTTGACGGATATCATTAACGACACGTCCATCCTCATTAAAGGGAGCACCTATGTCGGTGGTATTGCCGGTCAGAACGCAGGCCGTATCGTAGATACGGAAGTAAGCCGGACCTTAAGCGATGGCGTCGTAGAAGGCGTAGAATATGTCGGTGGGATTGCCGGGAAAAATACGGGCTACATTGAAAATCCCCATAACAACATTTCTCTCCGCATCAATAAAGACGCTCTGAAAGATGGCAAAACAGCCCAGTACTTTGGCGGTGTAGCAGGCATCAATGAACAAAATGGCAGCATTGGAAATGCAACGAACCTGGCTGATGTGACAGCAGAAGGCGCCACTTATGTCGGCGGTATTGTAGGCTACAATAAAGGCACCCTCCTGAATCTGTCAGGAAACCGGGGCAATGTGATCGGTGCCAACTATGTAGGCGGCGTGGCAGGTATCAATGAACATAGCCTGACTGCTATCGACGCCTCCAACACAGGCTCCGTTCAGGCGCTTCAGGGCGGTGCCGGTGGTATCTTTGCAGTCAACCACGGTGATGTGACAAATTCCCGCCTCGTCAATGATGCGGTGGTCGCAGGCGGCGCCCATGCCGGGGCAACGGGTGGTATCTTTGCTGAAAACACGGCGAACATTGGAAAAACGACCCTCGTAAACGGCATGAATGCTGAGGTTATCGGTCTTGAAAACGTCGGCGGCCTCATTGGTACCAACGAAGGTACGATTTCCGGCGGCCGTGATGCATCTAACGGATACTATAAGGATCAGGTCTACAATAACGGCGTCATTGAGGCTGGTACGTGGCATGACAAAAATGGGAACCACCAGATGGATGCGGGCGAAGTGACCGAAGGGGCTGGCGAAAATATTGGCGGCCTCGTCGGAAAGAATACGGGAAGCGTAACGGCAGCCTACAATACAGGCGCCATCAAGGCCAAGGACAGCACCTATGTCGGCGGCATCGCCGGCACGAATGCTGGAAAGATTGATCAGGTCTTTAGTTCCATCTTTACTCAGGATGGAAATGAAGGCCAAGTCGAAGGAAAGACGGCCGTCGGCGGACTTATCGGCCTTAATACGGAAAAAGGCATCGTAACAGACGCCTATACGACGAGCAAGGCTCCAAATGGCGGCAGTATTGCCGGGGAAAATCAGGGCCTTTTGAAAAATGTCTATTCCGTGACGGGAAAAGATGAATCCATCGCGGCAACAAATACAGGCCGCATTGAAAATGGTTATGCCCTCGATAGAGAAAATGATGCTTCCCTTGCGGAAGACACGTATGGAGGATTTACCTTCGGCAGCAAGTGGAAAATCTATGAAGGCTACAGCTCGCCTCTTCTTAAAGTATTCCTTACCAAGGCAACTTATGATGCCATGACAGGAGAATTGATATGGGCGGCTGACGGTTTTGCTGCAAATGATGGTTCCGGTCAAGGACTTATCCACCAAGGCCTTGGGACGGGCAGCAATTATTTCTGGTCCCAGCAGCTTGCCTTTGCAGGGGGCCATCCTAACTGGCTCGGTTACGATTTGGACCCACAATATGAAAAACCAAGTGGAAACTATGATTATCTTTTTGATGATGCACCATTTGGCAAACGGGAACCTAATCGGGAACGGAAAGCAGAAATCAGCTTTGAACGTGGGGGCATGGAGGTGTAAATTGAGTAGGGCTGGACTTATGGCCGTAGAGCTGTGAAGCTGGTTAGGGCCAGAAAACAGATTGATCTTTACTTGGGCGGCAGTGTCGATGACATTGCCGCTTTCGATTTAAAAAAAATGGCTTTATTCAGGATGATCCAAGCTGCAAGATCCTGCTCCGTATGAACTTGTTTCGAACTTTTTTATTGGGTCTGTACCGCCCTTCCTAGGGCGATTTCCAATGACGTTAATGAATGACATCGGTCCCAATCCATTTTTCTAGATGGCTTCTCTTTCCTGTTTAAGAGGGGAGAGAAGGGATGCTTGCAAGTGAGCCGTTATAGATTTATGGATATATTATGACAAATTGTTGGTTTGTCAAACATATGTTACACCGTACTTGATGAAATCATGGAGTGTATCTTTTGGAGATTTCCATCCAAGTGGCCGCATTGGGAAGCAGTTATAATCTCTATAATTATATCTTTTGAGTTGTCTGCTGAAATCTTCAAAAGAGAAGAAACAATGCGTGGCATAAAAGCGTTCGTTATCCTTGCGATGACTGCGTTCTACTTTCCCATTGTGTCTTGGGGTAAAGGGACGAATCTTTTTGTGCTTGATGCCCAGTTCCTTTAATTTACGCTCAAAAAGAGTACAATCTTCGTCAAGACTTGCTTTAGTGAATCGTTTAGTGAATTCGGGGCCATTATCTGTCTGCACACATTCAATAGGCATCGGGAAAGCCTGAACGAGATGCACCAGAAATATCATGGAAGAGTAGGTGCTGTGCTCTTCAACGGCTTCCACATAACGCCAGCGTGAGAATTCATCAATGGCAGTATATTGATAGAAGCGTTTTCCTTTGGCTTCACCAGTCAGACATGCGGACGGTACAAACTTTACGTCAATCTGGATGCGCTGCCCTGGATACAGCATTTGTTCATAGGGTTTGGGAACATATTTGGGGTTAGGCGGTTTCACCGGAGTCATCCCTATGCGTTTCCATGTACGGTAAAGTCCGGTAATTGAACGGCTATATCCACGCTGACGGAGCTTTACCCAGAAAACCACCAACCCGGCCTCTGGATTTCGACGCCTCATATCCTGAATGAGCTTTAATTCCGCAACTGTATGTGCTTTGGGATGGTGTTTTGGCCTGCGGGATTTATTACGTAAGGACTCCAGTGAACCATCATAACGTCGAAGCCAGCGATATACATATTGGCGATATGTATTGTATTTGATGGCGGTTTTAGTGACGCCATGCTTCAATGCATATTCGACCATAGATCTACGAAATTTCATAACTTGTGTTATACTGTTCATGCGAGATACTCCTTTGGTAAAAGTTTGTTTTGACGAATTAACTATATCACAAGGGTATCTCGCTTTTTATGTTTTCAATGTGTAACACATGTATTGTAATCCTACAGTCCAAACGGATAACAATATCAAAACGTCCTCTACGTTGGCAAAGCATATGGGGGCCTGTTCCCTTGATGTGGAAATGGAAACGGGAACCGGGAAGACGTATGTCTACATCAAGACCATGTTTGAACTGAACAAGCACTATGGCTGGAGCAAGTTCATCGTTGTTGTTCCGTCCATTGCCATCCGGGAAGGCGTGCAGAAAAGCTTTCAGACGATGCAGGACCATTTTATGGAACTGTATGGGAAAAAGACTCGTTTCTTTGTCTACAATTCCAAAAATCTGACGGATATCGATAATTTCAGTTCCAGTGCGGATCTTTCGGTGATGATCATCAATGTCCAGGCATTCAATGCCCGTGGCAAAGATGCCAGAAGGATCCGAATGGAACTGGATGAATTTGGCAGCCGGAAGCCCATCGACGTTATACAGGCAAACCGGCCGATTGTGATCCTTGATGAACCCCAGAAAATGGGGGGGCGAAAAAACTCAGGCATCTTTGAAAGAATTCAATCCGTTATTTACGTTGAACTATTCGGCAACACATAAAGAACATCATGATCTAGTGTATGTACTGGATGCACTGGATGCCTACCAGATGAAGCTGGTCAAAAAAATCGAAGTGAAAGGATTCGATATTAAAAACTTCCGCGGAACCGATGGCTATCTTTTTCTGGAGAATATTGTCATTTCTAAGAATAAACCGCCCATGGCTCGTCTGGAATTCGAAATCAGGTACGACAAGTCGATTAACAGAGAAACCCGTATCGTAGGAGTGGATGATGATCTTTATGCACTTTCCAAGGGAATGGAGCAATATCGGGATTACCATATCAACGAAATTGATCCTGTCCGAGGGATTGTAACGTTTACGAATGGGGTGGAAATCCATACGGGTGAAGCCCTGGGTGACGTCAATGAAAAAGATATTCGCAGAGTCCAAATCCGGGAAACCATCCGTTCCCATTTCGAAAAGGAAAAGGAATTGTTCAACCGCGGTATCAAAACGCTTTCTTTGTTCTTCATCGATAAGGTGGAAAATTATCGGAAGTATGATGCAGATGGGAACGAAGTCAATTCCGAATATGGGCAGATGTTCGAAGAGGAGTATAATTCTATCCTGAAGGACTATCTGACGTTGTTCCCTACGCCTTATGAACAGTATCTGCGCAGCATTGATGTGCACGCTACCCATACAGGGTATTTCAGTGTGGATAAAAAAGGCCATAAGGTAGACTCCAACTTGAAGCGGGGGACCGATGTCAGTGATGATGAATCTGCCTATGAGCTGATTATGAAGGACAAGGAAAAATTATTGTCCTTCGATAATCCCGTCCGGTTTATCTTTTCTCACTCCGCCCTGCGGGAGGGGTGGGATAACCCGAATGTGTTCCAAATCTGTACGCTGAAGCACGGCGGGGATTCTACTACCAATAAGCGCCAGGAAGTGGGTCGCGGGCTTCGGATCTGTGTTAACCAGTTTGGTGACAGGATGGATGAACACGTCCTTGGACCGGAAGTCCAGGAAGTGAACAAGCTGACAGTCATTGCCAGCGATGGCTATAAAGAATTCGTTTCTTCGCTCCAGAAAGAGATTCGGGATGATTTGTATGAACGTCCGACTAAAGTTACCCTGGAATACTTCCAAAACAAGCGGGTCAAAATTGGGGATGGCGTGGTTACGATTACCAGCGATCAGGCTTCTTCCATTTACTTCTATCTGGTAAAACATGATTACATTGATGAAGATGGACATGTGACAGATCAATATCGCACTGACGTTGAAAATAGAACGTTGGCCCCGCTTCCAGAAAAGGTAAAAGATATTGCAGCCGGCGTTCATGCTCTTGTCCAGAGTGTCTTTGACGAACACGCGCTGGACGGCATGATTGAAGATGGCAACCAGACTAAAATCCGTGAGAACGCACTGAACGATAATTTCTACAAAAAGGAATTCCAGACCCTTTGGAATTACATCAATCATAAGTGGAGTTATACGGTACACTTTGACAGCAAAGAACTGATTGAAAAGGCAATCAAACATATTGAGGAGAAGCTTTTTGTCTCAGAACTTCAATATACGGTAACGCAGGGAATCCAGGGAGAAGATTGGTCTGCCGAGACGGTGAAAGACGGTAGTGGCTTTGTAGCAGATAAGAGTCATACCTACGAGCTGAAACGGGCGGAAACCAGCCAGGTAAAGTACGATTTGATCGGTAAAATCGGAGCAGGGACCCATCTGACTAGAAAGTCCGTAGCGGCTATTTTAAAGGGGATTTCTCCCGTTAAATTTGCTATGTACGCTTATAATCCGGAAGAATTCATAGCAAAGGTAATCAAACTCATTAATGAAGAAAAGGCGACCATGATTGTGGATGCCATCACCTACAACCAGACAGATGGAACCTACGAATCTGAGATCTTTACGGCTGAAAAGAATAAAGATTTTTCCAAGGCATACCGTGCTCGAAAAAATGTCCAGGATTATGTCTTTGCTGACGGAACCGCAGAAAAATCCATTGAACGGAAATTTGCAGAAGCTATGGATGTCGATGATAAAGTGGTTGTATATGCCAAGCTGCCGCGGGGCTTCCAAATCCCGACTCCCGTTGGAAACTATGCGCCGGATTGGGCCATAGCCTTCCAGAAGGGAACTGTAAAACACATTTACTTTGTTGCAGAAACCAAGGGATCCATGGAAAGCCTGGATTTGCGTCCCATTGAACAAGCGAAGATTAAATGCGCCAAGAAACTCTTTAATGAAATTTCAAAGGATGATGTGGTGTACGGGCAGGTAGATTCCTATCAGAATCTGCTGAGCTTGATGAATGCAATTTAAAAGGGAAAAGGATAAAACTGATGTAAAGAAACAGAGTTTATTCTTTGATTCTTATCGTATGGGGAAGTGGATATTAAATGCACGGGTTAAAAATCTATTTGGCAGACGGGAATTTTAAGGGGACCGTAACGATGAGCAGTGATTCATCAAAATTTACGGCAGTCCGCGTCAGCAGGAAAGCAATGCATGACTTTGATACAGAGCTGGATGGCACGGGAATTTATTTTCTCCTTGTCGGTACTGATGCGGTTTATGTAGGGCAGACCGGGTTGGATACTCTTCAAAAGAGAATATTGAATAAGCATTCTGCTGACATTGACAAGTCATGGCATACCGTGCTTGCCTTTAAGTTTGCCGATTTTACCATCACTACAAATGAGCTTTTGTTCATTGAAAACGCTATGTGTGAGTATGTCCATGCTCACTATCCGAAGTGCCTGACCACAACTCCGGCCAAGGAAAACTGCAATTCGAAATACAGAAAAGATCATTATCATCTTGGAGCTGCACAAATTCATACTTGCGAAGATTACATCAAAGACATCGAGCATTATATTTCGATGTTTCCGGGATCTATCTTTGATGGATTTGTACAACCGAAACCTCCAACTGGTGCGCCTGGACCCCAAAAACAGAAAACGCTTTTTCAGTTTGTAAACAGCAAACAAGGTGTGAAGGCAACGGCTGAAATCGAGATTCACACAGGCAATACGCAGCCAAGAGAAACAAGAGTGAAGGCAGGGGCTACGCTGTCTAAGGATGTATCACCCAATTTTAAATCTTCGGATTCTGTTAAACAAGAAAGAATGGAACTGGAAAAAGAAGGCAAGATTATCGACCGTGTATTGCAAGTAGATGTTCCCTTCAAATCCCAGAGTGCTGCTTTAGCTTTCCTCAATGGTACTTCTTTAAATGGAAATAAATGCTGGAAGACAGTTGATGGAAACATACCGCTTGGGGATTTACTAGTGTAAACGACTAAAGGGGCAGAAATTAAAGAAATAAAAATTTATACTTTGCAGAGGAACGTCCAAGTGACGGGCCTCTTATTTTTTTGTCTCAAGATCGATCAAAAAACCTTAGCCGGTATAGGAGCCATGGCAGTTTCTCATACCGGTTTTTTTGCATGCCCAGAAAAATTATTTAAATTTTTTTGGAGAAAACGTCAGAACATCCACTCTCCCAAGGCTAAAGAGTGGAGGGGAAAACGATACCAACCCTCAGGAAGGAGGAAAAGCCATGAAGCAAAGAGTAAGCATCAGCGTTTCAGCGGCAAAGGGGAGTGGGCATCTCGCTGCCGTGCGGTCTGTGTCCGTGCGGGAACGGATCCTACGGTTCCTGCTGGGCGGGAAAGAAAAAGTAACCATCATCGTACCAGGTGACTCTGTAGAGGAACTGGCCATCAGAAAACTTAACGAAGGAGGAAACTAAGGTGACGAAGGACAATCTTGAAAATCTGGCGAACGAAATGGCCAATTGCACAAAGACCCTGCTGCGGATTGTAGAAGCTCTGGAAAACGAGATGAACAATAGAACAGCAGAACCGGAAAAGGTGGTTCCGGAGCGGAAGGCCCTTTCTTTTGAAGAAGTTCGGAAAGCGGCGGCTGACAAGTCCCGCCAGGGATTCACGGCAGAAGTGAAAGCCCTCATCGAAAAATATGGGGCGGAAAAACTCTCCAGTGTAAAGCCGGAAGACTACGAAGCCTTCATGAAGGAATTGGAGGGGATCAGCCATGCCGGATAAGCAGCATGCGATTCTTTCCGCCTCGTCCAGCTACCGCTGGCTGGCATGTCCGCCTTCTGCTTTGGAGTGTGCGAAGCGTCCGGACACCACAAGCGACTTTGCCCGGGAGGGTACGGATGCCCATACTCTCTGCGAATACAAGGTGAAGAAAGCCCTGGGCAGGAAGGCACAGAACCCTACGGGGACCCTCGACTATTACAGCGAGGAAATGGCTGAATGCACGGACGACTATGCTCAATTCGTTATGGAGAGGCTTGCGGAAGCAAAGAAAGAGTGCAAGGATCCCATCGTCCTTGTAGAACAGCGGTTGGACTTCTCGAAATGGGTTCCGGACGGGTTCGGTACAGGAGACTGTGTCATTGTGGCGGACGATACCCTGACCGTCATCGACTACAAGCACGGGCTTGGTGTGGAAGTCAGTGCGGAGAAGAATCCCCAGATGATGTGCTATGCCCTGGGGGCACTGGACCTCTTCGACGGGATTTACGATATCCAAAAGGTCTCCATGACCATCTTCCAGCCAAGACGGGACAATGTCAGTACCTACGAAATGACTAAAGGCGACTTGCTCCAATGGGCGAAGAAAGTCCTCAAACCCACGGCTGCTCTGGCGGCTAAAGGCGAAGGGGAGTACAAAGCCGGTGAGCACTGCCGGTTCTGCAAGATCAGGGCCACCTGCCGGAAACGGGCAGAGTATAACCTGGAACTTGCCAGGTATGACTTCGCCATGCCGTCCACTCTCTGTGACGCAGAAGTAGAAGCAGTGCTGGAAAAGGCCGATGACCTTGTAGCCTGGGTGGGTGACATTAAGGACTATGCCCTGCAGCAGGCTCTATCCGGCAAGGCATGGACTGGCTGGAAACTGGTGGAAGGGCGCTCCAATCGCCGTTATGTAGACGACGATGCGGTGGCCGCCAAAGTGGAGGAAGCCGGATACTCTCCCTACGAAAAGAAACTCATGGGCATCACAGCCCTGACCCACCTTCTGGGGAAACGGAGGTTTGATGAACTTCTGTCCGGCCTCATCGAAAAGCCCCAAGGCAAACCGGTCCTGGTACCGGAATCGGACAAACGCCCGGCTATGCATACCGCGGCAGAAGATTTTAGCAGTGAAAATTAAGGAGGAACGAACAATGAAACATTATGTAAATCCTTGCAAAGTCATTACCGGAGCAAATACCCGCTGGTCCTACGCCAACGTCTGGGAACCCAAATCCATCAACGGAGGAACCCCCAAGTACAGCGTGAGCCTCATCATCCCCAAGTCTGATACGAAGACCGTGGAAAAGGTGAAAGCGGCTATCCAAGCAGCCTATGAGGAAGGGCAGGGCAAGCTCAAAGGAAACGGCCGCATCGTGCCGAAGCTGGAAACCATCAAGAACCCGCTCCGTGACGGAGATCTGGAACGGCCTGGGGATGATACCTACAAGGACAGCTACTTCATTAATGCCAATTCTGCCACAAAGCCCGGCATCGTAGATTCTTCCTGCCAGCAGATTCTGGAACGGTCTGAAGTGTACAGCGGGGTCTATGGAAGAGCCTCCATCAACTTCTACGCCTTCAACTCCAACGGCAACAAGGGCATTGCCTGCGGCCTGAACAACCTGCAGAAGATTCGTGATGGGAAACCTCTGGGCGGAAAACCCCGGGCAGAAGACGACTTTGCTACGGCAGACGATGATGATTTCCTGGACTAAGGAGGAACAATAATGGAAAATGTTTTGAAATTGATTCTGGATTGTCTGTACTGTCTGGTTGCCCTGTGTGTTGGCGGCTTCTTTGTGGCCATGATCTACACGGATATCAAAAAGGACCAGCGGGATGAAATTGCGGCCCGGAACCGGGAGGAACGGGAAGCAGAATATCATCGCAAACAGATGGAATCCTTTCGGAAATAAGACGTGGTAAATGGTGGCGGCGGGGCCTTGTGCTTCGCCGCTTTTCTCGAGGTGAAACGTATGAAAACCATCAGTATCGATATTGAAACCTACAGCGATGTGAACTTAGCCAAATGCGGGGTCTATAAATATGCCGAGTCCCCGGATTTTGAAATCCTCCTTTTTGGCTATGCGGTGGATGGAAGAGAGGTGAAAGTAGTCGATCTGGCCCAGGGGGAAACCATCCCGAAAGAGATTCTGGAGGCTCTAACCGATGACGCTGTGACCAAATGGGCCTTCAATGCCAATTTCGAACGGGTGTGCTTGTCCCGGTATCTGACGGATCTGGGGAGGAGCCTGGATCCCTTCCATGATCGACACCCGTTGTCTCAAGAGTGTGCCCGGTTCCTGAACCCGGCCGGATGGAAGTGTTCCATGGTCTGGTCCGCCTATATGGGACTACCCCTTTCCCTGGAAGGAGTGGGGGCAGTGCTGAATCTGGACAACCAGAAGATGAAGGAAGGGCGGGACCTGATCCGTTACTTTTGCGTGCCCTGCAAGGAAACTAAGACCAACGGGGGCAGGACCCGGAACCTTCCAAGCCATGCCCCGGATAAATGGAATCTCTTCAAGAGCTACAACAAGCGGGATGTGGAAGTGGAAATGGCCATCCAGGAAAGGCTGCAAAAGTATCCTGTCCCAGACCAGGTGTGGGAGGAATACCATCAGGACCAGGAAATCAACGACCGGGGAATCGCTATTGATCTGGAGCTGGCCCGGCAGGCGGTGGCCATGGATGCCAAAAGCCGGGAGAGCCTGATGACCGCTCTAAAGGAAAAGACCGGATTGGAGAATCCCAATTCAGTCCTCCAGATGCTGAGATGGCTCGAAGCCCGTGGTCTAAAGTCGGACTCCCTGGGGAAGAAGCAGGTGAAGGAACTATTGAAAACGGCCCAGGAGCCTCTCCGCAGTGTGTTGCAGCTCCGGCAAAAGCTGGCCAAGTCTTCTGTGAAGAAGTACCAGGCCATGGAAATGACCGCCTGTCAGGACGGCAGGGCCCGGGGCATGTTCCAGTTCTATGGGGCGAACCGTACTGGACGGTTTGCGGGGCGGCACATACAATTGCAAAATCTTCCTCAGAACCATCTGCCGGACCTTTCAGAAGCCCGGGAGCTGGTGCGCCAGGGAAACTACGAGGCTCTGGAGCTGCTCTACGATTCTGTGCCGGATGTGCTGTCCCAGCTGATTCGGACCGCCTTTGTGCCCCGTGAGGGGATGAAGTTTGTGGTCTCGGACTTCTCGGCCATTGAGGCAAGGGTCATTTCCTGGATGGCCGGAGAGAAGTGGAAATCCGCAGCCTTTGCCGCCGGAAAGGACATTTACTGTTCCACGGCCAGCCAGATGTTTGGGGTGCCCGTGGTGAAACATGGGGTGAATGGGGAGTTGCGCCAGCAGGGGAAGATTGCGGAATTGGCCTGT
>ERZ791911.929-NODE-929-length-16283-cov-2.796709_pt1 | contig 16283 bp, 15 predicted proteins | sample MGYA00510142_ERZ791911 | MGnify/ENA primary metagenome ERZ791911 (study PRJEB30046, sample SAMN00792056) | human gut metagenome | study: EMG produced TPA metagenomics assembly of the A metagenome-wide association study of gut microbiota in type 2... | reverse complement strand
TATAGAGAATGAGACAATTAAAGATTACTAAAAGTATCACTAACCGAGAGAGCGCATCTCTTGATAAGTATCTACAGGAAATTGGCCGCGAAGACTTGATTACTGTAGAAGAAGAGGTAGAGCTCGCTCAACGTATCCGTAAAGGCGACCGGGTGGCATTGGAAAAACTGACACGTGCAAACTTGCGCTTTGTTGTATCTGTTGCCAAGCAGTATCAAAATCAGGGGTTAAGTCTTCCTGACTTGATTAATGAGGGAAACCTGGGACTGATTAAGGCAGCCGAGAAGTTTGATGAAACTCGAGGCTTTAAATTTATCAGTTACGCTGTATGGTGGATTCGTCAGTCTATCCTTCAAGCATTGGCAGAACAGTCACGTATCGTCCGTTTGCCGTTGAACCAGGTAGGTTCGCTGAATAAAATCAGCAAAGCTTTCTCTAAGTTCGAACAGGAAAACGAGCGTCGTCCTTCTCCGGAAGAATTAGCCGATGAATTGGAAATTCCGGTAGACAAGATTTCGGATACGTTGAAAGTTTCAGGCCGCCACATTTCTGTAGACGCTCCTTTTGTGGAAGGGGAAGATAACAGCTTGTTGGATGTGTTGGTAAACGACGACTCTCCTATGGCAGACCGTTCTTTGGTTAATGAGTCACTTTCGAAGGAAATCGATAGAGCGCTCTCTACGTTAACTGAAAGAGAAAAGGATATTATCCAGATGTTTTTCGGTATTAACACGCAGGAAATGACGTTGGAAGAAATCGGCGATAAATTCGGACTCACTCGTGAGCGCGTACGTCAGATTAAAGAGAAAGCCATTAGAAGATTAAGAGCAAATTCACGTAGCAAGCTGCTCAAGGCCTATTTGGGATAAGACCAAATTCGGTTTCCAAAACAAAAAGAAAACAAAGCATGAGTTGAAAGTTTGCTCTTTCATCTTGTGCTTTTGTTCGTTTATAGAGGAATAATGTTAATTTATCTATTACCTTTTCATATTTAGCGGTAAATAACTACTTTTGTCCCTAATAAAATAATAAAAAACAAATTATGAGATTCATCAAGATTTTCTGCTCTTTATTTGTCGTGCTGATTTTATGTTCGGCATTTTCTTTAAAAGGAAATAAAACCAAAGCTGTATATATAGTAGGCGTGTCTGCTTCGTTTACAGATTCATTGATTTATTTTACAGATATCCAGTTGTTGGATAGTGTAAAACTGGATAATAATAAATTGTTGCCGCAACGTTCTCATTATAGTTATCAACTAAAGAATTATTTGGAAGGTCAGGAAGGGCTGGTGAACCGCACTTGTTTTGTATATTTTGATACTAATAAATCGAAATTGGAAAAAACGGTTGCCAAACTGAAAGCGAAGTTTCAAAAAGGACAGAATGTATTGATTCGTCCGGTAGATCCGACCCTGTTTCGCTTTACAAAACCAGAAGAAGAATAACGCGTTAGTACGCATGGATTTGCACGTACTAACGTGTAGGCTTATACATACGTTCGTGTGAACTTACACATATATATGTGTGAGCTCATGCGTTAGTACGTGTGGGGTGGCAGTGCCGGAACCATTTAGAAAACGAATTCCGCCAGTTTTTTCTTATTGCTTCCCGAGTAATAAATATATTTGATTTTACTTCCAAATTTTCGATACTCTTCCATCTCTACCGAGTTGTCAATAGCTTCTTGTAAGGCTTTCTTGTAAGTGGCATAATTGTTATCCATGAATTGAGGGTCATCCAGTTCCCCTGTCACGGTATAATAGTAACTCACAGTGTTGTCTTTTTCATTATAATGAGTACTATCAATGGTGATGGTTTCATTCAAGCGGATGGGGTAGGTTTGATTCAGCCTTTCAGCCGTCTCTTTAAATTTGCGGGCAGGTCCTTTGCCTGTACAGGCAGCCAATGTAGCTATGAGCAATGCGGATAGTAAGATTTCCTTTTTCATTATTATTGGGTATTTTAGAGCGAAAATAGAATATATATGTAAACAAAGCAAGTGTTTATTTGTTTTTTATTCGTATGTTTGTGCAAGCAAAAAAAGTAAAGCATGTCTAATTTTATAGATGAACTAAAACGGAAAGATCATAAACGCTATTTGGGTGGTCTTGATTTCTTTAAATATATTGGTCCGGGATTATTGGTTACAGTCGGATTTATCGATCCGGGGAACTGGGCGTCCAATTTTGCAGCCGGTTCGGAGTTTGGTTACGCTCTGTTATGGGTTGTCACACTTTCTACGATAATGTTGATTGTCTTACAGCATAATGTCGCGCATTTGGGTATTGTTACCGGTTTGTGTCTGAGTGAAGCTGCTACACAATATTGTCCTAAATGGATAGCACGTCCGGTTTTGGGCAGTGCTGTTTTGGCGTCTATATCTACTTCACTGGCAGAGATTTTGGGAGGGGCTATTGCGTTACAGATGCTATTGGATATTCCTATTGTATGGGGTTCCATACTGACAACTCTTTTTGTCATTATCATGCTGTTCTCCAATTCGTATAAGAAGATAGAACGAGCTATTATTGCATTTGTATCCGTCATCGGCTTATCTTTTTTATACGAACTCTTTTTGGTAGATATAGATTGGCCGATGGCAGTACGTGCATGGGTTGTGCCGAGTATTCCGCAGGGAAGTATGCTAATTATAATGAGTGTTCTCGGTGCAGTAGTAATGCCCCATAATTTATTCTTGCATTCGGAGGTGATACAGAGCCATGAATATAACAAGCAGGATGAGGGCTCGATTCGTAAAGTTTTGAAATATGAGTTTTATGATACATTGTTTTCCATGATTGTGGGATGGGCGATAAATAGTGCGATGATATTGTTGGCTGCTGCCACTTTCTTTAAAACAAATACGCAGGTGGAGGAGCTACAACAAGCAAAGTCGTTGCTTGATCCGTTATTGGGGAATAATGCCGGATTGATTTTTGCACTGGCTTTATTGATGGCAGGTATTTCTTCTACCATAACCAGTGGCATGGCGGCAGGTTCTATCTTTGCCGGTATCTTTGGAGAATCATATCATATTAAGGATATTCACTCACGTATAGGGGTGCTCCTGTCGTTGGGAGTGGCTTTGGTGATTATTTTTTTCATTGATAATCCGTTTTATGGATTAATTATTTCTCAAATGATTTTAAGTATTCAGCTTCCATTCACAGTGTTTTTGCAGGTAGGGCTTACTTCTTCAAAAAGAGTGATGGGCAAGTATGCCAACTCCTGTTGGAGTAGTTTTGTGCTCTACACCATTGCTATTATCGTTTCAGTACTTAATATCATGTTATTGTTCGGTTTCTGACCTGCTCCCCTCTTTAATTGAGAGGGGGAGGTGTACCTTCTTTGTTCTCTGAAATAATCAGTAATTTGTCTCCTGCATGTAATTGCAGTGAACCATTGGGAATCATAAACTCGTTTCCTCGTTTTATCAACATTACCAATGTTCCTTTAGGCAGGTTCATGTCCATCAAACGGTTGCCTTTTGCCAGCATTTCTTCAGTCAGGATAATATCTCTTAAATCGGTATTGATTTCTTCAGGGATTTCTACCCCGAAATCATTGCCGGTCTTTTCGAGAGGAGTAGCCAAATGGAGTAATTTAGCCATCCATGAAATGGTTGTTCCCTGAATCACTAAAGATAAGATAGTGATAAAGAATACGATATTAAATATTTGATTGGAATCCGGTATATTGGCTACCACGGGATAAGTAGCAAATATGATAGGTACTGCTCCTCTCAAGCCTACCCATGAGACGAATATCCGTGAACTGAAATTCATTTTCTTAAATGGCAGCAGACAGATCAGAACACTCAGCGGGCGTGCAAAAACAATCATGAATATACCAATGAGGAGGGCGGGAACAGCAATATTCAGCATTTCATGAGGATTAACTAAAAGTCCCAATGTCAGGAACATAATAATCTGGAATAACCATGTCATACCATTCATAAAGGTTGAAATCTCTTTCCGGTTCGTTATGCGGTTGTTGCCCACCATGATACCGGCAATGTAAACAGCCAGATAACCATTTCCTTTACATAAATCAGTGACTGTGAAAATAAAGAAAATAAAACTTAATAATAGAATAGGGTAGAGGGACTGGTTATTAAGGTTTATTTTGTTTAAGATGAGAATAGCTAACTTGCCCAATAAAAATCCCGAAGCTCCACCTACTATAAACTGAATGCAGAATGAGCCCAGAATATCCATAAATCCCATACCCGAAGAATTTATAAACTGGATTAAAACAATTGTCAGCATATATGCCATAGGGTCATTGCTACCACTTTCCAGTTCAAGCATAGGACGCAGATTATGCTTTAAATTCATGCTTTGCGAACGCAGAATATTGAAAACGGAGGCTGAATCTGTGGAAGACATAGTGGCTGCCAACAGCATGGCCGTAATAAGTGACATGGTGATGCTCACGTGTTTAAATCCCGAAATCCAATATATAAAAAGACCGGTAAAGAGTGTAGTCAGTAATACCCCCACAGTGGAGAGCAGTATTCCCTGTGGCAGTACCGGGCGAATTTCTGCAAATTTGGTGTCCATGCCGCCTGAGAATAGAATAATGCTTAATGCCACCATGCCAATGAATTGCGCTTCACCGCATTGTGGAACTGCAGTCCCAGTCCGTCACTGCCGAAAAACATTCCGACTAATAAAAACACCAGTAATGTAGGAACGCCGAAGCGATAGCCTGTTTTACTAACTACGATACTTACAAAAAGTAATACGGACCCAATTAATAGGATATTTTCTGCATTGAACAACATGTCTTGTTTTTTATATTATTAAATTATAACAATGAAATCATTTCTAAGGTTCATATTCAATTTTATGATTTTTAAGCAATGCAAAGTTAAGAATGTGGCGAATTATTCAGACCTTTACCACGTTAAATCAATCTAAATTAATATATGGATACAACAAAAAACATTGCAGCTTTATTTGATTTTGATGGTGTAGTGATGGATACAGAAACTCAATATAGCGTTTTCTGGGATGAGCTGGGACGTCGATACCATCCTGAAATAAAAGATTTTGGGCGTGTGATTAAAGGTCAGACCCTTACGCAGATTTATGATAAATATTTTGCAGGAATGGACAATATTCAGAAAAAAATCACGGCTGACTTGAACAATTTTGAGAAAGGTATGTTATATGAATATATACCCGGCGTAGAGAATTTTATGAAAGAATTACGTGCCAATGGAATAAAGATAGCTATAGTAACAAGTTCGAATGAACAAAAAATGAGTAACGCTTATCGTGTACATCCTGAGTTGAAAGCAAATGTAGATTTTATTCTTACAGCTGAAATGTTTACCCATTCAAAACCCGACCCTGAATGTTTTTTATTAGGAGCCAAGGTCTGTGACACAGTTCCTGAAAACTGTATTGTGTTTGAAGATTCATTTCATGGACTGGAAGCAGGGAATCGTGCGAAGATGACGGTAGTAGGACTGGCAACCACCAACTCTGCAGAGGCAATACGTGATAAGGCGGATGTTGTTATTCAGGACTTTAAAGAGTTTGGTTTTGAAAAAATGAAAGAGATAATGAGGTAATGTCATATAAAACCTCTACCTTTGCAGCCGTTTTATAAAATTTAAAGTAAATATGGCAGGATATATTTCTGGTGATACGCGTAAAGTGACCACCCATCGTTTGGTGGAAATGAAACAGAGAGGTGAAAGAATTTCTATGTTGACTTCTTATGACTATACTACTGCACAGATTGTGGATGAAGCTGGTATTGATGTTATCTTAGTGGGTGACTCCGCTTCTAATGTAATGGCGGGAAATGTAACTACGCTTCCAATAACACTCGATCAAATGATTTATCATGGAAAATCAGTGGTACGTGGAGTAAAACGTGCTTTAGTGGTGGTCGATATGCCTTTCGGTACTTATCAAACATCTGAGTATGAAGCTGTGACCAATGCTATTAAGATAATGAAAATAACTCATGCCGATGCATTAAAGCTAGAAGGCGGGGAAGAGATTATCGATGCAGTGAAGAAGATTATTTCGGCAGGTATTCCAATCATGGGACATTTGGGTCTCATGCCTCAATCCATTAATAAATACGGAACTTACACTGTGCGTGCAAAGGATGATGCAGAGGCGGAAAAGTTGGTTCGTGATGCTCATCTGTTGGAAGATGCCGGATGCTTTGGACTAGTACTCGAAAAAATTCCGGCAGCATTGGCCGAAAGGGTGGCAAAAGAACTGACTATACCTGTGATTGGCATTGGTGCCGGTGGTAATGTTGATGGTCAGGTACTTGTCGTTGCTGATATGCTTGGAATGACTGATGGTTTCCGTCCGCGTTTCCTTCGTCGTTATGCAGACTTGCATACTGTGATGAAAGGTGCAATCGGACAATATGTAGAAGATGTGAAAAGCGGGGATTTTCCTAACGAGAACGAACAATATTAATAAAAGGTTCCGATATGTTTGATGACTTCTTCTTTCCGTATGAAAGGGCGAAATTATGGACAAGAGACATGGTAATCTTGTCTCTTTCAAACTTTTTTCTTTATATTTCGCTTTATATCATGTTGCCCGTACTTCCTTTGTGGATGGTGCAACATTGGTATTGCAGCTATGCGGAAGCAGGGGGAGCCGTTGCCGTCTTCGGATTGACAATGTTTCTGCCCGGTCCTTGTAACAGCTATATAATAGACACCTTTAAACGAAAAAGTGTATGTGTGATTACTTTGGCTTTATTAGCCGGAGTAAGTTTATTATATCCCTATGTTGCCACCGTCGGATTAGTGGCTTTGTTGCGTATGGTGCAAGGAGCATTGTTTAGTGTGGTGACAATGACTACCGGAAGTACCTTGGTGATTGATGTTACAGCTTCACGCCGACGTACAGACGCTAACGTTGCTTTTACTTGGTTTGGAAGATTCGGCATGGCATTGGGGCTGGCGTTGGGGGTTTATATATATCCTTATTGGAGTTTTACTTGTGTGGTCTATGTGTGTGCGGTATTTGGAATAGGTGCATTGCTACTGATTCCGCTGCTTCATATCCCTTTCCGTGCTCCTTTATGTCCTCCTCTTTTTTCTTTAGACCGTTTTTTATTGCCTCGTACACTTCTTCCCGGAATAAATATGTTGTTGGTTTCTTTTATATTCGGAGTCATTATTGCACATATTTATAATGAAATATTCTATATTTGTATTTTGATAGGCTTTGCCGTTTCACTACTTATTTCCAAATATGCGCTTTCACATACTTCGTGTCGTGCAGAGATGGAGTTCGGTCAAGCGGCTTTGGTTGCAGGAATATTGTTGATGGCATTTTCAAACAGTTTAATGAGTAGTTACATTGCGGCTCTTTTGTTGGGTATCGGCATTGGAATTACTGCATCTCGCTTTTTTGTGATAATGATAAGCCTGCCGTTACATTGTGAGAGAGGTACGGGGAATAATACTTATCAGTTGTTATGGGAAGTAGGCTTGTTGGGGGGCTTGTTTTTCGAGAATATATGGACAGGAAATTATCCCGACACGATATATTGGATATGTTTGGGCATCTGTGTGGTTTCATTAGTTCTTTATGAAACGGTGACACATAATTGGTATTATAAGAGAATGGAAGAAAAACAATTATAAAAATTAAGATATAAGATATGGCAGACGACAAGAAAATCATCTTTTCGATGGTAGGCGTGAGTAAAGCTTTCCAGGCGAATAAACAGGTATTAAAAGACATCTACCTATCCTTTTTTTATGGTGCCAAGATTGGTATTATCGGTTTGAACGGTTCAGGTAAGTCTACATTACTTAAGATTATAGCCGGTTTAGAGAAGAGCTATCAAGGTGAGGTAGTCTTTTCTCCGGGCTATTCAGTAGGTTATCTGGCGCAGGAACCGCATTTGGATAATGATAAGACAGTAAAAGAAGTTGTAATGGAAGGCGTACAGAATGTAGTTGATACGCTTGCCGAATATGAAGAAATAAACAATAAGTTCGGTCTTCCCGAGTACTACGAAGACCCGGAGAAAATGGATGCGCTTTTTGCTCGTCAAGCAGAATTGCAAGATATTATCGATTCGACGGATGCATGGAACTTAGACAGTAAACTGGAACGTGCGATGGACGCTTTGCGTTGTCCACCTGAAGACCAGCTGGTGAAGAATCTTTCGGGAGGTGAACGTCGTCGTGTGGCATTGTGCCGTTTATTGTTGCAAAAGCCGGATATTTTATTGTTGGATGAGCCGACTAACCATTTGGATGCCGAGAGTATCGATTGGCTGGAACAGCATTTGCAACAATACGAAGGAACTGTTATCTGTATTACTCACGACCGTTATTTCCTTGACCATGTGGCCGGGTGGATTCTTGAACTCGACCGTGGTGAAGGTATTCCTTGGAAGGGTAATTATTCCAGTTGGTTGGAGCAGAAGACCAAGCGTATGGAGATGGAAGAGAAGACGGCCAGCAAACGTCGTAAAACCTTGGAACGCGAGTTGGAATGGGTACGTATGGCACCGAAGGCTCGTCAAGCGAAAGGTAAAGCTCGTTTAAATTCGTATGATAAATTATTGAATGAAGATCAGAAAGAAAAAGAAGAAAAACTGGAGATCTTTATTCCGAATGGTCCTCGTTTGGGAAATAAAGTAATTGAAGCCAAAGGAGTTGCAAAGGCGTATGGTGATAAACTATTGTTTGACAATCTAAACTTTATGTTACCTCCTAATGGTATTGTGGGAGTGATTGGACCGAATGGTGCCGGTAAAACCACTTTGTTCCGTTTGATAATGGGACTGGAGACGGTAGATAAAGGTACTTTTGAAGTGGGTGAAACAGTGAAGCTGGCTTATGTGGATCAGCAACATAAAGATATTGACGCTAATAAAACAGTGTATCAGGTAATCAGTGGAGGTAATGAACTTATCCGAATGGGAGGGCGTGATATTAATGCACGTGCGTATCTGAGCCGTTTCAATTTTTCGGGAGCCGACCAGGAGAAACTTTGTGGAATGCTTTCGGGTGGTGAACGAAATCGTTTACATTTGGCTATGGCATTGAAAGAAGAAGGCAATGTGTTGTTGCTTGACGAGCCTACCAATGATATCGACGTAAATACTCTTCGTGCATTGGAAGAGGGTTTGGACGATTTTGCCGGATGTGCTGTAGTTATCAGCCATGACCGTTGGTTCCTGGATCGTATCTGCACTCATATCCTTGCCTTTGAAGGAAACAGTGAGGTGTTCTTCTTTGAGGGCTCTTATTCTGAATATGAAGAAAATAAGATGAAGCGTTTAGGTAATGAAGAGCCTAAGCGGGTTCGTTATCGCAAATTGATGGAAGATTGATTGATAATTTGATGTTTTATGTTATATCCCCCCCTTAAGAGATTTTATCCCTTAAGGGGGATTTTTATTAATAAAGGTTCGGTGGAAGATAGTAAACTGTGCGAATGGAAGTTTTGTTTTTGGACTTGGATTAATATGCATTAAAAGGGAAAATATTGTAGAATTTAGGAAATGTAATATAATCTTAATAATCTTCGGAAAAATTCCTGTTGCTTCTTTAATTATTGCAATATTAATGCAATTAATATGAATATAATTCCTATCTTTGTTGTCTATTTAGTGTTTCTAACTAACTATTAACTATTAATCAAAAACAAAATTATGAGAAATCATCTAAAGCATTTCCTTATGTTGGCAGTCTTTACACTATGTTTTGCTGCTACAGCTGGTGCGCAGGCAACAGTAAAAGGGACAGTAGTAGATGCCGATAGCAATGAGCCATTGATTGGCGCAACTGTTACGGTAGGCGGTACTAGTTTAGGTACTGTTACAGACTATGAAGGTAATTTCACATTGAAAGTTACTTCAGCTAAAGCAACAATTGAAATTAAGTATTTAGGTTACTTGGATAAGTCTATTAAACTGACTCAGCAAGGTGATTTAGGGTGTTTTAAATTGGGGAGTAGTCAAAATGAATTTGGATACCCATACATTGGGGGATGTGGTAGTAACCTCATCTATTGCTGTAGCTCGTAAAACTCCGGTAGCAGTATCTACTGTGGCTCCGGAATTTATTGAGGAAAAACTTGGAACTATGGAATTTCCTGAAATTCTAAAATCAACTCCGGGAGTTTATGCTACTAAACAAGGTGGCGGTTATGGAGATTCGGATATTAATTTGCGTGGTTTTAAAACCGAAAATATTGCGGTAATGGTAAATGGCGTTCCTGTAAACGATATGGAATGGGGTGGTGTTTATTTTAGCAATTGGGCAGGTTTGAGCGATGTTACTCGTAGCACACAGGTACAGCGTGGATTGGGTGCTTCTAAGGTATCAGTTCCTTCTGTCGGTGGCTCCTTGAATATTGTAACTCGTTCTACAGATGCTCAGAAAGGCGGTTCTATTTCTTACGGTATGGGTAATGATGGCATGAATAGTATTTTGTTCTCTGTTTCTACCGGTTTGATGAAAGGAGGATGGGCTGTCAGTTTATTAGGCGGCAAGAAATGGGGTGACGGTTATATTCAGGGTACAGATTTTGAAGGTTATAATTATTTTCTTAATGTCTCTAAAAAGTTAAATGATGCCCATCAATTGTCATTTACTGCCTTTGGTGCTCCTCAAAGTCATTATCAACGTAGTAGTAGTTACGATGGCTTAACCATTCAAGGTTGGCAGGAAGTAAAGAAATATATGAAAGGTAAAAGTGCATACCGTTATAATCCGTCTTATGGTTTTGGAAAAAACGGTGAGCGTAAATCTTCCAACTATAATGAGTATCACAAACCTCAGATTTCATTGAATCACCAATGGCAAATAGATGATAAATCTACTTTGAGTACTGTCGCTTATGTTTCTATTGGCCGTGGTAATGGTTATAACGGACAAGGTAATTCGGAATTTGGTTACTCTTATACAGACTGGCGTGGCGCTTCTTATGGTAAGTTGACAACAAAATTCCGTAATGCAGATGGTACTTTTGCCTATGATAAGATCCAAGAAATCAATGAGCAAAGTGAAAATGGTTCTATGTTGGCCATGTCGAAATCTAAAAACTATCACAACTGGTATGGTTTGTTGTCGACTTTCACTACTAAATTGGGAGAAAATATTGATTTTTATGGAGGAGTAGATTTCCGTTATTATAAAGGTACTCATACAAATGAATTGAGCGATCTTTATGGCGGTGAATATTATGTGGATTATGATTCACGTAAGAATGTGAAGGCTGTCAATAATGCAGCGGCTGCAGATCCTAATTGGAAATATGAAAAATTGACTGTCGGTGATGTGGTTTATCGTGATTATGACGGATATGTTATGCAGGAAGGAGTTTTTGCACAAGCAGAATATAATAAAGATAAGTTAAGTGCTTTCTTGGCAGGTTCTGTCTCCAATACCGGTTATTGGCGTTATGACCGTCTCTATTACGACAAACAGCATGCTGAATCAGAAACAGTAAACTTTATTGGATGGACAGCTAAAGGTGGTGCAAACTTTAATATTAGTGATCATCATAACGTCTTTGCTAACATTGGTTATATCAGTCGTGCTCCATTTTTCTCTTATGGTGCTTTCTTGTCGGCAGCTGTAAGTAATGCAACCAATCCTAATGCTGTGAATGAAAAAGTATTCTCTGCAGAATTAGGTTATGGATATCGTTCTTCTTGGTTGAATGTTAATCTGAATGCTTATTATACCCGTTGGATGGATAAGACTATGACAAAGGGTGGTGATATTTTGGATGAAAATAGTAATCCGGTAGACCGTTATAGCATTAATATGCAAGGTGTTGACGCACGTCATATGGGTGTAGAACTAGACTTTGTTGCAGAACCGACTCGTTGGTTGACTATTAACGGTATGCTTTCTGTTGGTGATTGGCAGTGGGATAGTAATGCTACCGGATATTATTACAATGGACAAGGACAACCTTTGGCAGATTTGAAAGGTACCATAGCTTCTGATATTTATGCTCCGGATCATGCTAAATCTGAAGTTCAGTTGAAGGGTGTAAAAGTAGGTGACTCTGCACAGTTGACAGGTGCATTGGGTGCTACTGTGAAATTCCTTGATGGTTTTCGGGCTGGATTGGACTATAATTTCTATGCAAATAACTATGCAGACTTCGCCTTGAACGGAAGCAGTTTGGTTGTTGGTGGTGTGAAGACATTTAAAGATCCTTGGAAGATTCCTTCTGGAGGTCAGTTTGATTTTAATGCAAGCTATCGTTTCAAAATTGGTAGTTGCAAAGCTACCTTGTATGGTAACATTAATAACGTGTTCAACCAAGAATATATTGTAAATGCAACAGATGCCGATGGTACATGGCAGAACGCTTATGGTGTATTCTATGCTTTTGGACGTACATATTCATTGCGATTGAAGATTAATTTCTAATTCTAAAAGCGATAAAATGATGAAAAAATATACATTATTATATAGTGCAGTTGTAGCCTTGGCTCTTGTGAGTTGTGACTATAATGAGGATAATTTTGATGGCTTTGAAGATTTTGGTAAGCCGACTGATATAAAGAAGGGGAATATAACATTCACAGATTGGGCTTCTTTGAAAGGTAATCCAAAAACTAATCAGTATTTTTCTGCTGCGGATGAAGCGCAGGATTATTTGCCGAATTGGTTGGCCGGACAGTATCCTTCTGCCGATGAAGGCTCCAGTTTTAAAATCACATTTGATTATAAAGAGGAAAAATCGGAGAAACATGATAAATACTATAATATCGATTATTATAAATTGAAGGATGATGATTATAAGATTATTCATGGAAAGGGATATTATGGTGCATATCTTAATAAGTCTACAACTTCAAAATTATATAAGGTTTTAAATGAGGTCTTTCCGGACGCCAAAGAGGGAAGTCATGTGTTTGCAGAATATAATTATAATGCTGACGCTATACCCCAAAAGATGGATGACCCTGTATTTTCATATGACTTCGAATCATTGGAAACAGGTGATGTGACTTCTATTAAAGATTGGTATATTAGTGCGACCGGAGGAGCTAAATGGTCGTTGAAAAGTTATAATGATAATCAGTATATCAGCTATTCTGCCAATGGAAAGGGAGCATGTGAAGCATGGCTGGTCACTCCTTCTGTTGAAATTGAAGATGAAAATAATAAATTTGCTTTTGAAGTTTGTGTGGGTTATTGGAATGCAGATTGTTTGTCAGTTCTTATTTCGACTGATTTTGACGGGAAAGATGTGTCAAAGGCTAAATGGACCGATATAACATCATCATTTGATATTCCTCAAGAACCATCGAAAGGATATGGTACATTGGCTTTGGCGGGGACTTTTAACTTGACAGATTATGTCGGAAAAAATGTTAATATAGCATTTAAATATGTAGGTAATGGGGATGATAAGAAATCAACTACTTACCAACTTGATAATATTATCATAGGAAATGATATTCCGGTTTTGGTTAAGTCCGAACCTCAATATGCTTTCTATGAAAAGTCAGCAAAGGGTTGGAATGTGGTAAATGATGAAGATGTATTTGTATTGACTCCCGATGATTATACAGCAATGGGTGAACCGGGTAAGAACTTTAATTTTAGCTCTAGCGTTTTGGCTGAGGACTATTTGCCTGCGTATTTGGCTAAGAAGGTGGCTTATCCTTTGAATGATGCTGAAAAGATTATTGTGTATAAGTACTATAGTGGTTCTGTTAAGGCTTATAGTGATTCGTATATTTATTCTACTGCAAATGCCCGTTGGGGAAAGAATACTTATATGACAACTAAAACTGAACAATATGTAAAAACGAGTGGTAAATGGAACTATGATCCTAGCGTTGTGGTCAATCTGCCGAATGGTAAAGATCAAGCTGATATATCTGTATATTATCAGGCTATAGTAGATTGGGTGTGGGAAAATATCGATCAGAAAGAACTTGGCATTTCTAAGAAAGGTGATGGATATACCACAACTTATGCTTCTCCTACAGGAAGTGAGTATTATTTTGGAGCTACTGCATATCAAAATAATATTGATTTACGTCCGGCTAAATTCCGTGAACAGTATGCTAAAGGTTATGAAGGAATGGATGATGCCAAGATTACAGAAACTGTAATGGCACGTTTGCCTAAAGCATTTATTCCGGCATTGGAAAAAAATCATGCTGATGCTGTTCCTGTAGAAGGTATTGATGTTACCTATACTGTAAACTTTGTAATTTATGATGGCAGCTCTAATGTTAATTGGACAGCTGTTTATAAAGTGATTGGTAATGGTAAGTTTGAATATGTAGAAGATTCAATGAAAAAGGTTGAATGATAGAAAATTGAATTGATTAAATAGAGGGTGTATACTGAATGGTATACATCCTCTGTTTTTATTTAAAGAAAGTTTATATGAATAGCTTGAATATTAGAAATATCATGTGGATTGCAGGATTACTCTTTGTAGGGGCTTGCAGTGGTGGAAAAGATCCTTTGGAATCAGATTCCGATTCCGTAGTAAAAACTTATATCTTTCCCGATGATTTTACGAATGATTTGGTAGGAAAGGAAGTAACGCTAAAAAATGCAATGTTTGTCTCTTCTACCTATAAAGGGTCGGCAACAGGCAATATCACTCTTTCTTCTCAAGTCTTACGTACTCCAACTGATAAAGTAATGCCGGGTACTTCGGATTATAAAAAAGCTTTGGAAGAGAATATGAGAAATAAGTTGGTGCTGATTCCGGGTGAGATTGTATTGACAGATGAGGATCATACATTGCGCGTGGGAACTAGGATGGAGAATTTAAAAGGAAAGGTATCTGTTTCGGGAGATAACTATGCTTTGACTATCACTGATCGGCCGGTAATTAAAGAGAATAGACGTCCCCAAGTTCCTGAGGTGGGAAAATATAATATGAAAGTAGCCAGTATGAATCTTGAATATTATATGGCAAGCCCTTCTATGTGGGGACATAGTAATGGAGCCAAGGATGAGGCCGCTTTTCAGAGGCAACGGAAGAAAGTTTTGGCAGCGATGAAAGAAATAGATGCTGACGTGTATGCTATTTGTGAAATCGAAGAAGGAGATTATTCGGTCAATGAATTGGTACAGGCACTGAATGAGGAATATGGTGTGACCGGTAAATATAAAGGCATAGACAGTGGAGATAAGAAAATAACAAGTTATACAAAGAATGCTTTTATTTATGATACAGAAAGAGTTTCTCCTTATATGGATTTTAAAACTTATGAAGGCACATATCTGGTTCTTCGTCATGTGGCACAATGCTTTGAGTTGAAAGAAAATGGCAGCAGAGTAATTTTGACTATGAACCATTTTAAATCAAAATCGGGCAATAATGCTACCGGAGGTGATAAAGATCAGCAGGATGGCCAGTCTCAGTTCAATTCGCGAAGGGTGCAAGAGGCTAAGGATTGCCTGCTTACGTACGAAAATCTGAAAAAATATTATGGTGATACTGACGTGTTGGTATTAGGAGACCTGAACAGTTATTCTAATGAGGATCCGGTACGTATATTTACGGAGGCTGGCTATACTAATGAATTGCAAAAGTATACTCCTGACAGTTGGAGTTATATTTATCAGGGTGAGGTAGGTTACTTGGATCATTCTCTTAGCTCTTCCACATTGACCGGGCAGGTGACCGGGGCGGCACCTTGGGACATAAATGCTAGTGAACCGGCCTATTTTGAGTATCAATATACTTCCTTCTTCCAGCCCAATCCTTATCGTTATTCAGACCATAATCCTATTATTACGGGACTAAAATTAACAGATTAAATAGATTGTTTTAGAGTCTTAGAAAATTAGCATAAAGAAATTCTAAAAAGCTTTTGTATAGTATTACATGAATGACTATGTGTTTTTTGGGGAGAAGATGAAATTATGTCGGTGAGAGGAATCCCGTCCGTCAGGAAAGTTGGTACGATTTCCTTTCACACATAACGGCTATCGAAACCTCCTATTCATGGGAGTTCTGTGTGAAAGCTATCTTTCTTGTAGTTTGAACTGAGCCATAAATGGACTTGTATATAAAAAAACTCCCCCGATTTTTCGGAGGAGTTAACTCTTTTGAAGTAAAGGTTGAATTATGCTTCAGCAGGAGCCTCGGTTGCTTCAGCAGCAGGAGCCTCTTCAGTAGCAGCAGCTTCTGTTTCAGCCTTAGCAGCAGCTTCAGCAGCTTTCTTTTCAGCTACTTTCTTTGCAATTTCTTCGTTTACCTTCTTTTCGGCTTCCAAACGAGCTTTAGCTTCAGCTTTCTTAGCTTCTTCTTCCTTAGCTTT
>ERZ791911.910-NODE-910-length-16708-cov-2.739446_pt1 | contig 16708 bp, 14 predicted proteins | sample MGYA00510142_ERZ791911 | MGnify/ENA primary metagenome ERZ791911 (study PRJEB30046, sample SAMN00792056) | human gut metagenome | study: EMG produced TPA metagenomics assembly of the A metagenome-wide association study of gut microbiota in type 2... | reverse complement strand
TATATTATATGACTGTTCTTCCTTATATGCGTTTCTTGGATATCCATTTTCGACAGGATATGCAACGTAGAAAAATTTCCATCTATAACCGTGTCATTTGGGGTGTACTTTATGGAGAAGTGCTTCCTGCTCTGCGCTATGGCTTTACACAAGACATACGTAAGTACATCACCCGGCAACTTCAAGAAGGATCGGATATTAATCAATTAGATATTTTAAAAGATTGGTAATTATGGGGAAAAAGCTATCTGAAGACGAAATAAAATATATTTTGTCAGTTGAGTCTTCTAAAGCTCAACAGGAAATTTACAAATTTACAAAAGAGACTAAAGAATTAAACAAGACCAATAAGGAACGTCGGTCATTGATGCGCGAATTGGAATCATTGGGCAAAAAGGAATCGGATGAATACAAACGTCTTGATAACGAAGTTAAAAAAAATAATGAGACTATTCAGAAAAACAATAAACTCATTAAAGAACTGGAGAAAAAGCTTGATCTTACAGGACTTACGATGGTCCAGCTTCGAAAAAAAGCCAAGGATCTTCGTGCGCAGCTTGATCAGACAGTCAAGTCCACCCACCCGGAAGAATATGCAGAACTTGAATCAGAATTGGCTAAAGTGACCAATCGTATGGAAGAACTGCGTAATACCGGAAAGTATGCCAAGCAACAGCTTTCTTCTTATGATAAAGCGATGGTTGCTGCAAAAAAAGCAACAAAAGCTTTTATAGCCGTAGAATTCGTTCGATATCTTAAAGACATAGGTATGAAGGCTTATGAAACCCGTAAAGAGTATGCACGTTTTGAAGCCACTCTTCGAAATGCAACCGGTTCTTCCAAGGAAGCTGCAACTGCAATGAAGATGTTGCAGCAGTTGGCAAAAGAGACTCCTGCCAGTGTAGCAGAATGGAATGAAGCCTATATCAAATTAATTAATCGCGGAATTAAACCGACTTCTGAAGAATTGATTGCCATGGGAGATATCGCCATGTCGCAAGGTAAAGATATAGACCAGTTTATTGAAGCGTTGCTTGATGCCATGACCGGGGAGAATGAACGCCTAAAGGAATTTGGCATAACTGCATCAAAAAACGGAAAAACTACTGCATATACATTCAAAGGTGTTACAACCGAAGTAGATAATACCGACACCGCCATAAAAAATTATATTCTGTCTTTAGGCAAACTGCAAGGTGTACAAGGTTCTATGGCCACTCAAATGAAAGAATTAGCAGGGCTAGAATCTAATTTAGGCGATCAAATAGACTCTATTTACAATAAAATAGGAAAGAAACTTGAACCGGGCATCAAATCATTTATGGGGACATTAGGCCGTTTTATGGGAAAAATATCCGAATCGCTTGAATCTTCCGGCGAAAAATTTGACACACAATTAAACAAGGTGGTCTCTTTACAAACAGGATTGGTTCCTCTACTCAATCGTTATGATGAATTAAAAAATAAAACAAATCTAAGCGCTCAGGAACAAAACGAATTAAATCTATTAATATCTCAAATTGCTCAAATAATACCAGGAGCAGTATCAGGATTTGATAATTATGGAAGAGCATTATCCATCAGTACCGATTATGCTCGCGAATGGATAAAAACAGAGAAAGCTAGATTAGCATATATCAATAAATCACAAATCGAAGAACGAAAAAGCGAAAAAAAGGACATTGAAGCAAGAATAAAAAGTCTGAAGCTTCAGGAAAGTATCGGCAAAAGACTTTATGGAGTTGACAAAGAAGGTAATGTGAAACACGTTGCTACTTCTAGTGGACGCATGGGATATGGACCTAATGCGGAACAAATGAAATATCGAAAAATGACTGTGGATGAGCAAAACCAATTTAAAGAAGAAATGAAGTCCTTATATGAAGAATTATCAGGAATTGATGCGGAACTTTCCCGATTACAAGGTACAACTCTTGACGATATGATTAAAACACAAACCGAAATGACAGAAAATCGAAAAAAATTTAATGAAATGAATAAAGAATCTCTGTCCGCTTGGATTGCGGACGAGAAAAATGCCACCAACGAATATCTTAGTATGGCTAAAGAGATATACAAGAATAGATTTGAAAACAAAGTTGTAGACCCCAAAGATATTGAGGAAGCTGCTAAAAAAGCCAAGCAAGCAGCTCAAAAAGAAGCAAAAGCTGTATTGGAAACTGAAAAAGATGTATTAAAATCTCTTGAAGAAATGCGTGAAGATGAACTTATAGCGCAAACAAAATGGTATAACGACCAACATTTATCCCTTAGTAAATCTTTAGAAGAAAATAAGATATCACAAGAACAATTTGATATTATGATACTTGCGCTTAATAAAGTAAATGCAAAAGCTAGATTAAACATTGAAAAAACATACTATGACGATTCGCAGTCATTACTTATTACTAACACAAAATTAAAAGAAGAAACTATTAGAGAATCTAATAAACGAGTCATTGATGCAGAGAAAGAAAGTAATGAAGCAGCTTTAAAAGAACAAGAAAGAATAAATGGTCTTGTTAAAGAGTTTAAAGATAAATTTAAGGTTACAACAGCAGAGGAGGACTATCAAACTCAAATTACAATATTAAAATCTTCCTATCAAGCAAGATTGGAAATTTTAAAAAAATACAATCAAGATACATTATCCTTACAACAAGCGTATAATCTCGCTTTAGAACAGTTGGAAAAAAATCATCAAGATCAGTTAAATTCTATCAAGGACAAATATGGCATAAGAAGTTTAAAAGAAAAATTTAAAGAAGAACAAAATGAATTAGATCAAGCTTATCAAAATGGTTTATTAAGCACAGAAAAGTATCTACAAGCTAAAGCCAATAGTTATGTAAAATTTATGCAACAATTGGTTTATCGTTGGACTGATATTTTCTCTGATGTATTTCAATCTTTGCAAGATGCTGAAATAAATAACATAGAATCAAAATACAATAAAGAAATAGAAGCCGCTAAAGGAAATGCTGATGAAGTAGAACGATTAGAGCAGGAGAAAGAACAAAAAAAATTAGACATTCAAAAAAAATATGCAGATGTTAATTTTGCTATTAAAGTTTCTCAGATTATTGCAGACACTGCTGTATCTGTAATGAAAGCCTATGCAGATTTAGGACCTATTGCCGGTGCCATTGCCGCCGCAGTAGTATCTGCTACAGGCGCAATACAGATTGCAGCAGCTAATGCTGAACGAAAAAAGGTAAAAAGCATGACTGCATCAGGATCTTCCAATAATTCTGCCTCTGGTAATTACACCCGCGTTCCCGGGAAACAATCAGGAGGTTATATAGACGTGACACGGAGTCAAGACGGAAAGGAATTTCAAGCAGTTTATGACCCCAAACGCCGTGGATACATTGATCACCCTACCGTAATTGTGGGCGAAGGTCCGGCAGGAATGTCACGCGAATGGGTGGCTAGCAATGAAGCGGTCAAAAATCCTACGGTAGCTCCTATCCTATCCATACTTGACCAGGCACAGCAGGCAGGGACAATCCGGACACTGGACCTTAACCGCTATCTTCAGTCAAAAGCCATCGGGCGACAAGATGGGGGCTCTGTCGTCAGCCATCCGGCAAAAATATCTCCTGTTCCGGTTCCCGATGCCGGACTATCCCAAGTGGTCGGTAAGCTTAATGACACTTTGATTGAATTAAAGAGAGAAGGGTTGCCTGCATACACACTGCTTGATGACTTTGACCGGGCCCGGAAATTACAAGAACGTTCACGAAAAATAGGAAGTAAATCATGAAAATAGTTAATACAAAATTAGGGAAACCTTACCAGTTGAACCCGGAAACTCAACTGGCCATGGAAAGAACCAATCCGTTTTTTAATGAATACGGTGAGCAATCTCTACCGGTCAGCCTCCCTGACAGTGCTTATAATCGAAATATCCTTGGCTTTCCAAATGTCATTCAACGGAGGGAAAAAGTGCAAATGGTTGATGCTTCCATTCAGGACGGGGAGTTTTTTACTCCCTGCCGCCAGGCAATACTCGGAATATCCCCATCTGAAAGTATTGAAACCTCATTCTACATTAATGAAGGAAGTTTTTACAGCAAGTTGGAAAATACCTACATTACCGATGTATTTGCCGGTGAAACTGTAGACGGGGTTAACACTCTTGATCAGGCTATAGAATGGATTAAATCTCTTAATTCTTCCGGCGGAAATGAAATGTTTTCTGTCTTTATGGTAAAACTGGATGATGATGACAATGGGCAACAACGATTCCTGAATGGGCATAGCAATCGGAAAGGCTCCTTTTTTAACGAGAAAGATACCACAGAGGTCATTGACGGACAAACGATATCCGTTACGCGAGGATTTTACTTGACACCGTTTTTAAAAGCTAACTTTGTTTTGAAAAGATTGTTTTTGCATTTCGGATACACGCTGAAAGATAACTTCTTTTTCCGGACTGCTCCATTTCCCGATATGGTTTTTATCAACAATGTAGCCGATGCCATCGTTACGGGTACTATCCGTATAGACCAATTATTGCCGAAAGTTACTTGCAGCAAAATACTTGATTTGTTCCGCCGTAAGTTTTGTTGCGAATTCGTTACCGATGAAGTCAACCATACAGTTGACATAATCATGTTCAATGATGTCATTTCCCGGACAGCAAGAACCGATCTGTCTCATTCTTTGGTCGGAAAATTGAAAATAGAATATCCGGAAACATATCGGCAAATCACATTGGAAGCCGAAGAGTCTGTCGGAGGAACTACGGAAACATTTGACTCTTTAGCACTAATTCATTCCAAGTATCCTACAGCCGTATTTAATGAGAAAAAAGGTCTGTTTGAACGTGAAGGATACCAAATCGAAAGTTCGCTGACAATGCGAATAACATCCGTCAATGAAATTGTAGGAGATTGTAGCCAGCGTTATTACGAAGGCGGATCTCTTGAAACGGAAACTATTAAAATACCAGAAGCCATCCCTTCCGCCAATCTCTATATAGGTCAAGTACAGTTTCTCAATTCATCTCTGAAGGCTGCCAATATTGAAGCGGACAGCGAAACTGAATTGTCTTCCGACAAGGAGTCATCTTCTGAAGATATGTACCTGATGCTGGCTTTTGCGCATAAAGAAACAAGTTGGCTGTTTACAGAGGGAAGTGTTACCAATTACATTTATAAAGTCATTGGACGGGATACCATTGACTTTAAATTCGGTGATTATGCGCTTGTATATAATGGTCCTTACGGTATCTTTGAAAAATTTTACCGTCAGTATGATCTGCTCTTGCGAAATTCCATGCACAAAGTTTCTGCCAAATTGCTTCTTTCGCAAAGTCAGAAAATGAACCTGCCATCTTTTGACAAGCTGATAATAAACGGTGCTGAGCTGCTTCCGAATAAACTGAAATATAATTTAGGAAAAGAAAACGAACCTGTAGAATCCGAACTATATACGACCCAATTATATGAGCCTGTAGTATTACCCCAAACGATTGATGAACTTTTCCCATCTGTGGAGACAGGTTATAGATGGAATGCAAAAACATCTTATGAAATCATTTCGGAAAAGGAATATGAATCATCTCCTTTTAAGGATGCGGAGATTACCCCTTTTTTCCCGCCTCCCCCTACAGCCGATTTGGTTGGAAAACGCATGTATGTGTGTTACACTGCCGGCAAGTTTATAGCACAAAATTGGGCCTTATACACATTTTGGCTGGAAGCGGTTCCTAAGACGAATACCTGAGTGTCCTTTCTATCTCTTTGCGAATAAACTATTTTTGTTACAAAAATAATAGACATGAATATTCTGAACCAACCTGATTCTTTATCTCTATCCGGCAATATCAATAAGTTTCGGATTCAGTCTGCGGAGCCTTTCTCTTTCGTACTGTCAAAAGGGAACAAGCAACTGTTGTCAGCCGTTTACACACCCGGTGCAAATCAGACGGTAGAGATTGACGTTAAGGATATCGTAGAATCCCAGCTATCCTTTTTGCTGAAGGATCTTACAACATCATACGAACAACCTGATCTGGCCGCCGATTTTACCGCTGCTATAAATGACCAGAGCATAACATTTCGTGCCATACGATGTGGAGTGGACCGGTTGTCCACTTCCGCAGAATTGTTTCTGAAAGCTAATTTTCTGACCTGGCAACCACAGATTAAGAAGGTTACTTATTATTCCCCGGAATATCTGACATATTACGCTGTAAACGCATCTTATGTCAAGGTAAGAGCCTATTTTACCGATGATAATGAGAAAGTGACCGAACAGGTCAAACAACTGGCTACTTTAGGTGAAAAGCGGGTCTATACCATTCCTGTGCAATATTCCGTCATAGCATCGTTGTTTGGCTCTAAACTCCCGTCGTTTTACGATATATGGGCAGAAGACGGTCAGGGAAATCGTCTGACTTATATACAACGTTATGTTGCCGGCAATATACTGTCAGAGCAGGAGCAGTGGATTCTTTTTGAAAACTCTTTGGGTGGGATGGATACCTTCCGGGCATACGGCCAGTTGGATTTCGCAGCGGAACATACCCATAATATCGCTGAAATAGATGAGATATCCGAAGAATATATGGTGGATACCAAACGTAAGTTTCAGAAAAATACGGGATATCTTGATAAACGTGAACGCCAATGGCTGATTGATTTTTTGCCATCCAAGCAAAAGTACATATATAATGAGAACTACTTGCGCCGCATAGTTGTAACAGAAGACAGTACGGCTTATACAGATAAGGAACTTCCGTCATCTTATACATTCACTTATCAGTATGCCGATGCACGTCCATTACTCAATCTTAAGCGCAGTGACAATCTACCGGACAATCTGGATATACATATACCTGATTTGGGCTCTTTTACCATACCCCCTCGGTTAGTTGAATTTCCTTCGCAGTCGTTGTCCGAGGGGGTACTGTTCCCGGTCCAACAACCTTTTTCGGAAAAATGGGCAACAACGAACATAGGTGCCATCTTTGCCTATATCCTGAATAAGATAAATACCGAATATGCTGAAGGCGGAGGAATTGGCCATACACATACCAATCTTGACTTACTCCAGCTCTTATCGTATGTTGACGAATATCTGTTGGTAAACGGAAAGAAGATAAAAGCCGGCTATGCAGATGGTATTGCCGGTAATACGTTTGTTGATCTTGTGACTTTTTTAAAGGGATTCCTTGTTGGCGAAAATGGAAGCGGAATCACGGTTTTGCAAGATGGTACAACACAAGCTGTCATTGACCGGTTATATGTCAAGATCAAAGCTGTATTTGATGAGCTTGAAGTCAAGAAAAAAACACATGTAGGTGGTGAACAGATCTTGTCCCCCGCAGGAATGAAATGTATCCGTGTGGAAGAACTTGATGAAAGCTACCGCTGCTTTTTTTTATCGGAAGTTGATGGCGTACCAATCAACAATGAGTTTACCCCCGGTACACTTGCTTTAGCCCAAGAATTCAATATTAAAGAAGGAATATCCCATAATGTATCCAACCGCTACTATTGGCGCGAGGTGACAACGGTTGGTCCTGATTATATTGATTTGAGCAAAACCAATGCCGACAAAGACAGTGACATTCCGGAAGCGGGTGATGATATTATTGGTCTCGGACACTTAACGGATATTACCCGCCAGGCAGCCATTATATTATCATCAGTAAACGAAAATTCGCCTTCTATCACTTTTTATCAAGGCATAAACAGCTTTTCTTTAGCCGGGAAAGAAGTTATCGGAATGGGATATGATAAATCCACAGGGCATGCCTATATTAACGTGTATGGTGACGCTTATATCGGTGCTAAAGACAAAAGCACCTATATTCGATATACTCAGAAAAGTGGCGTGGATATCAAAGGAGTCTTTCATATCGAACAAGGTTCCACTGGATGGAAGAATGTCGAAGGTTTACCAGAAGAGATACAGGCAGCAGCAGATTTGGCACAACAAGCGCAGGATGCAATAGACAATGCTGCTGTCGGAAGTGTCAATCTGTTGCGTAACTCCGGGTTTACGGGAGATTATGAAAGTGAGACATTGTCCTCTGATACTCAATTGTCTGCTGATACCGAATTGTATAGCAAGCAATTAAAGTATTGGACAGGTGTAGCTACCGTATCCGCCGATAATGATGCCGGTTCCGGGTATTCCGCCGCAATCGGCAGCCTGTCACAATCGGTGGCCTTAATTAAAGGAGAAAGTTATGTTATATCATTTAAAGCAAAAGGTACATCAGTGGCTGTTTCGTGTGGCGATTTCAGCACAACTCAGCCTCTTACGTCCGGTTATCAGAGGTTCACATTTAAATTCAACTTTAACGGTGCAGGTATTTTCATGCTCAGTGGTACCGCAACCGTTTGTGAACTTCAGCTAGAAAGAGGAACTATCGCGACCGATTGGAAGCCATCCATCCTGGATAATGATAAGTCCATGGCAGGTTTTCAGGCGATTAATTATATTGCCGACGCGATTAAAGATGGATCTGTGGATATCCTTGGTGGTTTGATATTGGCCAACATGATCCAATTGGGTAATTATAAGGATGGCAAGATGCAGAAGGTTACTGCCGGAGTGAGTGGCATATACAATGATGATGATGATGTGGCGTTTTGGGCAGGTGGCACGCTTCAACAGGCTATATTGACCGTAATGAGGTTTCGTGATGATCCCAATTACCAGCCTACTGATGCGGAGTGGGCGAACATGGCGAATTTTGTTGCCTCTCATGGCGGTAATGTGTTTTTAAAAGGATATATCTATGCATTAGGCGGGAAGTTCCACGGTATCATTGAAGCAATGGGAGGATTTTTCCGTGGAAGGGTTGAGACCTCTGTAGATGGGAAGCGAATTGTCATTGATCCGGAAAAGAATACGCTGGAAATGTACACGGCAGAAGGACACGCCACCTTGATTCTAAGATTTGACAAATCATCGGACGAGTGGGAATATGGCGATCTCATCTTGCGGAAGTATGTCAATGATCAACTGGCGCTTGAAACGACTGTATATCCGGAGCGTATCAGAATACAGAATCATGTTGAAAAAACGGATATCCTGTTAAATCCCAACAACGTCTCGTTTTACGGATCTAAAGGTGAAACATTATTGATAGGGATGAAATCGGTATATAATGGGGTAAGCGTGTCTAAGTATGTGGCGGATATAAGTTGCAGTCATTGGCCCGGTAAGGATGATGTCGGTACCGGACAGGTCTATGTGGATTATGAGACGGTGGAAGGTATTATAACTAATGGGATTTTAAAGGTGAAGAAATAATATGGAACTCAATACAGTCATTAAAACAGGTACCTGGTCTGATGCTGCCGACCGCATCAACAGTAATTTTAGCAAGACTTCCACTGAAGTCGAAAAAATAAAATTAAGCAGCACCCGCAGCAAGGGGCTATATCCTACTATCGAGGCGTTGAAGGCTGCTATACCATCCCCGGTTGTAGGTGATTGGGCTGTAGTAGGTGATACCATACCGGGACCAATCTATCAATGCAAAACAAAAGGCACATGGAGTGCCACAGGTACGACAGGAGGAGGTGGAAGTATAGACCTGTCGGGATATCTAACTACCGAAGAAATAGATGATGTTACATCAATATTATAACGATAAGATCCTTATAACCATATTGTAGATAATATTTTTTACTGAAAAAATTATATAATAAGATAATAATTATGACTAAGATCCACAAGATTACTAAAGGTGGAAAAACTATCTACCCGGCTACCACTACTGATGCAGTAGTAAATCCTAAGTCACGCAAGAATCTGACAGAGGAAATTTCTGAGATGGAAGTTTCCCAAACCAATCTTGCTCTCAAAACCACAGTTTATAAATCAATAAAAAGCTTTACAATAAAAGATTTTACCAGAGGTACATTAGATGATTCTAGTGGATCTATTATAGAAAAACCAAACCCGGAAGATAATGTTTACAGCTTTCTTAAAGTTGATTGCGCGGGTGTTGAAAAGGTTTTTTTACAAATTGCAAGCTGGAATAACAATGCATATTATATTTGTGATGATAGTAACCAAATTATATCCGATGGGGGTAATAGAGGAACAGAGTTAGCTAATTATGATGTCATAATTCCGACTAATGCGAAAACTTTATACGCCTATTCAAGATTTAATAATTCTAAAACGTATGTGGAAACACAGTACTCTCAAAACATAAATGAATCCATTAAAAATATTAACGAAAAAATAGAAGAATCAAAATTAAAAATTGATACTCCAATGGGAGTATATGGGACCATTAATAATGTTAATATAAATTTCAAAGAATCTATTCTATCAAATGATCCATTTATAATCATAGCAGATGTTAGAAAATTAGATTCTGAGTTACCTGAATCTAATATTAATATACTTAATTTAGGCTTTAATCTATTTCTATCGGCAGATGGAAAAGTAGCCCATTCATTAAGATCCGGGGCAGCTTTCCTGGTTTATTTAGCGGACAATAATAATATCTCTGGTTTCTATATTGGAAAAAGAGATGATTCAGGCAACGTTTCATACTATTCTTCAGCAGGTCTAGCGAATTACAAATATTTTCAATCGGAGATTGAATTGGAAAATATAATTTTATACGGATCAGATAAAGTGGTTATTAAAAAAATTATTCTCCTAAAAGGTAATTTTTCAGAGCAAGATTTGCAAAATATATTAATGGCTATTACTCAGGATACTGATTTACCATCTAAATTCAATCAATATAAAGTATTTGAAATGCTTGGTAAAAACATGACAGAAACAGGGTTTTACAATACTGCAACAGGAGAGTTTGTAAATTGGAATAGCCCAAATGTAAAAATAGCTTACGGATATAGTAATTTTTATGAAAAAAATATATGGTAATATGGCTACTATAAAAATAGAACAAGGAAGCAGTATTTCCAGCGATACTTTTGCTGCTAACAATATGTATATCATTGAATATAATTTTGATCTAAATAATAACATTATTGTTTTACCGGAAAATGTTGTTTTAAAATTTCTTGTCGGAGGAAAGTTCTCAACTGGAACATTGATTGGCAAGGAAACTAAGATCTATTGTGAAGATGCATGTTTTGATAATGATATTCAATTCGAAGGAACATTTATCCCTTTAAACATGCCAACAATAGGATTATCTAGAGATATTCAATCCTTAAATTTTCCAATAGGATTTCGGGTAAAGACTTTTGGTTTTTACTCAATGGGGGATAAAGGTGAAGGAGAATTTTTTGTATTAGACAGAAAATTATATTCTTTTTACAAGCATCTTAATCTGATTGATATAGATGACAATGATACTAAGTTATGGATTTTAGAATGCGCCAATGAAATTTTAGTCGAAAAGGCAGGTGTTATACCAGAAGATGAGACCAAGAATGATTTTAATGCTAGAATTATAGAGAGATTGAATGCTCATTTTATTTGGGCTGTATTTAGGCAAAAAACTACATATTATATATCAAATATTTGTGTCAATAATATCAGTAAAATCAAAGGTGCTATTGCAAACCAAAGTATTCATATTTTTCTTAAAGGCGAAATAGGAACAACGGACAGTTCATCTAAAGCCATAATTATAACTAAAGAAACTAATTTGTCCTATTGTAAGGGCTCCTTAGGAATGACTAGGGTTAACATTAAGCATTTGCTAATTCAGACAACAAATGAATCATATTTCGTTGGTAATGAAGATTCTGAAACCGGACCATATCGAAAGAGAAAAGGATTCGGATATACCTGTTTCCCTGCCTCCACACCGGATGAAGTCATAATAGAAGGAATCACATTACCTGACTTATTTTCTTGTGACCATAGTTTAGTATCAGATGACGTTATATTCATGGGATTTTTGGCCGGATTTTATTCTCCTAATTTTTCAACGATATGTGATGTAAGGAATACTAGTTTCTCAGTTTGTTATTATGGCTTCGTAAGCAGGGGAGCAAGCAACATATCTACATTTTATCGAATTACTATAAATCAGTGTGTAGTCGGAATTATAGTAGGGGGAACCAATTGTACTATTAATTTTATTGATATCACACCGGCGTGTAAATATATAAAACATAAAGACGATTGGGGTGAAAATACAAAAGTCATTGGATATGAATCTCCTGGTAGTAATTATAGTATAACAATTAACGATGTTTATTTAGAGGATTATTCAGGGGATGCAGAATCTCAATCCCGTTTTATACAGTTTTATCTTCATACATCTTTTAGATTTACATTAAACAGATGTGCTTTTATCTCAAAAAAAACGGGAACCAATAATTATGCACACATTTTTCTTGCTAAAGGTGATGTGCCATCACAAAGAGAAAGGCAAATTGTTATAAGAGACAGTAATTATCCATATATAGTAAAATCAGATGGAATTCCAGCTTCAGGAATTGTTTTTGATGGATATGAATTCAAAAGTGACTATTTAACACATGATGTTTCTGGAAAATTTGGATCTATGTTATTTAATGAAATCCCGTACAGATTATCAGGGAAGCCTATGTTTACCATGTCTTACGGAAATAAAAACATTCCTAATGGAGTTTATCTATCCATAGACAAATTTCATCAAAGAAATATAGATTTATACTTGCCCAATCCCGATGATTTTAGCAGTAGATATTTACCCGATTTTTTTTCGGGTTGTCCAAGCATAATATTAAAAGAAAATAAAAATTACAATATATGTTTTACATTACATAAGAAGGTTACGTCTATAGGAGTTTATAAATTGATTTTCTCCATAAAAAATATCATTCTATGCGTAAAAGATTTTAATTCGTATAGAAAAGGAGATAATTATTATCTAGATATTGAAATGAATATCAATACAGGGTATCTTTCTACAGGAGGTGTCTTGGGAATTGGCTTCGTTATTGGAAGATATGGATTAATGATCCCTACTGAAGAAGCCAATACGGAAGATCATTATACATTGAATGTTGTCAATGAACCCTGCTGACCTTCACAGGCAGCAGGGAATAAAACTTATGCAACGACCTCGCTAGGTCTGTTGGGTTATGAAAAACACATGCAAATATAGTATTAATCTTAAAAACAGACAAAATGAAAGATGTTATTTACAATTTTATCCAGCAGCACATGATGATACACATCGTGTTGATTTCCTTATGTGTCGCCGCTACTATTGGCGCTATGTTCGTTGACCTTGTAACGGGAGTTATGAAAGCCCGTCAGAGAGGTGAAGCGAGAAGGTCGACAGGTTATAAAAAAACGGCAGTTAAGGCAAAAAAATACTTTACCCCATTTATCCAATTATGCTTCATAGACCTGCTATGCTGTGTTGTCATCCCATTTCCTGTATTCTCAATAATTTGGACCGGCTACTGCATCTTTTGCGAATTTATATCGGTAAGGGAAAAATCATGGGAAAAGGCGGAATTGAGGAAAGCTGAAAAGACAATGAGTGTGATAATTGAAAACAAGGAAGATATCGCAAAATTGGCTGCACAAATATTGTTTGAATCCAACAAGAAAGAAGAGAAGAAATAAACAAGGAATATGTTATTCAGAAATCTCCCTGCATTTTTAGGATTGCAGGGAGATTTTATTTAGTAATATGTTTAAAAACACATCTATTTTTACTGTAATATTTTGCAGTAAGAAAATAAACGCTTATCTTTGCATCATCAAAATAACAATAGAACCGGCGGCAACGGATAAGCGGCATTAAGATTATGACACCTAATACATATAAAGAATTAAACAAAACAGCAGAAGGCCGTAAAAACGCACATGACATTATGCTTCTCGATGTAAGAGCGAGAATGGATAGATTAATTAAAGAGGCCCCACAAGCAAACCAAGAACAAGTGTCTAATTTAATGGTAGCGGCCTTTGGGAAGATACAAGCTCTTGGGAATGGTCTCCTATTCAACTTCTTCGCTGATGATACTTTAAGTGATAAGAACTTCGTGCTATATATCAGTGATATTTTAAAAGGTAAAATGTTTTAATTGGTTATATATTAAACGCTGCGCTATCGGCATGACGGGCACGGAATATGAAGTATACAGTATATATAGAAGGGTTAAGCGATAATAAAAAAATTTTAGCAAACACTATAAAAGAAGCTCGTAAAGTAGCAGTAGAAGAAGCTAAAGAAATGGCTCAAAAAAATGATTCTTACGGCGATGCTCTATATTTCATAGAGAAAGATTCTAATGTGATAAAGAGCAGCTATGTCCATTACAATAGAGATAACGATAAGTTTAGCTTTCACAAACCAATTTGGGAAAAATAAGTTTTCTGTATTTGAATTAATAAACAAGCAATTTTCAATTTTATAAAATATAAGATTATGAACTCATACAATATCTACGAAGAGAATCATTATGAAACTGTACTTTATCATGCCATTGCGCGTGACGAAGATCATGTAAGAGAACTGGCAGAAGAAGCGGGTATTAATCTTGAAGGGTTGACCATCGGACTTGGAGCGTTCTAACGTTAAGGACCAGATGGGAAGGCCATACAGTGCAATGATTGAAGATGCAGTTGTAAGATGATGGGTGAGAGAGAACGAATCGGCAAGCGTATTGCCGAACTTAGAAGGCAAAAGGGATTGTCCCAAGCGAAATTGGCTGAGTTGGCCGGCATTGATCCGGGTCACATAGCACGAATAGAGCTTGGCAGGTATAGCACAGGTATAGATATCCTTGCAAAGATTGGGCATGCGCTAGGTTGCAGGGTTGATTTTATAGAAAACTAAAAAATGAAAACATTAGAAGAACTCAGAGACTTTATCAATAGAGAAATAAACTTTGTATCTTTAGATATAATTTTTAAAGTAGTTGATTTAGTCATAGCTGAAAACGGATGGACCGACGAACGGCCCAATTCTCAATACGGTATATGCAATGATGGTACACGTATCCTTTTCTTTAACTTGGAAATGGTTGCTGTAGTAGATAGCATTAATAAGTAACGATTTTTTTGAATGATGAATGAAAGAGAGCGGATCGGTAAACGTATTGCCGAGCTTAGAAAACGAAGAGGATTGTCCCAAGCGAAATTGGCAGAGTTAGCCGGTGTAGATCCGGGTCACATAGCACGAATAGAGCTTGGCAGGTATAGTACAGGTATAGATATTCTTTTGCAGGATTGATTTTATAGATAACACCAGCGGATAAACTATATAGCTTTGTTTGTCCGCTGGTATGTTGGTACCAATTTAAACGGCAAAAGAATTAAAAAAGCTCACACCTTCCTGCTTCGATTCTTCCATTACATGGGCATAAACCAATGTTTCTCTATAGTCCGTATGACCTAGAATTTCCTTTAATGTTGCCAAATCTTTCGTTTTTTGCAAAAATAGCGTAGCAAAGGTATGGCGCCCTGCCTTGCATGATAATTTTTTGTTAATTCCAGCCTTTTGAGCTATAATTTTTATATATTCATTGATCTTTTGATCTGCTATCATATTTTCAAAAAGAAGCCCTTTCTTCCGTCCGGCTGCCGCATTGTTAATTATAATCCTTAATGGAGTTGATATCGGTATCAGAATGGGATCAGGCTTTGAATTTCTGTTTTTCACACGATAGTATGTAAACGAAGTCGGAGTAATATATTCTATTCTAATTCTTTTGGCATCCGTTATATGCAGACTGCTGAAGCACATAAAAAGAAAAAATTCTAAGACTTTGTGGTAATTGTCTGAAAATTCATGAGACTTATACATCCTCGTAAGATTACTTAATTCTTCCTCGTTTAAAAACGAGAATCCAGATGTTGTGCGACTCTTGACCTTTATGTTTTCAAAAGGATTTTGTTGCATGTAACCTTCCTTTAGTGCTGCGCGACAATACTTTTTAATACAAGCCATATTTTTATTGATGGTGCTATCTTTATTTCCAATTTTCTTCTTTAAATAAATCTTATAACTCTTAATCCATTCTTCGGTCAAACCGTCAATGGATAAAGTTGGATCGTATCTCTTCATCTTATTAATAGCATCAATATGGACATCCAAAGTAGTTAATTCTATTTCGCCTTTATGTTTTTTGATGTAGTATTCAAAATAATCGTAGAACGTGTCAAAATCATTAGGTCTTACATATTCTTTTAAAAAGAGTTCTTTGTTCAAGTTCTTTTTTTCAAGGCGATATTTTACCATTATATCATTAATTCGAGACCTAACCTTTTCGATGCAAAGGTTATAGTCCTTGTGGTTCTTTTCATTCGTTAAAACTTTCCCTTGCTTTTTATCCCACGACTTCACGGGAACCGATAAATTACATGGTATTACTACTTTGTCTTTGCCCAGATAGAATGTAACATAAATAGGTGCGTTTCCTGATTTTGAAATGTGACTCACATTTTGATAGTTTCTAATTACAGCCATAATTCTTTGTTCTAATTTTGTTCTACAATTTTATGTAAAGTACTGATTTGGAAGACTTAAACGCACCGTCCTTTACATAATTTACAGTTTTATTCAAACAGAACTGTTAAAAAACAAAAGCGGATAAACCTTTTATGGTCTATCCGCTTCAGAAGTCTTCTGAGGCTTATTTTCCTCTACGCACCTTCTTCACTTTTTCGTTTTTTGTTCTACCTTTTTCTAGAACTTATCCTTTGCACAAGGTATTGTGAAGATGGTTTAACTATTAATTAGAGGTTCCTGGCGGATTCGAACCGCCGTACACGGTTTTGCAGACCGCTGACT
>ERZ791911.908-NODE-908-length-16779-cov-1.989895_pt1 | contig 16779 bp, 21 predicted proteins | sample MGYA00510142_ERZ791911 | MGnify/ENA primary metagenome ERZ791911 (study PRJEB30046, sample SAMN00792056) | human gut metagenome | study: EMG produced TPA metagenomics assembly of the A metagenome-wide association study of gut microbiota in type 2... | reverse complement strand
TGATCATAATATCATAGTTGACGATGAAGGGACGTTATTAGTTTCGTTGGTGTTGATGTTGGACATAATGATCTCACTTGTTTGGGCATAAATTAGTTTTGCATCTATTCTCTTCCATCATATTTTTTATAACAAATGAGATTATTTATGTAAAAAAAGATCAATATTAAGAAAAAACAATTCAAAATTGATCTATATTCAAGTTTATAATCACAACTAACTATATATCTTGTGTCATTTTATGAATGGTCTTTTTCAGAATAACTCCATATTTACCCAAAAGCATCGTCCTCATTGAGCACACTGCTTCATCAACAGGTGAAATGCTTACCGTGAAGGCGAGGATAGCCGCCAGCACCGCGTATCCACCTGGAGATTCCAGAACATCAAGGATTATACTCCGTTCTGATTTATCATTTAAAGACAGAGAGAGTTGCTGAATTTTGCTGTTGATCGTACCTGTTGGCACGATGCTTCCCTGCTCATACCGGACGATGGTCGCCTTTGTTACACCAATAATTCTGGCCAGACAATCCTGCGTAATTTTGAGAGTCTTTCTGATTTCCTTTACGCCGTTATCTCTTTTTGTGACATTGCTCATATAAATCTCCTAACTGTGGATTCTTTCTATATTATATCAAATACACGCCAGTTTGCTGCAATCTCCATGGAGGCCACCAGCGCCGCCTGAATTCATCTCCCTGCCCCTCCCAATATTTCGGCATATTTCACAATCACCCGTCAAACGATGGCAGTGAAGGAAAATCATGCCGATCACCAAAGAAGAATTCCTCGCCGAATACCAGTCAGCGTATCCGACCTGGGCATCCAAGGCACTCCCCGCCGACATCAAGGAGCCGGCCCCCGCACGTGTGGCCAATGGCTGGGCGATCGAACAGCCTCCGCACACGTACTTCAACTGGCATATGAACCGCACTGACAAGCGCCTGGTCGATCTGGAAGCACGCCTCGCCTGGCTCGACCAGCAACTCGGGCAGCTTGCGCAGGAAAATGCACAGCTCAGGCAACAGACTGGAGACAGGTAGCATGTTTTCGATGCTCCTGAATTCTGCCCTAAAATATGTCCCCTTCGTGGCTTTCGCCCTGCTGGCGTGGCTGTATGTCTGCCTGCGGGAAGATATTGCTGCGCTTCGTCAGGAAAACATTGTCATCGAACAGAGTCTGAAACAGCAAGCGGTGCTTTTGGAAGCCACAGGCAAAGAGTTCGTCGCCTGGAAGGAACGCAATGAGCACATTATCGAAAGCTATGCCAATGCGCGGAAAGATCTTTGCGATATCCTGTCGTCAAGCAAGGCGAACTCTGACTTTGGCACTATTGTCGTGCCTGATGATGTCCTCAGCTTGCTCAACGACAAAAGTTGTTCCCCACCCAGTGGTGACAAGTCCACCGGAAGTGTTCCTGCAGGAAAGCGGAATACCTCCCCTGTACGGTAACACCGTGGCCGACTTGCTCGACTATGTTATGCAGCTTCAGGTGACAATCGAAAGACATGATGCCGACAAGGCATCCCTGAAGAGTTGGTATGCATCCGTGAGTCAGTAGCAGGCTGAATGGCGTTTTGCCGTGCTGCCAATATTTTTTCGACTTGAAATACAGGTGGACGGAGTATGCCCATTACCAAAACCGGTGCCGAGCTTTTGAAGCTGGCCGATGCCGCGAATGGCGCAGGCGCTCCAGGATTCGGCTCGAAGGCCTTTTCAGCCCTCAACAGGTTTTCCATGCCTCTGTTCAACGTCGGACTCCCGGCTATGAGTATCGCTTCAGGGACTTCGTCAGTCGGGGAAGCCATTGGTGAATCGGCGGGTGGTGTCGCGGGATGGCGCGCAGCTGACAAATTGATGAACAAGCTTCCCAAGATTCCGTATGTGACACCGACCCTGAAATTTTTAACACCAATCATCGGTTCCATGATTGGGAGTGCGGCAGGAAGTTCGGTACTCGGTACGATGACCCCTATTTGGCAACGTCAAAACATTACATACCCTGCGCGGTAAAGGATTTTGTTTTATGGATAAACTCGCTGAACTGGTTCGCGATTCAGAAGTCCGCGGCGCAATTGCCGCTTTTGTTGACCTTGGTTTGGTGAAAATCGCTGGCCAGGAAGGGTTCGATGCGCTCGTTGATGCTGTCTGCCAAGGTATCGGCGATGAAGCCTACGACCTCCAGAAGGTCGCTTCACTGACTGAAGAAATCCTGTCTGAACCTGAAAATGAAGAGCAGGAAAAGACAGCAGGCTTCGGTGCCGTTATTGGAGCCGACCGTGTGTCAAACCTTTCAGATGAAGAAAAAGCTGCTTTGATCAGACATTACGGCCTTTCAAATGACGCAGCGCTTGGCCTCAGAAATGCCGGACGTGGCCAGTTGGGCGGTATCGCTGGCAATCTCCTCGGCTCTGCTGCGGGTATGGCTGTAGGTAAACTTGCAGGTAGGCCGCTTACTGGCGCTCTGATTGGAGCCCCAATTGGGGGAATGCTCGGTATTAAGCTCATGACCGATAAGTACAGCAAGGCTAATGCGCAGGAAATTATGAAGCAGCGTTCAAAGACGGCCTCAGAGGTGACCACGGAAAAGACTCCTGAGGCTGCTTCCGAAACTGATGACATCGCAAAAAAAGCCGCTCTCGGTGAGCTCCTGCAAATGAAAGTCGCCGGACAGATCGATGAAAAGTCCTTTATCGAAGCGGCGTCTTCCCTGCTGGAAAAAGATGCCGCAAAAAATTTGCCTAAGCCGAAGGTTTACGATGCCGAAGTCGTTGGTGGCGGAAGCAAGGTCCCGTGGAAGCGTATCGCGAAAGGCGGTGCAATAGCCGCTGGTCTTGCCGGCGGAGCGGCTCTCGGTAAGTCCCTGTATGACAAATACTCCGGCCAGAGTAAGCAAGGTAAATAGTTTGCGGGCTGGTCATGCCAAGCGGTATGACCAGCCTGTAATAGAGGGATGTGTTTATGGAGAACACTTATTCAATGTATTACCGAGCGCATCCGATGGTCAAGGAAGCCAGTCCTATCCCCATCCCCATGCTTCCTCGTGGAAGTGGCACGATCAAAAGCTCTTTTACCAATCAGTTGGAAAAGTTGATAAACTTTGCAAGAAACAATCCTGCAATCGTATCTGGCGCAGGTCTGGGACTTGTTGGTGGCACATGGCTCGGAAACAAGGCCTATAACGCGCAGATCCCCCCAGTCCGCACGCTCCCGCGTCTGGAGCAACGCCCCATGGTGCCCCCGTACTATCAGAACTAACCATTAATCAGGAACAGAAGCAGGATCCAGCACATGGCCGTTTCCCCAAACGTTGATGCCTACATGGCCCAGTCCATGCAGCAGACCCCCCTTCAGACAGCGGAAGACACGTTCGTCAAGGAATTCGGGAACCAGGCGTTCAATGCCCTGCGGGCGAAATACCCGAGCATAGCCGACCGGGTAATCACATTCCGGACCCTTGCTTCGGATCTGGATACCAGCACGGCATTCGGCGCGTTCATCGTGGAATCAGGTGCAGACGTCGCCTACATTCCGTGCATCATGGCCGGAGGAACCATCACATCCTGCGAGATGGGATATGACAAGGCAGCGGACCAGTTTTACCCGCTGACCAAGGAGAACGTACAAGAGATCCTGTCCGCCAACGCCCTGTCTGACGCGCACATCCTGACGGGGAGCCCCCGCGTCGAAGATACTAAGGCCCTGTTCCACAACATGGTACGCCCGCCCGTTTCCTCGAATGTCATCATGGCGTCAGAGCGCGCCGGAGCGACGGCCCTTCCGAACCGGTACAAGGAAGTGCTTGCCACCTGGCTGGAAAAGGAGCGGCCGGACATCCTCGGCAAGATCGCCTCTTTCTTCCCCGTGGAAGAACTGGCCCACAAGCTGGCGAAGGAAGTCGAACCTCCCCATGTCAAGGAAGCCTGCCTCCCGTCATTCCTGCGGCTGGATGCCCTTACCCCGGCGGTGGCCGAAAAGCTGGATGCCGGGGAACGCACCGACCTGCTGGCCAACGGCTTTATCACCAAGACCGCCGGAGAATCCCCGGTCGCCGTCGTGCCGTTTTCCGACATGACCGGACAGCTTCTGGAAACGGAGCTCAACCTGACGGTCTACAGCCGCCATACCTTCGGTGACGGTAATATTCCCCTCGACAAAAGATGTATCACCTATACCAACCGCCAGGTGAAATACTGGCCGGTGATGCGTGCCTGCGCGGTAGGCATCAGCGAGAAAGGACTCGACCACAAGCCATGCCTTGTCTGCGGGCCGGACATCCTGCTTGCTGATGGCTATGTCGCACTGGATCCTCTGCAAAAAGTCCTGCTGCATGACCTGTGCAATGCCGTCTGCCCGGAATTCCTGGACAGGTTTGGCTATGTCTTCGGCAAAGGCCAGCTTGGCAAAGAGATCGGGAAGCTGGGAGAAAGTGACTGGTTCCACCTGCATGTCATCGTCCCTGCCCGGAATGGCTTCACTTTCCTGGATCTGGAGGGCAGTTTCTTCATCAAAAAGAGCCACGCCAGCATTCAGAGCATCGGCGATGACATGATTGTTGGCTCTGGTTCAGGCCACGTTTTTGAGATTCGCATTACACCACGAATCCAACATGGTTGGCTCAGACAGGACAATATGCTGGTCGTTCCCGAGAACAGCCGTTTCTTCCTGTCAACGTCGGAAATGGAACACGCGCCGTTTCTGGCGTCTCCTGAGTCGTTGAAGGACCTGTTCCTTCGTACCGCAAACAGGCTCGTCGTCACCAGCAACGGTGCCGGCATCGACGTTACGGACCGGTCGGCGGAAAAGACAGCCTCTTTTGCCGACCGCGTAGATGCAGCGGCGTGGCTACACGGAACTTACGGCATGGATGCCGGCCAAGCCAGGAAAGTCCTGGACTCGAAACAAAGCCTTGTCCTGAGCAAGATCGCGTTTGAATCTGGCCAGCCGATGCAAGCCGTTCCCCAGCAAATGCCTGTGCAAATGCAAATGCCGACGCAGGGTTCAATGGAAATGCCGGTCCAGGGGTACGACAGCCCAGTCTTTGACCCGTCCGTCATGGAGCAGCTTGCCGAGATAGAAGACCCTGAGCTCCTGGATACAGGCATCCTGGCCACCTTTGCCCAAAACCCGGACATCAAGGTTTTACTTGTCGACTATCTGCCTGATTTCATCTCCGCCCAGGACAGGCTCGGTCGCATCATCCTCATGCTGGCCTACCAGAAGAAGGAGCTGCAAGACTTTTTCGGCAGCGAAAAACATACCACCCTGCTGAGCTCATGTCGCAAGGTATTCAACGTCATTGGTGACCTTGTCACGTCGCTCAAGCAGTACGTCAACATGGTCTAGTGTGGTCAGGAGCGGATATTGAAACATGCAGGTGTCTGATTGTTCAGCCAGACTGGCGCACATATCGCTGAGCGTCGAGGCGGATATCGCGTCAGGACGCGAACCAGGGCCGGAGTACACTCCGGCCATGCACTTCTGGCATGCCTGCAAATCGGAAGACGATCCAAAGCTCGACCGGATATCTCGCATCATCCTGGCCATACGGCATAGTGACACCCAGCGTGAGATCCTTGAAGCGCTTATCCTGAGCGGATGCCCGGAAGAAACGATCGAGGAGGCCCTGTCCGTACCCAGGCAGGCCACAGCATGGTACAGGGAGCTCTTCTTCGATACCGGTGCGTTCCTCACGGATCTGGACAAGATAGAATACCTAGCCAACTACGAGGACGATTTCGGCAGGGAACTGAAAAGCAGAGCCGTGAGCCTGGGGTACGAGTTCGTCCTGTTCACCTACGCGAACCTTGTCCCCAAAACTGCGGCGCAAAAGACTCTCGTGGAAAAAATGTTCATGGCAACGGCGTACAAGGCGATGGCCATGAACTACAGCGGGATAAAAACAGAGATAACACGCAACGCGGTGAAGCATGCCGAACTCATGCTTAAAGTCTACGAAGCACTGAGACGTGCAGGTGACGACGATCCGAGTTCCGGCCATGACCTCACAGCTTTCCTGGCAAAAACGCAGGCTGAAAATTCCGTACCGACACCCTCACTGGGGGATATATTCTGATGCTGATCATGCCGACCACTACAACAAATTTTCAGGCCCTTGCCGACGGCATCGTCGATGACTTCTTCAGAAACGACGTCCCGCTGACAGACGGCATCGCCAAAATAGCTATAGAGCGCGAGTTCACCCCGGAAGAAATCACTCGCCTTACGGAAAAAACGAACACGACGGCTTCCCTGTATTTTCTCAAGACGGCCGAGGATAAAAAGAGCTCTTTCAAGCTAGCCGAGCTTGAGGATGTACTGCGTCGGACCCATGTAGAAGACAATGCGCCAAAAACTGGTGAAGGACAGGAAAAAACGGCGTCCGGCGTCATTGCCTATGCAGGACTGCCGAAGCGGAAAACGCCGCAGGTCGACCTCGCGGCTTATTTCTTCGGCGGGCGGGAAAAGGCACCTTTAGCGAAGACCGCTTCTACCCCAAAGCCTCAGGTCGGCATGGCCGGCATCTTTTCCCTGGAAAAAGACCTGGCGGAGCGCAAGCAAGCGAAAATGGCCATGGAGCTTGCTGTACAGGATGGCATCGACTTTCTGGCATCGGAATTCCATGTTTGGAATGGCCCGGACTTCGGCAAATTCGCCGCTGACAGCCTGTCGGCATATGGTGATATGTCGATGCCGATTTTGGAAGGTCTGGCGGTATATCTGCGCGTTCCAGCGACCGTGCTTGAAAAGAGTGCCGCAGAAGTTTCTAGGGACTATGTTGACGACACGACGCCCCACATGAAAGTCATGGCCGGTATCTGCGATGGTATGCGACGCATCGTCAAACTTGCCGGCGAAATACAGATGCTGGAGCGGTCCCTCAAGGAGAGCTGGGAGACGGTTAAGGGTGGTGTCCGATGATCACCAGAGCCGGCAGGGAACTAGTTGAGACGTGCGGTCCCATGGAGAAGGATGCCTGGATAGCTGACAGGCTGAGCACCAGAATGCTGCGAGGCGTCGGCAACTTGCTGCGAACATCATCTATTCCCATGAAAGCCCTGTATCATGGCGCCAAAGCAGTCGGGAAGGGCGCCGGGCAGGCAGCACGCGCCGGTGCACGCGGCCTTGAATGGGCAGGCGACGCCATGCGGAAATATCCGGTACGCACTGCATACATTGGCATTCCTGCCGTGTACGGGGCACACAAGCTGCAGTCAAGCTTGGACAGAAACCTGAACAATATCAACTCGAACAATCCCTATATGTCCGCCTAACCGGAGCCAAGTCATGCCCATGCCACAGAATACATCCAGTCAGGGTCCCATCAAGTACAACACCCCGCTTAGCGGCCTGTCCGTCGTCGGAGCCATCGTCACTGGCGGCCTTGTCATCGGCAAGGTCATCAACAAAATCAAGAACGACATTCGGCGCAAATCGCTTCTGGAAGATCTTCGTTTGAACGATCCGCTGCTGCGGGACATCGACAAGGCACAGCTTATGGAATGGTACGCGACCATCGTCCACTTTGCTCCCACGGTATCTCTAGACAAGAATGCCGTACGCGAGATCCTTCAGGGCTTTGCCCGCTTCGGCCGTGTCGATCTGCAGACGCTGAAGATGCTCGCGGATACGGAGAAGAGCATGGCAACGGAAAATACCGTCCCGTGGGGAAGCGTCCTGAAAATGATCAGTTAGCCAAGCGTGGAGAGGACTATGTACGAGATCACTGACCGGTACGGGACTACCAACCACGAATTTACTGACTACGAGATCCTGGAAAAGCTGGGACGGGCCATTTACGTGCACCGCGCTCTTATCAAGCAGGCGGAACGGGCCCGAGAGGCCGTCGACTACCTGGCGGAGAACGGAGTGTTCGGTGCTCCTGAAGACACTAGCGAGGTGTGATCTATGCTGAAGACAGCACGCTGCATGGAGATTACAGGCGGTGTATACATCGACGGAGAAACATCAAAAGTCATACATCTCCCGGAAGGTATTTTCTTTCCATACGCTGGAATCAGGTCACTAAAAAATAATCCTGACTTTCAGAAAGCCATAGAACAAATTAAATTATTCTATACAAATCCAAGGTATTATATGCATCTTCGTCTCGGTGGTGATTGGTATACGACACCTGACAATTTTTTGCTCACTGAAGAAGAGTACACATCTTTGAATGATGAAAAATTTCAAAAAATAAAAGAACGCGCATCAAAAAGTGTTTAAGCATAAGCCGGCATTTTAGCTGGCTTATGCTTTATAAAGCAAATTATCTATCTCTATACATGTATCAACACGAATATTTTCATTTTCAAATATATCTCTACCTATCGGCGCAACATAAATATTGCTTTTCCTGTTATTTAAATTTATTATAGGCATTAATATATTACGAGCTTCTTCATTTGAATTAGCATGAAATATATATGACTGCTGCGAAATTTTTATAGCATTTATGGAACGACATATATCTTCCAATCTTTTTCTTTCTTCTGATTCAGGCATCCAATGGAGTATTGCATAAAGAGGCATAAGTATCTCCTTCGTAATCAACCTGTTTCCTCTATATAAATTCACCTGTCAACAGAGTGTTAAGCTATGTATAGAAACATACATAACTTTCTAATTAATCAATATAAAATCGCTCGAGGAGAAGCCGAAGCCCTCCCCTTGCCGCGTTTTGACATCTACACAATTTGCAATCTACGTGGAGGAATAGGAAAAACCTCGCTTGCTTTCAACCTGACGTACTTGGCAGATGATATCCTGACGGTCGATACCTGCCCCCAATGCAATTTGTCGTGTTTTTTTGACAACGACTATCTGCAAAATGTACGACTGACAGTCTACGACATGCTACTTCCCCATTTTGTGCCAGGACTTGGCAGCGCATCGCATATCGCAAAAAACATGGGGGCAACAAATAGCTACTTTGAATCAAAACGCGCCTTTTATCTTCCTTCAGATAATCAATTGTATATATTACCGTCTCAAATAGCTACGGCAATTGTACAGGCACAACGCATGACAGGTAGTCAGCAATCGACTATCATCGATAGTATGTTATTCTCTTTACGTGATGATATTCAAAGAGAAATGCAGGAGACAAAAACTGAACGATGCATCATAGATACATCTCCATTCTTTTCTGGAGCAACTCATCTGGCATGGCATGCTTGTGATGCAATGATAATTCCAGTCAGAACTGATCAGCAATCGATCAATTCCTTGACGCTGCTTCTCAAGACTCTCTCTGATCCAGCAAGTGAATTCAGAAAAATCATGCCATCCAATGGGCACACACCGAAGATTCAGATGATCGTCCTCACGCACTGTGGATGGTCAACAGTCTCTGGTGCAAGGAACAAACCAAATCAGCAGACAAAAATATACGTCGAAAAAATACTTGATATCATTCGACAAAACATAACCCAGTTTACAACTGATGATCCAACAAACCACCTGCTCCTGCTGGATGATTTCCTTGGTACAGGAAGAATATCTTCAGCAAAAGCAAAACCGATAAATTTGCTCTCTTCTGGCGAAAGCATGACGATCAACAGAGTTCGCACAGAAGTGAATGCATCTGTTGACAAAATCAAAAATCAGCTTCTGTACATCCATAATAGTATTTGGTGATAGCCGTAGCCATTTTCCAGAACGCCAAGGAACAGATTGCCGTCATAGTGACCGTCACGCCCGCTCCGCTTTCCGCCAAGGATCTTGCTACCCAGACCCTTACCAATATGAAGGCTGCCGGTTTCACGGTCTCTGAACCTGTGGCTTCCGGCGATTCCTATGTGGGAGAATTTTCCAAGGACAAGGCCAAAGGTATCAGCTATTTCTGTTCCAATGGCAAAATCGGAAGCGTCATCACTATCGTGGGCGCTTCCGTTGAAGCTGGCAAAAAGCTGCTGAAGGATAACTTTAAGCCTCTTGACAGCAAGCTCTTCCCCTCGGCTTTCTAGCCACAGCTCTCCATCTGACAAAAAAGCCCTCGCTTACCGGAGCGAGGGCTTTTTTGTCGGGCATGTTGTACACCTAGCATAGCAAAGGACACCAGATGTATCTGATGCCCTTTGCGATTTACAGACTACCGTCTGTGTGATGGAGGTCGATGGTTGCTGAAACGTCCCGGTTTATCACGTTTCGGCTCCCTGTGAGGAGGCTTCCCACCCCTTGGGGGCGGTCCACCAGGCCTTACGCCATGTCCTGGAGGAGGTCTATGGTTTGCAGGTCCACGGGGAGGCGGCGGGGGAGGCCTATGCCCTCTTGGTGGCGGTGGAGGCGGTGGCGACGGACGGTGACCTCTGGGAGGAGGTGGATAGTAACCCCCAGAGGGAGGGGCACACGCTGTGAGGAACCCACCGGACAGCAACGCACAAAGGCTACCAAGAAAAGCACGCCTGTTCATGGAAACTCCTTTTGACCCTTATCACTTATTATCTCCTGGCATGAGGACAGCATCAAGTCAACATATTTTCGCCGTAATCCGCCTTCCACGCTCAACCTGTTGATATCCGATGATGCCTGCAGGAGATATATCCTGGCTGTTTTCAGCTTGCCGTGGAATCACTCCTGTACTTTTCAAAAATTCGCAAAAAGAAGATTTGTTTCGTCCCCCGCTAGATAAGCGTGCGTATCCAGAATTGGACGGCAGTCCTCCCGACCTATGTCGACCAATCAGCCTCCCTACCGCACAGAAAAGAGTTTGCCTTTTTATTGACAGTGCGCCTTGTATTGCCTAAGGAGATTTTCCTTAAATGCGTAGTGATAAAAGTTCAACAGGCTGCGGATTCAAGTCTTTTCATCCCGACCAGAAAAACGCTGGAAAAGCCGATTGAGAAACTCCGCCGGTCTTAAGGCGGCGAAGCCGATGAAATCCTTTTCCGTACCCCATCCCTCCAGGGAGGAGTGATCCGCACGCCATCTATCCGCCGGCCGTGGAATCAGTCGGCGGATAGGGGCGACTGTGGATTGAAGCATAGCAACAGCGGCTCTGGCGCCCTGAAAAGACTCCTGAATCTCGGCTTAGCCATGATAGGAGGTAATGTTTCTTATGGAAGGGTCACTCGGCATTAATGCCGTCACGGTCATCTTTGCCGCATTGTGCGTCTTCGCCATCGGCTACAGGTTCTACGGGCTTTACATCGCCCGTAAAGTTCTGAACCTGAATGACGCCCGTCCAACCCCGGCGGTCAAATACGCGGACGGACACGACTACATCAAAACCAACAAATTTGTGCTGTTCGGACACCACTTTGCGGCCATTGCTGCGGCTGGCCCGCTGCTGGGTCCCGTGCTGGCGGCCCAGTTCGGTTATATGCCCGGCATGCTCTGGATTCTGATTGGCTGCGTCCTCGCGGGCGGCGTCCATGACATGGTGGTGCTGTTCTGCTCCGTACGCCACCGCGGCCAGAGTCTGGCCTACATCGCCACGCAGGAAATCGACAAAACCACCGGCACCGTGGCGGCATGGGCGGTTCTCGCCATCCTGATACTGACGCTGGCCGGTCTGTCCATCGCAGTTGTCAACGCCATGCACAACAGCCTCTGGTCCACTTACACCGTGGCGGCAACGATTCCCATCGCCATTATCATGGGCCTGTACATGCAGATCTGGCGTAAGGGCGACGTGCTGGGCGCATCCATCATCGGCGTGGTTCTGCTTCTTCTGTGCCTGCTCTCCGGCCCGATGGTCGCCGCCCATCCCGAAATCTTCGGCTGGCTGGATATCGACAAGAAATCCATGTCCATTCTGATTCCGGTTTACGGCTTCATCGCCTCCGTTCTCCCCGTCTGGCTGCTGCTGCTGCCGCGAGACTATCTCTCCACCTTCCTGAAAGTGGGCACCATTCTGGCGCTGGCCATCGGCATCATCTTTGTCATGCCGCACTTCAACATGCCTCCTTTCACTAAGTTTGTTGAAGGCGGCGGCCCCATTGTCGGCGGCCCTGTCATTCCCTTCATCTTTATTACCATCGCCTGCGGCGCGCTCTCCGGCTTCCATGCCACCATCGGCACCGGAACCACGCCCAAGATGATTGGCCGGGAACACGATGTGCTCTTTGTAGGCTACGGTGCCATGCTGCTCGAAGGTTTCGTGGCCATTATGGCGCTGATTGCCGCCTGCGTGCTCATTCCCGCAGACTACTTTGCCATCAACTCGCCTGAGCAGGCCTTCAATGCCCTTGGCATGCAGGTTCAGGAACTGCCCCGCCTGGAGCAGGAAGTTCAGGAAAGCCTGATGCACCGTCCCGGCGGTTCGGTCTCTCTTGCCGTCGGCATGGCCCATATCTTCTCACAGATTCCCTTTATGCAGCATCTGATGGCCTACTGGTATCACTTCGCCATCATGTTCGAAGCCGTGTTCATCCTGTCCGCTGTGGACGCAGGTACCCGCGTGGGTCGCTTCTTCCTGCAGGAAATGCTGGGCAAGATTTCCCCCCGCTGGGGAGACAAGAACTGGTGGCCAAGCGTCATCGTCACCAGCTTCATCTTTACCGGTGCGTGGGGCTATCTCGTCTATAGCGGCGACATCAGCAACATCTGGCCACTGTTCGGGATCAGCAACCAGCTGCTGGCTTCCGTAACCCTGCTCATCGGCACTACCGTATTGCTGCGCATGAACAAGGCAAAGTATGCCTTCATGACCGGTATTCCCGGAATCTTCATGACCTTCATCACCTTCTGGGCCGGAATCTGGCTGATTCTCTACCAGTACATACCCAACGGCAAGTACCTGCTGGTTTTCCTCAGCCTGCTGGTTATGGTCATGATGCTCTTCGTCATCTTCGGTACTCTCCGTCGCTGGCGTGTGCTCTTGAAGGAAAACACTGTCACCAAGGATAGCTACGGTGACGAGTTCAAGGAAATCATTCCTGAATAAGCCGCTCGTACACTCAACGCCTTTGCAGTAAGGCAATAAAAAAGGCCCCTGTGAGGGGCCTTTTTTATTGCCGAATCTCGGGATTCCGAAGCAGAGTGCAAACAAGTCATGCGAGACACCGCATACAGCCAGCTGCACACAGGCCCGAAACATCCGGCCCCCAATTGCCGGACAGGGCATGATCCAGGTTCTTTGTGGGCAGGGCCTCCACCTTGCTTAGCCCCCAATAACGCATCATGAGTGGCAGCTCAACTGGAAGCAGGCGTCGTCTTAGAGCCGGGCTTTGTGTCAACTCAACGCCCGTTTTTTTGACACAAACATGGCTGTCGCAAATGGAGTAGCGACAAAGAAAAATCCTAACTCCGGTAAGGACATTTATTGAGTGCACCGAAACTCATCAAGACAATCCGCGCAATATTTTTCTGCCTCCAGTAACCACCACAGCAAACCGCGCGGGCATCTCCATGTCAGATACCTACACTCACACCACGTCTCTCGAAAATCTCACGCGCATGCTCGATGGCAGCAGGCACATCATGGCATTGCGGCACCTTGCCCGGACGTCACCAGACACGGAAGTCTCCGTCGAACCACTTCCCATACCCATCCGTAGACGCATGAAGGCCGGTGATGCCTACGAGCGCATGCGCGGCGTGAAGGATACGGACCGCGTCTTTCTCTCACGCAGAGGCTGGCTGCCAAATTACGGCGACGCCGTCGTGGTGAAGCGCCTCTCTCCTAGGAGTGTGGTCAGAGGAGAGCGCCTGAACAGCATCCCCGAAGAATACACGACAGGACGGGCGCTCAGTCTGCGCAGCAACGCTGACGTCTACGTACCTGACGAAGTGCTGGAAGAATTCCGCGCGAAGTATCCCAACATACGCTTCCGCGGAAGAAGCACTCTCCCCTTGCGAGCGTACGGACTTTCGGACAGGATCGCCGCTTTGAAAGACAAACTCATGGAGCGTGCAGGCTTTGGAAAAACAGCCTCAGAGAACGACGTGGCCAGGGCCGATGCCCGCTTCCGCCGCATGTTCGGTCGCAACGCCCGCATGGTGGGCTCGGAAGCGTTGGGCATCAACGTGCCGGGCAGCAGTGACATCGACGTCTTCGTACCATACCGACGAGAGTCGGCATACCGCCGTGCTTTGGAAAGGCTGCCGCGAAAATACCCTAGCCTGGTTATGAACAAGGCAAGCTTGCATAGGGACGAGAAGAAGACTTTCACCGGAAAAGTGAATGGTCAGGATATGGACGTGGTGCTGGCCTACGGACCAAAGGCGGAAAATTTCCGCAAAGCGTTCGCCGCAGCCCGTGACAGGCTCACAGACACTGACCGGCGCAAGATCATCAACAGAAAACGCGCGTTGAAAAAATCCTGGTTCTTCCCCGGTCTGCGCTACAACCTGTACAAAAAACAGCTGGCCGAGGAGCTTGGACTGAGGAATGCCTATTTCTAGTACGAAGTCAGATGACTGCCATCATGTACACTCTGTTTAAAAATTACCAAAAACATCATTATGAGCATAAAAATAGGTGACAGTCTTAAGAACCAGGAGGAGGAAAGCTCCGGCGTTTTGTACTTAAGCGTGGTACATTTTTGCTTTTCATGGCGGTAATCCAGCAGGGTTCACAGCCTTGCGAGTGCGTTACCAGAATCCCGGGACCGATATTGCTGAACAGTTCCGTCATAGCGTCGGAAATGACATGGGCATCATAAGGGCCGGTATTGGGCGTCATCTGACGGAAAAACTGATCCAGCGCCTTCTCGCCCTTGGCGAATTGCGTGTTCTCGAAAAAATCCGGCCACAACCCCTAGTCCGCCTTACCTTGCTTTTTCCTACCCTTTCGGCATATTGCTTGCAAGTATTCATAAAAGCCCGTGTCATGGCAAACATGATTGGCGATACTGATGAGAACTAAGTCCTGTTCAACCCCTGTCATTTTGGGAGAGGCTATGCAAAAACACTTTCAGGAACTTGTTCGGGCCCTGGCCGAAAAAGCTAATACTACCATCAAAGTTGGCGATGATGGCAAGATCTTTTGCGACTGTGGTGAATTTCCTTTGCTCATTGAATACCTTGAAGGCCCGGAACAGGTATTTATGACCGCTTCCGTAGGCACTGTGCCCACGCAGGGGCGTGAACTTTTTTACCAGAAGCTGTTGCAGGGGCAATACCTGTTCCATCAGACCTGCGGGGCTACCTTGGCGCTGGATGTTGAACTTACATTCGTTACATTACAGATAGTTAAAGATATGCAGACCCTCACGGTGCAAAACTTCCCAATCTTGGTGGCAAATTTTTTGCGTACCGCAGAATACTGGCATGCGCGGTGTGAGGAAGCATCGGATTTGCCCGGGACGGAGAAACAGGGGGGTACGGCGGAAAATGAGAATTGCGCGTACCTATTTTCTGCGAATGCCATCAGGGCCTAAACTGGCCTGAAGGTAAGATCGGACCCGCACACGCCCACGCTGAACACTTAACCGCGTAACGCGACAGGGATGCTATATGGCCATAGATCTCAATCTCAACAGCTTTGTGCAGACGGCGCAGCACGCCCACTCCGCAGACAGCACCGTGAAACTTTCCGGAAACACCCTGAAAGATGTGGGCGGTTTTCGCAGCTTTTTCACCCTGGCCTCCACGCACCGGGCAACCATGAGCGCCTTTCTGGACTCTATCAAGCAAAAATACGGCGACACGGCTTTCCAGATGGCCTCGGATCGGCTGCAGGGCCCCATGGGGCAAGGCAAACCGCTTACTGCCGGCATGATCATGCAGGTGGATGCCGAGGCCAGGAACATTACACTCGTGACCAGCAACTTTATTTCCGGCATTTCGCCAGACGGTGCACCAACAGAGCATAATTTGGATAACGCCATTGATGCATATATTAATCAGATGCACGAAACGGCCTTACCCCCCGGCAGCGACATGAGTGCCTTGCGCCATGAAATCAAGGACGCTGTTGCGAAGGATCTGCTTTCCGGCCGTCTTGCCCTTGGCAGTGAGGAGGAAATGTTTGAGGCCGTGAGCCAAGGCAAAGTGGGAGGCATACGCTATATGCTCTCCAGGGAGAGCAGTCCTGCTGCGCCGGAAGGACTTCTGTCCCGCACTCCGGGCAATCTGGAAGACAAGTGCCGCCTCTGTGCTCTGACAGCAGCGGGAGGCACCGATGATAGCTCCCTTATCTTCTCCAGTTTGTATCTTGGCAGGATGCGCGAACTGCAAAACGGCGGCCCACTGACCCGCTCGACCATCTGGCAGGCATGTTTCAGCGGCGAGGCTCTTCCGCCAGCGGCGGACAACCCACGCGATTTTGCTGACGCTTTCAAAGCCAGGCTGGAAAAACTAAAGGAGACCCAGTGCGAAGGGCTGCATAACTGGCGTGGCGGCGGCAAGATGGATAGCGTAACCCATGCACTTTTCCAGCTGCCGTATGAAATAATACACGCAGCTCAACATGAAGGCAGGGATATAGACGTGACTATGCGTCTGGAAAGCCTGGATAATATTACCCTCGCGGCCAAAAACAGAGATAATGGCGCGAACCGTGAGACGGATTTCAGAATGTTTACCGAATGCGCCGGATTGCAGCTAGCATTCAATGGCGGCCCGCTCACCTTCACGTTTCACCAGGCCAACAACGCCAACACCACGCTGAGCATGAAAACAAGAGAACACATGGTTGCCAGAGCTTGGACCGAGTTGCGCAATATTGTGAATCGTGGCGAGAACCCGGAAGGCGATGCCGCTCTAGGCGATCGTATCCGTGATTTTGTGCGCGATTTCGACGCACAGGTGAATCAATTGGCACCCGGCATCTCAGAGGCGCAACGGCGAACTCTGAGCGGAGCCATGAGCCAGAACTCCACCTTTCTG
>ERZ791911.907-NODE-907-length-16825-cov-21.641741_pt1 | contig 16825 bp, 7 predicted proteins | sample MGYA00510142_ERZ791911 | MGnify/ENA primary metagenome ERZ791911 (study PRJEB30046, sample SAMN00792056) | human gut metagenome | study: EMG produced TPA metagenomics assembly of the A metagenome-wide association study of gut microbiota in type 2... | reverse complement strand
TATTTCAAGTCAATGCTGAAGATTCCTTACACCAATTTATAATGCGTTTTCCCTGCAATAGCGAACACGTTGTAAGAGACTGACCCCAAAGGGGTCACACCAGGCAAAGCTCAGCGTGAGCACTGACCCCGGAGGGGTCACACCGTGAATGACCCCAGGTCGTCGAACGGGCGCGGTGGCGACGCGAAGCAAGCCACCGCGAACGTGAGCGACCTGGGGTTGCAGGATGACAGCGTGGAAAGACCTCGGAGAGGTCTCACGTGGACAGCAGAACAAATCAAATCGACCCACAGCCAACACCTATGAACAGCATCATCTTGAAGTTTAAGGAAAATGGTCATAGGCAGACTTCCGCTCCTGAGGGAGCTATGGTGCTGAAGTGATAGGGCCGCCTTTGCGAGCAAGCTCGCAGGCGGTCCTATCACTTCAGCACCGCCCTTATCAGGGTCAAAGCCTGCCTATGACGAAAATTGCTTCGCATAAAATTGCTTCGCATAAAATAGAGCAACCCATAACTGTGTACCATATAGCTTCAAAGCATGAGATTCTAAACCGACGGTAAGATTGTAGACACTCTAAACCGATGGTAGGCAAGTCATAGATGAATCGGTAGGATAGTAGGCAAGTCTTAGATGAATCGATGGTATGCTCTATTTTATGCCCGAAGGGCAATTTTATGCGAAGCAATTTTCGGCAGGGACTGGCTTGGACCCCGTAGGGGTGGTGCCACCGTTATTGGGTAGCCGCGAGCTTGCTCGCAAGGCTACCCAATAACGGCGGCACCACAGCGCCCATCAGGGAGCGGAAGCATGTCCAGGCCTATTTTCCAATAATCTCTACAGTGGAATGAGAGACAAAAACAGATAAAACCGCTTTGTGTCAGCGCCAAGGGCTTAGGCCCTTTGCCATTTGTGGGTTGAGGGCTTGTGAGAGGCCTAGCCTCTCCCCGCCCTCAACCCGCAAATGTCAGATTCTCCTTCGTCGAATCTTGGCGATGACACAAAGAAAACCTTTAAAACCTACGATACCACCAGTGTGTATCAGAGGGATAATCTGCATCGCCGACCTGCTTTCTGTACTCCAACTTTCAGAATGACAGCTGTGGTATCGCATGTTTTTAAGGTTTTCCTTGTTTTTGTAAAAGAAATATGCTCTGCTGTCCACGTGAGACATATAAAAAGTAACACGGCCTTTATTTTCTGAGAAATTCATCTGTGTTATCCGTGAAATCCGTGTGAGCTTCTTCGCGTCCTTTCAGAAGCATTCATGCTTCCTCTTTGCGTCCTCTGCGCCTTTGCGAGAAAATATCCCGATGAATCGTAGTCTACAGTATGAAAAACTCTCGCCAAGGCGCAAAGGCCGCCAAGGAGTGGCCTTCGGCCCTCAAAGAAACACGAAGGACATAAATTGATACCGTCACAACGGCAATACCCTGTAGGGTTAGAGCGGGGATGAGAGGAATGATAGCTAAAAGATTTCGGGGTCAGCACATATTTTTATCCAAAAGATTTTGGGGACAGACCTATTTTCGTTGTTTATGCACCAAGAAATGAACAATTATGAGGACGCGAAAGGGAGGCATTGATATGCTCTGCTGTCCACGTGAGACCTCTCCGAGGTCTTTCCACTCTCCTCGCTTTAACCCCAGGTCGCTCGGTGCAGGGAGGTCGCGCTACGCGCCGCCCTCCCGTCCCCGAGACGACCTGGGGTCATTCATGGTGTGACCCCTCCGGGGTCAGTGCTCTTACCGTGTACTCTGCCATGTGCCCCCCCCTCCGGGGTCAGTGCTCACGTTAAGTCCTGAGGCTTATCGCTATCCCTCTGATACACATACTGGTTTTATCTGTTTTTGTCTCTATTTCCACTGTAGATGTTATTGGAAAATGGGCCTGGACAGGCTTCCGCTCCTTAGGGAGCAGTGGTGTTGAAGTGCCGGAGTAGTCTTTGCGAGCAAGCTCGCAGCCTGCCCCGGCACTTCAACACCACCCCCTTTCAGAGGGTGAAGCCTGCCCATGCCGAAAATCGCTTTGCGTAAAATTGCCCTTCGGGCATAAAATAGAGCATACCCCCAATTCGTCCATAACCTGCCTACAGTCGGATTAGCATACTACTCTAACAGTCGGTTTTGTGTGCTCTATCGGTTTTAGGGTGCTATATCGGTTTTGTGTGCTCTAAGCATATCGGATGCTCTATTTTATGCGCTCCGCGCAATTTTACGCGAAGCGATTTTCGTCATGGACAGGGTTGGCACCAAAGGTGTGTTTATAAAGAGATGGGGTAGCCTGCGAGCTTGCTCGCAAAGGCTACCCCATCTCTTTATAAACATAGCTCCCTGAGGAGCGGAAGCCTGGACATGACCATTTTCCTTTTCCTTCAATAACATGCTACGATAATATGTCTTGCTGTCCACGTGAGACCTCTGGGATCAGTGCTCAACCAGTATAACAGCAGATGGCAAAGGCCTACAGGTGTACCATAGCGGACGCTTAGTCCACCATCTGCTTCTTCACCTTCACATTTCCCTTCTTTGTCGTAGCCCTCACGAGGTAGACACCGGCGGGGAGCTGGACATACTGCACACCCGCAGCGGGACGGAGGACCTGCCACAGACGACCATCGAGGGTGTAGACGGACAGCGACGTCAGAGCGTCGGAACCCGTGTAGGCGATGGCTAACTGCCCCGACGACGGATTCCATACCTTCAGCTCACCATCATCAGCAGCGAGCACGTCGGAGATACCCGTCAGCGAACCGCTGTCATAGAAATAGGTCACGAACATCGGCTTGGCATTCGCCGCCTCAGCGGTGCTGGTGCGCAAAGCCGCGTCGACCTGCTGGCCTTGGTTGAAGACAAGGGCGTTGCGCGCCGACATCTTCACGAAGAAGGACTCCTGAGGCCGCACGACGTTATACTCCGTGCTCACCTGGTTGGCATTCTCCGAGGGCAGCTGTATGAGCGTGTCGCCACGGAGCACCCAGAGATGGGCCTCCTCCACGGCACTGCTGTTGTCGGCGAGGAACGTCGCCACACTGATGGACGAGGTATAGGGGTTGGCGATGAGATAGTAGTGGTTGTCACTGGGCAGTACGGCATCCGGTGTCACCGTGATGGCACCCTCCGCCGTCTCACTCTTGTCGGTGTTGACGCGCAGCTTTCCGTTGTCGGTGCGTGTCAGTGTCGTCGTCGTCAACGATGTCGTACCGTCGCTGTTCACCTTCTGATAGCTGTAGGCCGTGTCCTCCTTAGGCAGGCGGACGAGCGTCTTTGTCGTGCGGAGGCTGCCCGCAGGCATGTAGGCGTCGCCGACACGCAGCGAGAAGGCGTAGTTGGCGTTCTCGTCACTGCTGCCATAGACCACGTCAGCGGTGTTGTAGACATGGCTCCAGCCGTTGGCCTTCGAGGTGATGGTACCGTCGGTGGGCACCATGGCCGTGGGGTTGTCCCAAGCCGAGAAGCCCGTGCCGCCGTCCTGCTCCGTCACGGTGTTGTCGCCCCAGGCACGCTGGTAGAAGGGATAGGTGACGCGGTTGTTGTCGCTGTTGCTCCAGCTGATAGCCGTGAAAGCCTGCGTCTCCTGACGACCCGTGGCAGCAAGGGCATAGTAGTCACCGGCGTAGGTGTCCTTCAGCGGTGAGGCCACGGAATACCATTTGCCGACGGGGAGCTCCAGCTCCGTCCATGCCTTGTTGTAAATCAGGAACTGCTGACTGCGGAGCTCGGCACCAGCCTTGAGGTAGAGCTCATCGCAGACGTTGCCGCGGTAGTTCTGACAGTAGTAACTGCCGTCACCGATGGGGTAAGCCTCCAGCTCGTAGGAGATGTCGGAGACATCGCCGTCGATGGCTGCCGACACGTCGTTCTTGGCGTTGGCGAGGTGGATGGCGCGGTTGTCGGCGCTCTCATAGGTGACATAGCCCATGCAGGGGAAGAGCGTTGTAACCGGCACCGTGACCTTGGTGAAGTACATCGGTGCATAGGCGTTGCGCCGCGTGACGTTGGCGTCGACGGAAGCTCCCGTCTTCGACGCCGTACCATAGTCCTTGTAGTCGCCGTTGGACATATAGAGCTCTTTCGCCGTGGAACGTCGCCAGTTGTTATCATTGTTCCAGTTGCTGTTGTTACCGCCGTCGGCCGTGGGGTTCCACGACAGGTACTCCGGCACTATCTTCAAGCGGAAGAAGGTCTCACCGGGGCAGTTGACGAGGGTGGCGTCCGTAGCATTCGTGGTGACGTACATCAGACCGAGCTCGTACCAGTAGCCTTCGTGAATGCGGTCGATGATGCCGTCGGCGAGGCGGATGTTCAGTGTGGTGTCCGCAGCGGCGAGGCTGCCGTTAACGTCATTGATGATGTCGGCGAAATGCAGCGTACCCTTGTCAGCGGAGAATGTCGGGTCGTTGGTGTCGCTGAGGATGACCGCCGTCGTCCCCGTCGTCGTGGCGTCAGCGGAGGCGATGAAGCGCAGGACGGCATCGGTGCTCACCTTCTCGCTGACGATACGCTTCTGGATAGGGATGCGGAGGGAGTTGGCAGCGGATTGTTGTATGTCTTTAAGCTGTGGCAGACCGACACGGATGTCGCGCACGGAGCTCGCAGAGGGGTAGACGACATTCTTCGCGCCGAGGACGAGGCTCACACCCTGCTTCCTGGCACGGACGGAGAGCTCCATGGGTTCGGGGCAGAGGGTATAGGTTTCATCGCTGATGGACACCGTCGTCGTCACGGGGATGGCACAGATGGTGTAGTCGCCCGAGGCAAAGGGATAGCCCGTCAGCGATGTCGAGGCCGAGAGGATGAGCTTGCCGTCCTTGTTGGCAGTGGCATCATAGACATATTTCGCCAGCAGCGTCTTGTCGTCGGCGGTGTAGGCACCGGAGACAGCCTGGTCGTAGCCACCGGTGGCGTAGACGGAGCGCAGGTCATTGATGGCCTGGAGAAGTCCGTCGATAGCGTTCAGCTCACTGCGGCTGCCGATAAACCAGTCCATCTTCACGGTGCTGAGCTGCACCATACCACCATTCTGCGGGTCGGTGGTGCGCACAAGACCAGCTATATGATAAGATGTGGCGGCATCGGCGGAGCAGGGTACGGAGAGAGTGGCCGTCGTGTTCCCGGAAGTGCCATCGAGGACATAGCTCTGCTGCACCATGGTGAAGTTAGGACTGTAGATGGAGCATGTCGCTGTCGGTGTGCCCCAGAAGCCCGGGGTGTCACCACCGTCGGTAGCGGGGAGGGCGACGCTGACAAAGTAGGTCTCGTTGGGGTCGAGGGTGAAAGTGCGGTTGTCGAGGACGAGACTGATGTTGCCGTCGCCCTCGGTCCTAAACTGTTTCGTGCCGTCGGCGAGGGTGGCGTTGGCATCATAGGCCGTGGGCACCGTCACCGTACCGTAGTCGTCGGCACCATCGCCGTAGAAGTTGGTGCCCGTCAGGGGCGTTCCGTCGGAGACCTTCACCAAGCGGTAGAAGAGTTTTGACGCGCCCGTTGTCTTCGGTGCCAGCGTCTCATAGTTACCTTTTATCGTCAGCGTAACAGCCTGTGAGGTAGTACCGTCAGCATCCGGGCAGACAGGAGGGTTCTGGGTGACGGAGATCTTTGCCGTGCGCTGGAAGATCTCGATGTCGTCGATGGCATAGTCAGCACCGATAGTGCTCTTGCAGTAGTTGCTCACGGTGATGAGAAAGTTCTGATAGTTCTCCACGCCCATGGTCGCGGGCAGCACGCCACGGCCGAAGATCTGATACCACGTTCCCTGCGAAGAGGCATGGACGAAACCATTGGCATTGGACGTGAAGTCTCCCGACGAGATATTTATCAGGCGGTGCATACCATTGTTGTTATCCAAGCCGTAGAGCGAGAAGACGACCTGCGGGTCGGCATAGGAAGCATCTGACGACGTCATACTGTTCACCCACGCCGAGATGATGATCTGCGAACCGGAGCAGAGGCTGGCCTGGAAGCTCTCGGCGGCAATCACGCGGGGCTCATCGCTGGCATCGACATAGAGGAAGCCACCGTAACGGGCCGGGTCCTCGGCATGCGTTCGGTCGAAGACTTGGAAAGAGCTGCGGTTGGCTGTACCGTTCAGCCACCAGGCATAGCCCTGGCCGTTGGCCCAGTAACTGTCACGCGTTGTGGTACTCGTCGTAGGATTGGTATAGACGCCTCCCACGTGTGCGTCCAGCGAGATATTCGTGATGGTGGAGCCGTTGGTGGTATAGAAGTTGGCACTCTTGTAGATGCCATACTCACCGTGGATGGGCGAGTGCTGCGGGTTCCTCCAACGATTGTTGAAGCTCATGCCGCCATAGCTCTTATTGATGAGGTCGCGGTAGACGAAACCGTAGGCGCGGGTGGTGAAGTCAGTCGGCTTGGCCACCATGTTATCATCCGTGTTCGTCGGTGCAGCCTGCGTGTTGTCGAAGCCGTTGTCGTAGGTGATGGGCTGCATGCTGCGCGTGTACTGCTGCTCCAATGACGCCTTGGCACGGAAAGGAGCGGCGGCGGCAATCTGCGCGTCCGTCATCGGGTAGAAGGAGCGGAAGTCGATGCGCACACAGCCTATGGGACTGTAGGTGGAGCCATTGGAGGCGTAGTCTACGACATGTACGTTCTGACCGATGGTTATCGTCGGTGCCGTTGTCGGCTTACCATCGAGGTCCCACCATTTTGCCGCATTCAGCTTGCTGATGGACATATCGAAGGTACGGGAATAGGTACCGACATTGGTCTTGGTGACTTTGTTTGGGTAAGAAACTCTGTTGTCCTCAAACTGACAGTACTTCTTGTCGTCGGGGGAATAGACGCGCCAGAAGAGGCGGTCGGCATGCACCAAGTCCGCAGAGAAGTCCGAGGCTGTCATCTTATAGGTGGCGTCGGTAGAGAACAGATGCTTCTTACCGGGATTGTTCAGCGGATGATACCAGTACGAGAAGGGGAAAGGCATGTCCGCCTGGAGGGTGATGGTGGCGTTGTTGTCCTTGGCGCCGAAGACCGTAATCTGCTTGTCCTCGATAGTTCTGATATGTTTTCCTGCCACCACGGTGTCGCGCATGGCATTGGCCAGCTGTGCGGCAGAGCGGATATGGTAGATATAACGTGTCGTCAGCGTCGGCTCGTGGGTCAGCGTATCCGGGGTGTAGGTGGCGGCATCGTTGTAGTCGCAGTAACGGCTGACGTCACAGGCGATGTCAGCACCAGCCCAGGAAGCATCGTCACAATCGGATGACAGCTCATAGGCAACACCCTCCTTACCGATGGCAGGGCCGTTGCCACCCGATTCGGAAGGCAGGTTGTAAGCGATCCATCCTGCTGCCTTGCCAGCGTGGGTAATATCGGTAGAGCCGTAGTTGACTTGTTTCAGTTGGTTGGTACTGGCTTTATTCCAATCATATTTCACCAGTCTGCTGTCGTCAAGCTCATCGGTCCTATAGTTGTACCACCGGTAGTAGCCCATTGGCTCCAGGTCGTTACCGCCTGCCACGGCACCGTTATTATGCCAGGACAGGAACGGCAGGATGAACTTGACATATTTCTTTCCATTATGCGCTTCCACATACGGACCGTCGGTACTCGACACATAGATATAGTACTCGTAGGTTGCCACCTGCTGCATGCCATTGCTTGCCAGCGGCTTGCCGCTGGCGCCGGCATAGTGGGCGAAGGTCTGCGCCGGAGCCTGAGCAGCGAAGAGCAGGGCAACGGCGAGGAAGAGGGAGGAAAGATATTTAAACATAGTTGTGTTGCGTATTTACATATTAAGCGAATGCAATGTGGGGTATTGCCGGTGCCACCGTAGGGGCGGGGTTTATCCCCGCCCTATTGTGTCCAGCATCCCCCAATGGCATGTCATTGGTTTGTCCCCGCGATGGATTATTGAATTGTTCCGCGAGGGATTATTGAATTGTCCCGTGGGGTTAGGGCGGGGATAAACCCCGCCCCTACGGTGTCACCGGCAATACCGATGTGGGGTTACGGCATCTTCGGTGTCATCTTGAAGCGGACGTTGCGGGAGAGCGTCTCCTGGGTGCCGTCGGCCTTCGTGATGGTACACTCAAGGCGGTACAGGGCGGAGGTACCCTCGGTGAAGCCGATGCTGGCCTCTACCCATTTCATGGTGCCGTTCCAATAAGGCGCTCTGGCAAAGAAACCTTTGGGGTTGCTGCCCGTGACGAGTGTCCAGGGCTTGGAGGCGAATGTGGGATTGACGGAAGCGGTGACATCGCTGCCGTCGCTCCACTTCTCTATCTTCGGCACGAGGTGGATTTCTCCGTAGTAGGTGAAGCCGAGGTCCAGGGCCTGCCCATCGTCTTTGACAGTAGGGGGCAGGACACCGATGGCGGTGAAGTAGCGCACGTCGAAGGTGAGCTTATAGTCGTCGAGGGTGATAGGGATGACGCGGTAGTCGTTGCGCCCTATCTCCGTCCAGTTCAGGATGGCGTAGCGCGTCTGCGACGTCGTACCGTCACTATTGCGTATGTTCAGTGTGAGCTCAAACTGAGCGGGGTTGACAGCCTTACTCTCGTTGAGGTAGAAAGTCAGCGTCTGCGTCCCCTTATTGGCCGCCACCGTCTGCTGATCAGCGGGAACGTCGTAGGAGCGGGTGGAGCGGGTAGCTGTGGACGCGAGATGGGGCGTAGTGGCTACCCCGGCCGTCTTGTCGGTGGGGAGCAGAAAAAGATTCGGAGCTGACGCCGTACCGTTGTCGGTGACATCGGAGAGCTGCACCTGCGTCACCTGGATGTCAGCCCCGGTGACATTCGTTAATTCAAGGCGCATCTTCGCCACCATGCGGACGACCTCCAAGTCGACCTCAGACGCTTTCTTAGCCACAGAAAGCGTCTGCTTATTGCTCATCGGTATACCGTTAGGGAAACCTGAGATGGCCGTCTGATTACCATTCACGGCATAGGTCTTGCTGTCGAAATCAGCGGGCAGCGTGGTGCTTGCTGATGTCAGTCCCAAGTCAGCAAGAGAGATATTTGCAAAAGAATAGAAGGTATACGTGCCCTCATCAAGATGCACACCAGTATACGCATCACTCTCGACATAGCTGAGGTTCTCCTTGGTGAGAATCTTCTTGATGGCCGTGCCCTGAGCGATGATGACGACATAGTTCTTCATCATCTCTTCATCCACAGCGTTTACATCGGAAGCACGCGTCGTCCGCCCGGCTGCACTTTCACTACGCGCCGAGAGATGAATGTCAACAGTGGTCTCCGTGCCATTGTCGGCAGTGCCGCTGTCGATATCGCTGGAACATGCTGTCATAACGAGCAGTACCAACAGGGTGATGATGGTGGAATATATCTTCATATTATGGTTACATAACAATGGTAGGATGGGTCTCTAAGTTCCATTTCCTTACCGTGAGTTTCACGCTGAGCGTGCGCTCGGAGTTCTTATAGATGGTATATTTATACCAGTGGTTGCGCACTATATCGTAGGGCGAGTTAGTGACGACATCATTGGCATCGTACTGTGCAAACTTCAGCGTATAAGTTGTGCCCTCCGAAGTGCCATCGGGCTTGCGCAGGGTCACGGAGATGGTAGCCGGCGTGACACCTGTGGACGTGTTGTCGTATTCGGGCAGATAGAGGTTCTTCGACACCATCGACGACGTAGCCGAGAAGTCGAGGGGTATGGTCTGAATAGCGGAAGCCTCATCGCCGGTGGCGGTATAGACATGCTCGCTCTGGTTGAAGGAGAGCGCCTGCGTGTCGTCGAGGTTGTCGACCCATGAAGGCAGGCAATAGCCTTGGTTGTTCCACCGGTTCATGGTGATGCGCTCGATGGTCCATCCCTTCATGATGGTCTCATCGAGCTGTACGGTGACCTTGGCCACGGCACGGAGCATGTATACGTCGTCAAGCTGCTGCTGGGTGCCCGGGGTGGCGGTGAAGCTGACCTTGCGCACGCCCCACATAGGGATATAGGTAGGGGAAGAGGGATTGAAAGAATAGGACTGGCCGAGAATGTCGGTGGAAGTAGAGGTCCATGAAGAGTTGGAGGGCGTGTCCATGTTGGCATAGACCACCATGCGCCCCGTGAACTGATCATTGATGAGATTGCTCTCGTCGATGCCCATCTCACCAACGATATGGTAGACATTCTTCTTCGTCTCGTCGCGGTAGGCGGTCATATTGTCCACCTTACCCGCATAGGTGCCATCCATCTTATAGAAATACACATTGAGCTTAGTGACGTCGATGGAATTCTCGTAGTTGTCGGCTTCGCCCTTAGGGTCATAGCTCTGCCAAGTGCCCGTTCCCTCCGGTGGAGCCACAGCACGGCTCTTCGCCGCCACGGCAGTAGTCTCATCGTTGACGGACAGGGTGAAATAGACAGAGACGGTACTTTTCTCAACATCGTCGTCGTCGGCATTCTGACCGCACGAGGCAAGGGCAGCAGCGACCAAAGCCATCAGACTGAGGCTCAGGCAGAAGCTCTTATATTTGTTCAAAGCGTATTTCATTATTGTCCTAAATTGGCATTTTGCAGCACGACGCGCCAGGAGTTGATGAAGATGGAGGCGGCGAGCCAGTTGTGGAGGTTGTCGAGGAAGAAGACCATGTCGTAGTGATCCTCGCGGTCGAGGTATTCCTGGTCGGCCATAGTGTCGTAGTGGGCACTCTTGACGAGGAGACAGTAGTCGATGACGGGGATGTTGACAATCTCCTTGTTGTTGACCTTGTCCACGATATGCAGTCGCATGTCGTGGCCTTTGATGAGCCGGTTCGTCGTTATCTCAGCCACGACGGCGGAGACGCCGGTCACGGTGGTGCCATCCTTGGAGGTTACGCCGGCGGTACCGCTGCGCACGGACCAGGCGCGGTAGGTGAGCTGGTCGTCACCGACGAGGTTGTTGACACAGTCGAGGCTGCCGTTGTCGTCGGTGAGGTAGAAGCTGAAGTCGTTGGGGTCGAGGTCGGCACCGCTGAGATTCTGCAAGACGATGCTGAAGCGGTTGGTATCCTTAGTGAGGTAGACGGTGGCCTCGCGGACGCCGCCATACTCGATGTCGGTCATGTCAGCCTTGCGTGTGACCCCGAAGAAGAGGGGGGTGAGGTCGTGGGTGACCTCGCCGTTGTCGTTGTTGACGCGGACGGAGAGGCGGGTGGTATCTTCCCGGTCGATGATGTCGTCACCAAAGGTATAGGAATCGTCGTAACGGTCCTCGCCCGTGGCCCACACGCGGAAGGTGTAGGTACCGGGCTGGAGGTCGTTGACATCCATGTATCCACGGCTCACGATGTCGGCCACGGCCTCGCGCTTGGTATAGACAATCTTCCCCGCGGCGTCGCTGGCGTAGAGGGTGACGGTGTCGACCTCATGGGCAAAGGCGTCGGAGAACAGCATGTTCATGTCGAAGACGAAGCGCACGCGCCGGTAGGTGGTACAGTCCTGCCCACTGTCCGCCTCCATCATACCGCAGGAGGAGAGGAGGAGGGCACCGACCGCTATGAAGAGGAGCGAGAGGCGACGTAGAAGTGGGGAATATCGATGAGCTTTCAACATTGATTCGGGATTATGGATGATTATCGTTTGTTATGGGACGCTGCAAAGCAGCGTCGTACAGAACCCAGCCCTACCCTTGGGGGAACTGGGGACTATTGGGTATTGCCGGTGCCACCGTAGGGGCGGCCCTCCGTGGCCGCCCTACCCTCGCTGGGTTGTTGATACCATGATATATAATGCGGGGTGAGGGCGGGGATAAACCCCGCCCCTACGGTGGGGGATGCTGGCACCGGTAGGGCGGCCACGACGGCCCGCCCCTACGGTGAGGGATTTATTTTGTAGCGTCGAGGTTGGCTGTCTGACCAACGACACGCCAAGAGAGAACATTGAGCTGGGCAGCTAAGAAGGTTGCGGCATTGCTGGGCACTACAGGCTCGATGATCTTATTGGGGTCATAGACAGGAGTGCCGAGACCCTGCATGGTGCCAATAGTGACATCATAGAGGTGGTTGCGAACGACACCGACATAACCAAGCTTTTTGGTATTACCTGGATAGTACGTATCACTCAGATGACGGATGGTGGTGTAGTAGTACACACGACCTTCGTTGCGCACATCAGCAACATAGTTGTCCATCTCGCTGTTGATGAAAGCGGCTGTGACCTCTTTCCAAACAGGTACGGACGAAGTACCGGTGTTCTGATAATAAGTCTTGGAAGCATCTGCCAAGCAAGGAACGACCTGATAGTCCTTAGGATCAGACTTTGAGTTACCAGGCTGAGCGGAAGTGCTGAAGCTGATGTCATCCGGCGTCAGAGCTGTATAAACATCGGTGCCGTCATTACCTGTGCTCTTGGTGTAATAAGTCTTGTACTCCTCAGCAACGGCAGACTTCAGATCAGACATGCTGGCATAGTCGAGACTCTTGTAGGAGCAGATGGTAGCAGGCTGGAAGTTGCCGTCAGCATCTTTCTCTACAAGGATAGCCTTGACGAGCACCTTGGTGAAGTCACTTGCTTGTGTATTCCGGTCACGGTTGTAATAACCTGTTGTATCAGTAGGTGTGTTCGGCAAGGTATAGAGAACAGAAGCATCACTTGTCAGCGTCTGCTTGTAGTCATTCCAAGAGTGGTTAACCTTTTTATTTGTCACCGCCTTGCTACCAAAAGGAGTAGAGACCTCCCAGTAGCTACGATGATAGTCAGAAGTTGTCCAAGGGTCGATGCCGAGGTAGTCATCAGCCTCCCATTTCTGCCATTCCGTGGTTGTACCAATATTTTTCTCTATCGGAGTCTGACCATTCTCATCAGCAATACCCCATCCCAAGACGACGGCATAGATATCTTTGCCATGGAAATTGGAAACGAGATAAGCAGGTGTCTGTGCACCATTGTAAGTAATAGTACCGCACTGACCCAGTGTAGTAGGCTCAGCGGTGCTGACAGAAGAGAGTTTCGTACGAACCTTAGCGTTGACACGCTCTACATAGACGACAACGGGGCTTTGCTGAGCAGCATCAGCAGAGTTCATGATATGTCCCGTTGTCAATGCTGCACAACGATAAGTACCATTATCATCATAGACAGAATTGGACATCACAAAGTCTGAATTTGTAGAGGTGTTGTAGTAAGAGTTGCTAACCAGGTCTGAGGCTTCTAACTGCGTTGCCGTCTTATCCAGGATATTATCACCAGTCCCCAACGGATTGGTGCCATTGTTGAGGGTCTCAGGATTAACGATGGCAACCATAGAAGCAGGGCTTGCACCCGTATTGTTCTCAATGACAAGGACAGCGTTGGAGATTAACTCCACGTTACCGGTACTGTTATTGCTGCCAAGTTCAGCGCCTGTCTTCTCCAGCCAGTTGTGACCGCCATTATTAGATAAGGCGAACGGCGTACCGTCGGAGTTAAAGAAATAGAAACGTACTTTGTTGATTTTCTGCTCTGCAGAGGTACCATTCTCAAAAGTCTCGCCTGCGCGTGTGGCAGCTTTAGCACCGGCAGCACCAGAACCAGCCTGCACGTTTCGAATGCTGACAGAGAGGTATTGGGGCTCTCCAGCGGCTACATTGCCTCCGTCGGTGACGTCGTCCGTGCTGGAGCATGCCGTCATGCCAACTAAGGCAGTGCCTAAGAAGGCAAGGGTTGATAGAACTTTGATTGAGTTTTTCATGCCTATAATATTAGATATGTGAATATTTTCTTTTGTTATATTTCTGCGCGATGCAGTGTATTTTTGTGGATGGGGGCAGCTGTATAATATGTCTATACGTCCACGTGAGACCTCTCCGAGGTCTTTGCTCGTGTCGGTCCGCTACCCCCAGGTCGCTCGGTGCCGTGAGGTCGCGCTTCGCGCCGCCCTCCCGTCCCCTCGACGACCTGGGGTCATTCATGGTGTGACCCCGCCGGGGTCAGTGCCCCACCTGCGGGATCACCGGTGTCTTGTGACAAACCATTAACACCTACCACCTATCACCTAACACCTCACACGGTACCACCGGTACCATGGGACAAACCATTAACACCTACCACCTAACATCCAGCACCTAATGACTACCACCTAACATCCAACACTTAATGACTACCGCCTAACACCCAAGATTGTAATCTTCCCCTCCCCTTTAGGGGGAGGGTGTCGCGGCCTTGGCCGCGACGGGTGGGGCTACATTTTCTCATACACCTCTCTTGCCTCCTGTGCCGCCTTACTTGTCCCGGCTTTGTCGAGGTAGGGCTTGGCGGCGTCGGCCTTACCCTCGTTGAGGAGGGCGATGGCGGCGTTGAGGTTGGCCGTAGGGTTGTTGGGGAAGACGCGGACGGCGGTGCGCATGACATCGTTGAAGTCCTTGCTGCCAGGCTCGTAGGTCTGGGCCACCATAAACATCTCCTCCTCGGAGAGGAGCTCGGGCTGCGTCTTGATGATGCGCTTCGCCGTTTCTACGTCGAAGGGCTTCACCTTATACGTGATATGGTAGTCGGAATGGCGGAGGGCGGGATACCAGGCGGCGAGCATGAACTTATACTCGTCGGGGTATTTCAGCTTGATGCGCCACTCACGGGCATCGGGGTCGATGGTGGAGTCGCAGGCCATGCGCAGGATGTCGTCCTTATGCTCGAGGTTGCTGCCCTTGATGTCGGCGATGAGACCGTCCCAGTCCTCAGGCGTCGAGGAGACGGTGAAGAGACTGGCCGGGAGGTTGACCTGTCGGCGCACAAACTCCGTGAGGGTCTTGGCGCGGTTCTTGGCCAAGTAGGCATTGTGGTCGTAGGGACTCTCCGGTGAGGCATAGCCATGAATGTTGATAGCGCTGACCTCCAGGTTCTTATCGGCCTTAAGGGCGTTGATGGTGTTGACGATGCTGTCGAGCTGAGCGGGGTTACGCCGGTAGTCGGGGTAGAGGGTGATCTGGTCGACGGGGAAGTCGATATACGCGCGCTTGTCGAGGTGCCGGATCTTCACGGCCTCGACCTGCGGACGCACGAGGGGGAGGTTGGGGAGATAGTGGCGCTTCAGCGTGTAGGTGGTGCCGTCGACCTTGTCGCCACAGCCGCAGAGGTTCTCATGGAGGTTGACATCATACGACCGCACGCTCTTGTCCAAGGGTACGGTGGTGAGGTAGTGGGCCGACTGAGCCTTACCGTTGTAGCGACGGATGACGGTGGCGTCGGTGGCATAGCGGCCGTTGTAGAAGCCACGCTCGTACATGACCTGCTGTTTGCGGCCGTTGACGATGATCTCGGGCAGCGACTTGTCGCCCTGCTCGGTATGGAGGATGGGGGTGTAGACGAGCTGCACGTTGCTGGGCAGGCGCAGGCTGTCGAGGTTGAGGTCCATGGCCACGGTGAGGAAGTCGCCGGCACGCGCCACCTTGACATTCTCCACCCGCATCTCGTGGTTGGCAACGGAGAGATGGGTGCAGTCCTGGGCAGCGGCGGGGGCAGCGGATAAGAGGGTGGCGAGGGCGAGGATATAGCTTTTCATAGGAGTGCGTTATTTAATAATGTATACGAGGGAGAGGGCGGCCTTGGTGGGGCCGACATAGTTGCGGTGGTCTTTCTGACCCTCACTGCGACAAATCGTACAATACTTCGTATAAGGGGAATAGATATATCCTGCTCCGAGGGAAGCCTCGAAGTTCCAATGCTTGCTGATAACCCACTGATAGCCTGCGGTGACACCGCCACCGATATACCAGCCTTTGTATCTGTGGTCTTCCAAAGCGGGGAAGAAGCCAAGGGGTAGTTTGACGCCACCGGCATTATACTGTCCGCCCATGGCATGGGCACCGACGAACCAGCCGTTGAATTTCTGGCAGAACCAGTGACGAATCTCGGGTTGAACGACCCAGTGGCGCAGCGAACTGTGGTCGCCACCGCCCTGCTTCCACGGGTTGAGACCGTAGAAGACCTGTCCTGTCGTTTTCTCACCCAGACCAACTTCGAGGCCGATGTTCGGTGTCGTGGTGGCCCAATAAAGGAGATTCGTCTTCAAGGCTACCTCCTGGGCATGAGCCCGAGTAGCGATGGTGGCGGCAGACAATGCCACGAAAACGGACACGACAACGCGCCGTTTCAACGCAAGATTGAGTTTCATGTTATATATAATAATGTATATTCAAGAAATATATCGTCGTACCGCATGGAGCGGTCATGTGTTTGCGTCAGAATAATGGTGTTTGTACGTTTACAACAGGTAGTATGTCACTTCCTTTCATTCGCACAAAATACTAATGCCTATTTCGTATGCAAAGTTATGAAAAAGATTGTTATTTTGGAATCATTACAAGCCAGTATTTTTATTCTTTTAACATAAAGCTTCCAATTTGCGTTATTTAATGCCAAATACGGAACTAACTATAAGAGGCGAAAGCGGCGAAAAGTTAAAAGGAAATGAGAACATATATAGGAAGAGGAACAACAAAACTCAGCGTGAGCACTGACCCCGGAGGTACACCATGATGGCTCAGGTTGAGCACTGACCCCGGAGGTACACCATGATGGCTCAGGGTGGGCACTGACCCCGGAGGGGTCACACCGTGAATGACCCCAGGTCGTCGAACGGGCGTGGTGGCGCAGCGAAGCAAGCCACCACGGACGTGAGCGACCTGGGGTGGCAGGATGACAGAGTGGAAAGACCTCGGAGAGGTCTCACGTGGACAGCAGAGCATATCTTTTATCCACGAAGGACACGAAAGAACACGAAGAGAACCATGTGTCTTCTTCCACGAAGAACACGAAAGGCTCGAAGAGAACCATGTGTATTCTTCCACGAAGGACACGAAAGGCACGAAGAGAAGATTTTAAGGAAAATTGTCATGTCCAGGCTTCCGCTCCCGAATGGAGCTATGGTGCAGAAGTGATGGGGTT
>ERZ791911.868-NODE-868-length-17275-cov-9.737050_pt1 | contig 17275 bp, 20 predicted proteins | sample MGYA00510142_ERZ791911 | MGnify/ENA primary metagenome ERZ791911 (study PRJEB30046, sample SAMN00792056) | human gut metagenome | study: EMG produced TPA metagenomics assembly of the A metagenome-wide association study of gut microbiota in type 2... | reverse complement strand
CTATCATCACCTGCCTTGACTTTCCCAATCCTTTCACTCTTACTACTGATTATACCGCAAATCAACTTGTGAAGCCATTGTTTTTCTGATGGTATCGAGCCCTCAGAAAAACCTGCAATTCATCTCGCCGCCTAAAGAGGCGGGAGACTTCTTGCAGAATCAGGTTAAAATGAGAATGGCTCCATTAAGCCATTTTTAATGTCCTATTTTCTTTAAATCTCCCCTTTTTTCGTAGTTTTTGAAAAAAATAGTATCATTTTAGTATCAAAGCCTGATGCTGTTTTGACCATTCCGGCAAAGGCAATCTACCTTCTAAATAGTACTTCAGTATATGCCCAGCTAAGTCTGCACTCGTTTCCGATTCATACCGGCGCCTGACCCATCCGAACTTTCCATATACTTACCACTACTTACCAAGCTTACCATGTCTTACTCCACCTGCCGACAGTTTCCGTCATCTTTCATGGCACCCCCGCTATTGCGATGGTTTAGCCGTTTTTCGCTAATGACCCCTGCAAAATTCTATACCTGAAATATCCGAACTTGCCATGTACTTACCAAACTTGCCATTTCTTGATTTATCCATGCAATTTACAGGGTATACGTAGGATAACTTCACCTTCTACCTCCTTCGGTTCCAATACATATTGTCAGATGATTGCGGTTGACATCGGCTGTTCTGGTGATAATGACTCCTTTGATGTAGAGACACAATGGTTCTGAACAGAAAAGCCCTTTCCCTAATTTATAAATTGTACTTTTCAAAAAAAGTATTATTTCCAATAATAATACGCCATTTGTTATTAGTAGTAGAGATTCTTTCTAATGTAATAATATATTTTTGATTTTCCGCTTGAATATGTTCAAGTGGTTTCTCCCGGTTTTCATTTATATGCCAACCTTTTGAAACAAAATATTGCATAAAATTTTGTTTAACAAAAGCAGGAGAAATAGTACTATCTTTAGGTTCTAATGTTGCACAAACAGATTTAGCAATAATTGCTTTCCTATTCGTCAAAGATATATTACTGATATCAAAATTTTTGATAATCTCAATAGCATCTAGCTCATGTTCTAAATCAATAATGTTGTTTTTAATTTCTTTTTCTTCAAAATAATTATAAATATTTCCACCTACAATCCACATGCTAAACGTAAGAATTATTATTAATATAAAAGAATTCAATACTTGTTTTTTTGTTTTTTCGCACTTTTTCTTAAAATTCTCCATATACATTCTCCAAGCACGATATGCAAATTCCCGCCTGTCGATGCCAGGGTACTGCCGACCTGTTTTTTCATTCTCCTGCATTAAGAACATTAACGTTAAATTATATCAATATATCCTGATACTCTTAACATTATATAACCTTTACGATAGGTATAGAATGATTAGTATTCCGAAATAAAGTGCAGCTATAATCCATATTGTTAAATTAACATAAATTTCTTTCATGGGCTTATGTTGAGCTCGCAAATAATTTCTTCTTCCATAAATCATTAGACCATACCAAATAAAGAAAAAAATAAGTGTAAAAATTGCTGAAAAAAAATAGTACACTTCAGCCGGCTTCATAATGATCACAAATATAAAATTAAGCAATGCTGCGGAAAATATAATACTAACGATAAAAAACGGCTTTTTAGGTGCATATTTTAATAATATCTTTTCCTTATCCGCCGGTCTTATTTGAAAAATAAATGATTTTAATATTTCAAACAAAAGCAAGCCTATCCCGATACAATATATAATGTCTTTAAAGCTCATTTAATTCACTTCCTTTTCCACCTTGAAGGAATTGGAGCTAAATAGTTCATATAAAATATAGAATTCCAAAAAAACTAGCTCCACTAATTAATACAGCTACATGGAAATAAATCTCTTTCATTTTTTGTCCAGTAGCTTTTAAATACCTTCGCCTTCCCAAAACACCTATAGCATACCAAAGAAATAACAAGCTCATCATACAAAAATAGGACCTGTCTTGATATTCTGTACTAGGTTTTATAAGTATTACATAAAACATGTTTAATAGAGAAAGGACGAATGCGATATTAATTAGAAAAAAAGCTTTTTTAGGCGTGTATTTCAGTACTATCTTATCCTTAGTTGTTAATCGAACCTGCAAAATATACGCCTTGACAATGTACGGAATCACTATCATCAAGCTAACTAAAAAGATGCTATCTCTCAAATCCATTTTGATTCACCTTGTTTTTTTCCTACCTTGTTTATTAGCCATCTACAACAAAAAACACACGTCCTACGGCCTTGTGCGTAGGGGACGCCCAGAGGGCGGCCCGCTGTGGGATTTGACCATAGCCCATCCAAGTATAATGACCGGCTTTTACGAGCTACTAGCCACAAACCACCTGTCATGTATCCGGCTATGTACAGAATTCACAAGCGGGATGCCTTAACAGGACATCCCCTACGAAATCGCATATAGGCGATAAAAATAATACATTGCTTGCAGGCGGCCCGCTGTGATTTGCGGCAAAGCCGTTTGGGAGTCCGAACAAAAAAAGACCTGTGTACGTAATCGTACACAGGTCTGATAATTTCACAAAGGAAATTATTTGAGTTCGACAGTAGCGCCAGCTTCTTCGAGTTTAGCTTTGAGAGCTTCAGCGTCAGCTTTAGCAACGCCTTCTTTAACAGCTTTCGGAGCGCCGTCAACGAGAGCTTTAGCGTCTTTCAAGCCGAGGCCCGTAACTTCACGGACAACTTTGATAACGCCGATTTTTTTGTCGCCAGCGGACTGGAGAATGACGTCGAATTCGGATTTTTCTTCAGCAGCAGCACCGCCAGCAGCCGGAGCAGCAGCAACTGCAACCGGAGCAGCAGCGGAAACGCCGAATTTGTCTTCCATAGCTTTTACGAGTTCGGAAAGTTCGAGAACAGTCATATTTTCAATGGCTTCCATGATTTCTTCTTTAGTCATTTTGAAATACCTCCATAGTATCAATTTTGAGTTTAATTTTTAAGTTATGTAAGCTAAATTAAGCAGTTTCCTGTTCTGCTTTTTTAGCGCGTACAGCGTCAAGCACATAAACCATGTTGCGGATATTGCCCTGGAGTACGTTGACAAGGCCAGAGATAGGAGCCTGCATGCTGCCAACCAATTTTGCGAGGAGTTCTTCGCGGCTCGGCAAGCTTGCCAGAGCGTCAACAGCTGCAACATCAATGACCTGACCATCAGCGAGACCTGCTTTTACAGTCAGCGCTTCAGTCTTTGTTTCTTTGATGAATTCTTTGAGGATCTTAGCCGGAGCTACAGCGTCTTCCGTGGAATAAGCGATAGCCGTCGGGCCTTCGAGAATTGCATCTAATGCGTTATAGCCGAGTTCGTCAGCGGCAATACGGGTCAACGTGTTTTTGATGACTTTGTATTCAACACCGCCTTCGCGGAACTTACGGCGAAGTTTCGTGACATCAGCTACGGTAAGGCCGGAGAAACCAACGAAAACAGCACCCTGAGCGGACTGCAGTTTTTCTTTCATTTCTTCAACGACAGCAGCTTTTGCCGGAGAAACCGGATGATTTGCATATGTGGACATGAGTTCGATACACCTCCTTGAACTGGGATTTATATCGTCTTAGCAATCAAAAACGGCCTCATGGAAACCACGAGGCCGAACTAGTCAAAGTCAGATATCTGCTAGTTTCATAGCCTCAGATGGCGGACATACGTCCATTATACATACCTTCAGTCTACAGCTAAGAGAGATATTAATTTTCTTCTTTCTTTGCAGCACCTTTGATGCTGTACTGGTTGATGTGGATGCCAGGGCCCATCGTGGAGCTAACCGTGATGGATTTGATGTACTGGCCTTTTGCACCCGACGGTTTAACTTTGATGAGTGTATCAACCAAAGCAGTCAGGTTGTCAACCAATTTATCTGCGTCGAAAGATTTTTTACCGATAGAAGAATGAATGTTGCCGGCTTTATCCGTGCGGTATTCAACTTTACCAGCTTTACTTTCGCTAACAGCTTTTGTAACGTCCATCGTGACAGTACCAACCTTCGGGTTAGGCATGAGGCCTTTAGGACCGAGGATTTTACCGAGACGACCAACTTTACCCATCATGTTCGGAGTAGCGATTGCTACGTCGAAGTCGAGCCAGCCACCTTTGATCTTTTCTACGAGATCATCAGCACCGACATAGTCAGCGCCAGCAGCTAAAGCTTCTTTTTCTTTATCGCCCTGAGCAAATACGAGGACAGTCTTGGATTTACCAATGCCGTGGGGCAGTACCAAGGCGCCGCGGACCTGCTGGTCGGCGTATTTCGGATCTACGTTAAGGTTTACGGCCAATTCAACGGTTTCGTCGAATTTGGCAGTATCCATCTTTTTCAAGATGTCGATTGCTTCTGCAACATCATACTGTTTCTGTTTGTCGAACAGTTTTGCAGCTTCAGCATATTTCTTGCCTACTTTTGCCATGTTTCTTCCTCCTTATGTGGTTTAACGGGTTACCCCTTCCACGGGCAGAGCATCATCGAATTAGTCGACGATTTCGATACCCATGCTGCGAGCGGTGCCTTCAATCATTTTCATAGCAGCTTCAACGTCGTTAGCGTTGAGGTCCGGCATCTTAGTCGTTGCGATTTCGCGGACTTTGTCGCGGCCCAATTTAGCTACTTTTTTCTTGTTCGGTTCGCCCGAAGCTTTGTCCAAACCTGCTGCTTTCTTCAAGAGGACGGCAGCCGGCGGTGTTTTCGTAATGAAAGTGAAGGAACGGTCTTCATAGACTGTGATTTCGACAGGGATAATGAAGCCAGCCTGTTTAGCTGTGCGTTCGTTGAATTCCTTGACGAAAGCCATGATGTTGACACCAGCCTGGCCTAATGCAGGGCCAATCGGAGGCGCCGGAGTTGCTTTACCAGCTTCACACTGGAGTTTTACCATTCTTGCTACTTTTTTTGCCATGGTGAGTTACACCTCCTTACATTACAAGATGTGGTCAAACGAATCTTGCGATTCTCCCACTCGCGGCGAGTTGCCGCATTTAGAAGTATTTATTCCAGACCCTTCTCGATTTGAGAATAGTCGACTTCTACTGGAGTTTCTCGGCCAAACATATTGACGAGGCCTTTGACAGTCCCTTTTTCTTCATTGATTTCCGTTACGACGGCCATGCAATTTTCAAAAGGACCTTCGGTAATGCGCACTTCTTCGCCAACTTCGACAGAGATATGCGTTTTCGGTTCGCTTTCTATGCCCTGGGTCTTCAGAATCTTTTCGACTTCTTTCGGTTCCAGCGGGATAGGCTTGGTTGCCGAGCCGACAAAACCGGTAACACCCGGTGTATTGCGGACGACATACCAGGAACGGTCATTGACTTCCATTTCGATGAGAACGTAGCCAGGGAATACTTTCCGCTTGACAGTCCGTTTCTTACCGTCTTTGATGTCAATTTCATCTTCCATTGGAATGAGAATACGGTTAATGACGTTTTCTAACCCCATGGATTTGACTTTTTGTTCCAGCGTTTGCATTACTTTATTTTCATAACCGGAATACGTATGGATGACATACCATTTCATATCTGCTTCCATTTAAGCACAAGCCTCCTATCCGACAACAAGCTGAAGTAACTTGAACAGCTGTGAAAATACACCATCAGCTACGCCAATGATTACCATTACGACGATGGTAGCGACAATGACCATAACCGTGTAGTTGATCAATTCCTTCTTCGTCGGCCAGATGACTTTTTTCATTTCTACCTTTACGCCAGATAAAAATGATTTGCCCGGGTTCTTTTTCTTGTTCTTATTCTTTTGTGCTGCTTTTTTAGCTGAAAGTGCCATATAACCTCTCACATCCAAATAAGATTAGCACAATCTTATTCAATCAATTATTTCGTTTCTTTGTGTAATGTTTCTTTTTTGCAGAACGGGCAGTATTTTTTCAGTTCCAAACGGTCCGGATTGTTCTTTTTGTTTTTGTTCGTCCGGTAGTTACGCTGTTTGCATTCTGTGCATGCCAAAGTGATAGCTGTACGCATTCCTTACACCTCTCTTAAAAATAGTCACAAGCCTAGTGTTACGTAAGACTGCCTTTATAATGTATCACAACAGTCCCCTCTAAGTCAAGGAAATTTTTCTGTAACTTAAAAAAGCCAGGCGTTGGTGAACGCCTAACTTTGATTATTTTAACATGTGACGACCGTCCTGTCAAGAGATTTGCCTTTTCAAGTTTTAAGTTTGTAGTTTTGAGTGGATGAATAAAAAATTTAGAACCATCTTCTACAAACTACAAACTCCGAGCTACAGCTGCTGCAGGGACTCCAGTGCCTGCCCATATTCCCCCAAGATGCGCCCCACCTGTGCTTCTATGGCGTCGTGGCTGCCGTGGCGGTCGCGGAGCATGGCCAGCCATATGTCTTCATCGACGAAGAGGTATTGTTCATAGGCCGCGGCGATGAGTTCCTTGGCGGAGCCCATGGCAGCCATGCCCTGGCCGTCCCGCTTCAGGGCTTCGCGAAAGGCCATCAAGCCCAAATCAAAGGCTTCCTGGAAGATGTGGACGATGCCATGACAGACGAAGGGGTTCGTCAAGTCCGCTTCCCGAGCCTGCTGCAAAAGCTGTATATGTTCTTGGAAATTATCCTGCCAATCCATAGCTGCCTCCCCAAACATCAAACATCAAACATCAAACCCATTATAACGGATTTCCGGCAAAAAAAGAAGCAGCCCTGCTGTCAGGAGGAGACAGGGCTGCTTCACGATAAATGGCTTGGGAATTTAGCCAGAGATTTTCTGTTGTGCCAGATAGGTTTCTTCCAGGACCTGTTTGCCTGCAATACCCGGCTGGGTCATTTCCTGCGGCGACAGGATGATGTCCATCTGTTCTTTCGTCAGATAGCCGTGTTCGAGGATGATTTCCCGGATCGGGCGGCCTGTGGCATAGGCTTCCTTGGCCAGCATGGACGACCGTTCATAGCCGATGTGCGGCAAGAGGGCCGTGACGATGCCGACGCTGTGGTCGACCCAGGACCGGCAGGCTTCTTTGTTGGCCTTGACGCCTTTGAGCAGGTATTTGACGAAGGCGTGGATAGCGTTGGTCAAATACTGCATGGAGTGGAAGAGGTTGAAGGCCATGACCGGTTCCATGACGTTCAATTCGAACTGGCCGTTTTCGACGCCCAGGCTGATGGCCATGTCGTTGCCGATGATCTGGTAGCACGTCTGGTCGAGGACTTCTGCCATGACCGGATTGACTTTGCCCGGCATGATGGAAGAACCGGGCTGACGGGCCGGCAGCTTCAATTCGTTGAGGCCGCAGCGCGGACCGGAAGCCATGAGGCGGAAGTCGTTGGCCATCTTGATGAGCATGAGCGCCGTAGCTTTCATATTGCCCGATACTTCGGCGAAGATATCCGTGTTATTGGTCATATCGATGAGGTTGCGGGCCGTGACGAAGATATCACCGGTCAGCATGGAAAGTTTCGTGGCGACGGCTTTGATGTAATCCGGTTCGGCGTTGAGGCCCGTGCCGACGGCCGTGCCGCCCATGTTGATGACGTGGACGCCTTCCAGGGACCGGGAAATGCGTTTGCGGCCGCGGGCGACAGCCGAAGCATAGGCGCCCATTTCCTGGCCGAGCGTAATGGGAACGGCATCCTGCAAGTGGGTACGGCCCATCTTGATGACGTCTTTGAATTCATCGGCTTTGACATCCAGTTCCGTTTCCAGTTCCTTCAGTGCTTCTGTCAGCTTCTTGCCTTTCATGCTCAGGCAGACTTTGATGCTCGTCGGGAAGACGTCGTTCGTCGACTGAGCCATGTTGGCGTGATTGTTCGGCGAGATGATGTCGTAACGGCCTTTTTCTTTGCCTATGATTTCTAAGGCCCGGTTGCACAGTACTTCGTTCATATTCATGTTTACGGAAGTACCGGCACCGCCCTGGATCGGATCAACAGGGAACTGGTCCAGCCACTGGCCGTCGATGATTTCACTGGCAGCCTGTACCAGGGCATTGCCGATTTTCTTGTCGAGCCGTCCCGTTTCCATATTGGCGAGAGCAGCTGCTTTTTTGACAATGGCCATGGCCTGGATGAAGTCCGGATCCAGATGTTCACCTGTAATATGGAAGTTTTCCATAGCCCGCATGGTCTGTACGCCATAATAAACATTATCCGGTACATTCATTTCACCTAAAAAGTCATGTTCTGTTCTCATAATATCCTCCCCAATACCCATCTTGCAATAGATGCATTAAATATTTTGTATACAGTATTCAAGTAATAATTACAGCGTTTCCGCTGCAATTAAATTCATACCCCTCCGGCGTCCCCACGCCGTTACATACACAAAAGGCGCTGTTGAAATTGCTTTCAACAGCGCCTTTGCCGTACGTACTATGAATTTACCTATATCATAGTGCATAGATGGGCAGATGTCAATATTTATTCCGCCACTTTATGTTTTATTTAGACTTCTTGCAGCCTTAGGCTTCTTCGATGGCCCCAGCCGGACAGGAGTTCATGGCTTCCTGAGCAGCGTCGTTGTTAGCTTCCGTCGATTCAGCATAGGCTTCAGCCATACCCGTATCATCGTTCATACGGAACACTTCCGGGCAAGTCCCAGCACACATACCACAGGCAATACACGTATCGTTTACTTTATATTTCATAATGAGTCACTCCTTTGTCCGGACGCTCCCATCCGGAAAACTTAGTTCAGTAAGTTATTCCTTACTGTGCCTATAGTATAGCCCGGCTTGGACAAAAGAGCTGTTGTATTTACAACGCTTTTTGCTATTTAACGATAAGATGCCTGATAAATGGCGACGCAGTCTTCTTCACTCATGGGCATGCGGTCGGCCAGGAACAGGCCGGCCATGGCCGTCTTGGCGTTGTGGGCCATCTTATGGAATTCGTCCGGGCTGATGCCGTAATCGGACATCTTGAGGTTGGCGACGCCGCATTTTTCCTGCAATTCTTTCAGGGCGTCGAGGAAATCTTCCGGTTTGGCCGCATCGGGACGGCCAATGTGGCGGGCCAGGATGATGAAACGGTCGTCACAGACGTGGATGTCGATCATGTGCGAGAAATAAGCCAGGCTGATCATAATCAGGCCGGCGCCGTGGGGCAGGGCCTGGTGATAGGCGCTGAGGGCGTGTTCCAGCGAGTGTTCGCTCATGTTGGAGCTGAGGCACATTTCCAAGCCGCCGAGATAGTTGCCGAAAGCCACGCGTTCCCGGGCCTTCATGTCGATGCCATTCTGGACGGCTGTCGGCAAGTAGGCGCTGATCTGGGAGATGGCTTCCAAGGCGACCATTTCGCTCATGAGATTGGCCTTATTGGCCAGATAGCCTTCGATATTGTGGAACAAGGCATCGAAGCCCTGATAGGCCGTGAACTTCGGCGGTACCGTCGCCATGAGTTCCGGGTCGATGATGGCCAGGACCGGGAACAGGGACGGCCCTTTGACGGGCGTCTTTTCATTCGTGTCTTCATTGGTGATGACGCCGCCGGCATCGGTTTCCGAGCCGGTCCCGGCCGTCGTCGTAATGGCGACGATAGGCAGGGGCTTGATGGCAATGGGTTTGCCCTTGCCCGTGCCCTGGGTGATGTAGTCCCACAAATCGCCGTCATTGGTGGCGACGACGGCAATCCCCTTGGCTGCATCGATGCAGCTGCCACCGCCTAAGGCGACGATGAAGTCACACTGATTTTCTCTGGCCATGGCGCCGCCGCGCATGACAGTCGATTTCAAGGGATTGGCTTCGACCTGGTCGAAGAGGACCGTTTCGACGCCGGCTGTATGCAGTTCCTTTTCCGTCCGGTCCAAATAGCCATTGACTTTCGTCGATTTCCCGTTGGAAATGACCAGCAGGGCTTTCTTGCCGGGAAGGGCCTGTTCATGCAAATGATTGAGCTGACCGGCACCAAATAACGCTTTCGTAGGGACAAACATCTGAAAAGACACGATAACACCACTCCTATACTGGGAATAAAAAAAGAGTCTTATCCACTTTCGGGTAAGGCTCCATTGTCATGAATAAATTTAATTTACAAGCCGATTATACTATAATATTTTATTTTTATCAACTGACTATTTTATATTTTAATTTTTCTTTGGCTGCAAGGAAATTTCCGTTACGCCATAGCCAGCGTTGACAACGGTTTTTAACAACGTGTCATCGCTTACGGAATCAGCGACGACGACTTCTGCCTGGCCGCGCATCAAGTCGACTTTGACCTTGCCCACGCCGTCGACGGCTTTAAGGGCTTCGGTCACGTGCTTAGAGCAGTTCTGGCAGACCATGCCGGTAATGTAGATATATTTTTTCGTCCCCTGAATATCATCGTGATGGAAGAGATTGCTGAAAAATCCCATAAGTCACGCCCCCTCCGTTTCATTTTATTATGAATTCTCATCATCAATATTATAGCGTATCTTGCCGATATTGCAAGATTGGTGATAAAGGATACTGTATACACAAATCTATATTTATAAAACATATTGACGATACTTGCTGTATCATAGTACACTGTATTTAACAAAAAGTTTATACAATTTAACTTTTTCATTGTTTTTATTAAAAAAGGGGAGTGTGTTTTATGTCGTTTTTCCATACGAAATCCGTTGCCCAGCTTCAGAGCGATGCAGAAAACTCAAAGCTGAGCAAAAACCTCAGCGTCTTTGACCTGACATTCCTCGGCGTCGGTGGTATCATCGGGGCCGGTGTCTTCGTCCTGACCGGGATCGCCGCCGCCCGCTATGCCGGCCCGGGCGTAGCCTTATCCTTTGTCATTGCCGGTATCCTCTGTATCCTCGTCGGCCTGACGTACAGTGAATTTTCCTCCTTCATCCCGGCTTCGGGCAGTGTCTATTCCTACACCTTTGCCTCCCTCGGCGAAGGCATGGCCTTCCTCTGCGGCTGGTCCCTGCTCCTGGCCTATACGGTCACAGCCAGTGCCGTCGCTGTCGGTTTCTCAGGCTACCTGTCGGGGATGACGGCCTCTTTAGGACTGGTAATCCCGGATTATCTCCTCAAAACGCCGGCTGAAGGCGGCCTGGTCAATCTGCCGTCTATCATCATTATCCTTTTATTGTGCTTAGTCCTCATCCGCGGTACCAAACAGAGTGCGAAACTCAATTTTGCCCTTATCCTCGTCGCTTTAGCGGCTATCATCGCCTTCGTCGTCATCGCAGCGCCTCACGCCCAGGCAGCTAATTTATCGCCCTTCATGCCCTTCGGCGTCCGCGGCGTCTGCAGCGGGGCGGCTATCGTCTTCTTCTCGTACATGGGCTTCGACGCCGTCGCGACGTCAGCCGAAGAATGTAAGCGCCCGTCACGTGACCTGCCAATCGGCATCATCGCCTCCATCGTCATCTGTATGACCTTGTACATTGCCGTATCCCTGTCGCTGACAGCTGCCATCAATTACACCCAGCTCGACACACCGGAACCGGTTGCCTATGCCCTGCGTCTCCTCGGCTGGCCCGGCATGGCTAACCTCATCGCCGTCGGCGTCCTGGCCGGTATCATTACGACGCTCATCGTCTATCTCTTCGGTCAGTCCCGCATCTTCTTTGCCGTATCCCGCGACGGCATGCTGCCGCAGAAGCTCTGCAAGATCCATCCGACCTTCCACACACCGTATTTGATCACCATTTGGGGCTCTATCCTCATCGCCGTCATTTCCGGCTTCGTCCCGCTCATGCACATCGTCGAATTGTCCAATACAGGGACCTTGGCCGTCTTCCTGGTCAACTTCATCGGCATCGTCGTCATGCGCCGCAAACACCCGGAAATCCCGCGGAAATTCCATTGCCCCCTGCTCTACCTCATCGCTCCCGTCGGCATCATCGTCTGCTTCTACCTCATCTATGAACTGTCGACACTGACCCATATCCTGTTCGCAGGCTGGATTCTCTTAGGCCTCATCGTCTACTACGCCTACAGCCGTAAACACAGCATTGTAAGAGAATAAAGGGAAGTGAAAAAGGAGCTGTCGCATCGCGGCAGCTCCTTTTTGAGTGGCTAGTGGCTAGTTGTTAGTGGTTCGCAAAACCATGCCTCATTAACCCGTTACGTATATCACCATGAAAAAAAGCCGTAGCTCGTGGCTCGTAAAAGCTCACCATCATTCTGAATAGGCTGTGGTCAAATATCACAGCGGGCCGCCCAAGGCTCCCTTTATAGGGGAGCTGACCGCCAAATGCGGTCTGAGAGGTTAAAGATCGGCCCCTACGCAGGCCCCGGTCGGGGCATTTTTTTACGAGCTGAGGGGTACTCGAAGCGATGTTATCAGTTTGAGATTGTCGCCGCACAACCGCATCCGTAGGAGCAAGCCCAGCGGGCGGCCCGCTACGCGCTGAGGGTTTCCCGAAGCGTCGTTGTCAGTTTGAATCTGTCGCGGCGCAGCCGCATCTGAATCCGAGCGAACCGCGGCCTGCGAACTGCGTCTCCTCTATATTTTAATGGTGGAAGTCCGTGCGATATGTCGTTTCTACGTGATCAGCAAAGGGCATTTCTTTTTCCTGTTTGGCAAAGCCCTTCAACATCCAGGCCATGTTGCAGCCGATGTTGCGCATGGTCTGCATCCCTTCCAAATCTTTGCGCACTTCGTCCGGCGTCATGCCATGGACCATGTTCCAATATGTCGAAGTGACGATGGGCATGCTGGCAATGCCGAAATATTTCTGAATGACATCGACAGCGGCCGTGGTACCGCCGCGGCGGGCCGATGCAGTCGCAAATCGGCCGGGGCCCTAACTGGAAAATTTCATAATCGATATCACATTCTTTTGAAAGAAATGGAAGCCGACGGCATTCTCTATAGAAAAGAATATCCCCAGGTACCGCCAAAAGTCGAATATGGACTGACGGAACTGGGGAAATCTTTGATGCCTATTCTACATGAAGTTTGTACGTGGGGACAGAATCACTACGTTCAGCGCTGAATCCCGAAAGCCTGGAAGCCGGGATAGATGCCCTGGCCGCGCAATTCGTCTTCAATCTGCAAGAGACGGTTGTATTTCGCTACGCGTTCGCTGCGGTTCGGCGCACCGCTCTTGATTTGAGCCGTATTCAAGGCGACGGCCAGGTCGGCAATGGATGTATCTTCTGTTTCACCGGAACGGTGAGAAACGATGGCCCGATAGCCGGCACGGTGCGCCATCTTGATGGCTTCCAGCGTTTCCGATACGGAGCCAATCTGATTGAGCTTGATGAGGATGGCATTGCCGCAGCCCTGGGCAATCCCTTTGGCCAAACGCTTCGTGTTGGTTACGAATAAATCGTCGCCCACGAGCTGTACGCGCTGCCCCAAGGCTTTCGTCAAGGCCGTCCAGCCATCCCAATCTTCTTCATCCAAGCCGTCTTCGATGGAATAAATGGGATAAGCCTGGGATAATTTCTGCCAGTGGGCGATGAGTTCGTCCGTCGTGAAGGACTGGCCACTCTTGGGCAGGACGTAAACGCCCGGTTTTGGCCCCTTCCATTCGCTGGCAGCGGCATCGAGGGCCAGGACGAAATCCTTGCCCGGTTCATAGCCGGCTTTTTCAATGGCCTGAAGGATATATTGGATAGCTTCTTCGTCGCTGGCCAAATCAGGAGCAAAGCCGCCTTCGTCACCGACGGAAGTAGCCAGACCCTTGGCTTTCAAGAGACCGGCCAGGGCATGATAGACTTCGGAGCACCAGCGCAGGCCTTCCCGGAAGGAAGGAGCGCCTGCCGGCATGATCATGAATTCCTGGACATCGACGGTATTGGCAGCATGAGCCCCGCCGTTGAGGATATTCATCATCGGGACGGGCAGATAATTACCATTGACGCCGCCGAGGAAACGATAGAGGGGAATCCCCAGGGACGCAGCTGCCGCACGGGCGCAGGCCAGCGATACGGCTAAGATGGCATTGGCACCGAGCCGCGATTTATCTTCCGTCCCATCGGCACGAATCATCAGGTTGTCGATACCGTAAGTATCAAAAGGATTCTGCCCTCTCAAGACATCCTGTAAAACTGTATTGACATGATTGACGGCCTGGCTAACGCCTTTGCCGCCAAAGCGCTGAGCATCGCCATCGCGCAATTCCAGGGCTTCAAACTGCCCCGTCGAAGCGCCGCTGGGAGCCGCGCTGCGGCCCAAAGTCCCATCGGATAACAACACATCGGCCTGTACCGTAGGATTACCCCGCGAATCAAGGATTTCCCGGCCAACGACTTGTTCAATACGGATATCTTTCATAGTAAAACCTCCCCTGTCGAAAGTAATATATAGCGAATACCATAATTTCAGTATCTTTACAGCTATATTATACAATATTAGTCTCCTTTCGCATAATGCTTTATGAGAATCGCTGTTATTATAATTGAGTATGTTCGCAGGCCGCCGGTCGCAGTTAGCCGTTAGCAACGGCCGTCCCACGAACCACGAATCACTAGCTACTATCTTCCCACCTATCCTGCCGAATCCGGGCGGTCCACCGGACCGCTTTCGTAGGGGACGTCCTGTAAGCCTTTTTGGCCCGTCAGGTGCCGACCAGCAGGAGGCGCAGGACGGCTGCCAAAACGGACAGCTGTGGCTAGGCGTCCCGTTGTGGGAATCCCGCGAAATGCTGTTCGGAGAAAACGCCATTCGCAGGCCGCAGGCCGCCGGTCGCAGTTCGTAAAACCATGCCTCATGGACCTGTTATGTATATCACCATGAAAAAAGCCGTAGCTCGTTGCTCGTGGTCCGTGGCTCGTAAAACCATGCCTCATGTACTTGTTATGTATATCGCCATTTATTCGCGGCGGGCCGCCCTAGCCGGGTCGGCCCCTACGCACAAGGCCGATGGCCGTGTTTTTTGCGTATTGCAGAATTGTGGCAACCGACATTCATTTCATCGCCTGTATGCGATATCGTAGGGGACGCCCAAAGGGCGTACCGTTATGGGGATTCCGCAAAATGCTGTATAGAGAAAATGCTATTTGCAGGCCCCGGTCGGGGCGTTTTTTACGAGCTGAGGGTTACTTGAAGTGATGTTGTCAGTTTGAGTTTGTCGCCGCGCAGCAGCATCCGTAGGGGACGTCCTGAAAGGCGTCCCGCTACGCGCTGAGGGCTTCCCGAAGCGTCGTTGTCAGTTTGAGTCTGTCGCGGCGGAACGCAGCATTCTGACTCCGAGAAAAAAGCCGTGGCTTATAAAACCATGCCTCATGGACCTGTTATATATATCACCATTTATTCGCGGCGGTCCGCCCTTTGGGGAGGTTACTGAAAAAGTCTTAATATAAAAAAATGATCACGTCCAAAAGACAGATACACACCTTCCGCTGTATCTGTCTTTTTTGGTATAATCTATTTATCATTTCTTGTCCAGGAGGTCATTCTCATGTTAAAACCTATCCGCCCCAAATCCCCCAGCCAATTTGAAGGAATCTATGACCGAATCATTCCCGAAGACCACTTTTTAAGAAAATTCAATAATCTGGTAGACTTAAGTTTCATATATGATGAACTAAAGGATAAATATTGCCCAGATAACGGACGGAATGCGTTATCTCTTATCTATCTTTTTAAATACCTCTTGCTGAAAGTCATCTATAACATGTCCGATGTAGACCTAGTCGAACGCAGTCGGTATGACTTGTCTTTCAAATATTTTCTGGATTTGCATCCAGAGGACGACGTCATTGATGCTTCTACCTTGTCTAAATTCCGTAAACAACGACTGAAAGACCCGAATCTTCTAGATATGCTCTTGAATGAGAGTATGCAGATTGCGCTGAAAAACGGAGTCATTCAAAAGAAATGCATTATCGTGGATGCTACCCATACCAAGGCTAGATATAATCATAAGTCTGCGTACCAGCGGTTATTAGAGGAAGCCAAGAAACTTCGGAAAGTTATCTATCAATTCGATTCGCCAAGCCGAAAAGAGCATCTGCCTACTAAAGTAGAGAATGGCCTTTTGGAAGATGCTTTGGATTACTGCCAAAAATTGGTGGATTATGTGAATCAGGATGAAACACTGCGGGATATCCCGGCTGTAAAGGAACGGTTTCATCTGCTGAGCGAAATCATCAGCGATGACCGGGAACAGTTGGAATTTTCGAAGGACCCAGACGCTCGAATCGGACACAAGACGGCAGATTCTTCCTTTTTCGGCTACAAACCCCATATGGCTATGACAGATGAACGGATTATCGCCGCCGCAGTAGTGACCAGCGGGGAAAAGGGCGATGGCCTCTATCTTCAGGAACTGGTAGAAAAATCCCGCAATACAGGATTAGAAGTGAAAAGTGTCATCGGGGATACGGCCTATTCTGGGAAAAGAAATCTGGAATTGGCAGAATCCAAAGAAGCCCCGGAACAGTCTTTTGAATTGATTGCTAAGTTAAATCCCATTATTTCAAACACCGACAGAGCAGAGGGAGTCAACGGATTCAGTTACAATAAAGACGCAGAGATGTTTGTATGTCCAGCGGGTCATCTGGCTACCCATAAATACTTGCGCCATAATTATAGCCGACAGGAAAACCCAGTCATGACCTATTATTTTGATGTAGAAAAGTGTAAGCAATGTCCAAAAGCAGAAGGATGCTATAAAGAAGGCGCTAAATCCAGATCCTACGGAGTACGGATTAAATCGGATCTTCACCTGAAACAGAAAGACTTCCAGGAAACAGCACATTTCAAAGAATTAGCAGCTACCCGGTATAAAATAGAAGCAAAAAACAGTGAGATTAAAAATCGGCACGGATACGACCGGGCATCGTATGCGGGCCTGTTTGGCATGCAAATACAAGGAGCAACTACGCTCTTTGTAACAAATATCAAAAGAATAATCACCTTAATGGAGCAGGAATAGTTCCATTCTTCTCTTTCAAATGACAGACAAAAGAGTATCGAACAGGAAAATATCTGTTCAGATACTCTTTTTGTCTTCTCAATATGGATAGCCTTATAAAGGACAGACGCTTTTAGGGACTTTTTCAGTGGCTTCCCTTTGGGACGGCCCCTACGCAGGCCCCGGTCGGGGCGTTTTTACGAGCTGAGGGTTACGCGAAGCGATGTTGTCAGTTTGAGTTTGTCGCCGCGCAGCGGCATCCGTAGGGGACGTCCTGAAAGGCGTCCCGCTACGCGCTGAGGGCTTCCCGAAGCGTCGTTGTCAGTTTGAGTCTGTCGCGGCGGAACGCCGCATCTGACTCCGAGCGAACTGCTAACTGCTGACGGCTAACGGCAAAAAAGCACTGGAATTTTCCAGTGCTTTTTTCCTTAATCAGCGGCTTCCTATCCTCCCAGGGGGCCTCCCCCCAAGTACT
>ERZ791911.864-NODE-864-length-17378-cov-7.375801_pt1 | contig 17378 bp, 13 predicted proteins | sample MGYA00510142_ERZ791911 | MGnify/ENA primary metagenome ERZ791911 (study PRJEB30046, sample SAMN00792056) | human gut metagenome | study: EMG produced TPA metagenomics assembly of the A metagenome-wide association study of gut microbiota in type 2... | reverse complement strand
ATCCCGTAACGCTGACTTCATATTCATCGCCGAAGGCGATACCACCACCCTCAGCAGCCGAAGGCCGCTGAGGCCCCTTGAGCGAAGCGAACATAACCCTTCTATACAACCTGCGCCGTCAGGCGCGCCCCTTTTTATTTTGCGGCGCCAGCCGCCACCACAACCCTCGGGCCAAAGGTCCGTCAAACGTAAGAACCTTCGCCCGCTTTGCGGGCGTCAAACCTCATAACCCTTTCGTTTACAACCCTTCTGCACAACCTGCCTGCGCCAGCAGGCCATAACCCACGGCGGAGCCGTGCCCCTATGCGCCCTTAGGGCGCATAACCCCGGCCGCGAAGCGGCCCTTTATTACCTACAAGGAGATTATGATGAAATACCTCATTGACGACAACTATGTACCCCTGAGCAGCAGCCTCGGTAACGTGGAATATCTGATGGAAAAGGTCCTGCTGGATGCCCGGTATATGGAAAATCTGGCAGAAGGCCTGGACGATAACGATGATGACTATGATGATGATTATGATGACGATGATTATGATGATGACGATTATGAAGATGAAGATGATCGTGCCGACCTGCAGATCATCAAACTGAAGGGCCAGATCCAGCTGCTCCGGATGGAAAAGGAAATGCTTCGGCAGAACCTGGAAACGGTGACAAGCATGGTAGAAGATTTGAGAAGGGACGCCGAGGAAGCAAGGGACGAAGTGCATAAGCTCAGGCACGACATCGACTGGTACGGAGAAACATGCTAGAGAAGCGCTGATAAGATTTCCTGCTTTCCCTATGGACTATGAAAATAGAGAGACGGAAAGGGCCTGGCTTTTTCCAACGATTTCCCGAAGCGCTTTATCCATGGAAAAGGGAAAGGAAAAGAGCCCATTCTGTAAATCCCGCCTCTCCGGTGCACCGAAAAAAATACCATACAAAAAACTCCTGAATCATTCCGCTGCCGGAGCTGCGGGGGTCCCTTCAGGAGTTTTTGTAGTGGGAAAGATGGTTATCCGCTATCCGCTTACCGCTTACCGCTTACCGCTTACCGATAGGTGACTGCTCTGCAGTCACCGCTGCCTGTCGGTAGCGCCCATTGTGCCACATACGTCAATATGTAAGCGTAGAGTAGTTTATTCTGCCCCCTGAATAGGGTGGCAAGCGAACTTGGTTCGTAGGGGAGCAAAGCGACCTGAGAACCAAGTGAGACGCTTTCCCGTGGAGGAAGTCCGCCGCAGGCGGATAGGGGGTGGCTGTGGAGGTCCTGCAGAGGACCTCCAAGTCAGCCGAAGTTGGCCTCTAGCCTGCCCAATAAGAGGCCTTCCTTTTAATCGGCTGACCGTGTTAGTGGCCAATCATCGTAATGTGGTTTCTTGCTTATGAATCAATGGTATCGTGCCGGACTCAGTCAGCAGCCTTTCCCGCCGATAAGTGTTTACTATCGATTGTCTCAAATGTGCCGCGTACCAAGATTCTTCGCCTGCGGCTCAGAATGACTTTGTCCGGCGGGAAGGAAAGTGCGTAACGCCTGCCGCCGACAGGCGGCATTAAAACTCATCGCCCGCAGGGCGATACCTTCACCCTTGGGCCCAAAGGGCCCATCAAACCTAAGAACCCTTTCGTTCACAACCCTTCTACACAACCTGCCTGCGCCAGCAGGCCACAACCTGCGGCGAAGCCGCGCCCCCTCTGAACCTTCTGAATCCTTTGAACCCTCTGAACCCGGGCCGCGAAGCGGACCTGCTATATATTGCGGCGAAGCCGCCACCACAACCCTCGGCCCATAGGGCCGTCAAACCTAAGAACCCTCCGGCCACAGGCCGGTCAAACCTAAGGACCCTTTCGTTTACAACCCTTCTACACAACCTGCCGCCGACAGGCGGCCATAACCCTCGGGCCCGCAGGGCTCGTCAACCTTCCCCTCTGAACCTTCTGAACCCTTTGAACCCTCTGAACCCGGGCCGCGAAGCGGCCCTTTAATACCCTCTTATCTGCCCTTCCCCGCTCATGTCGAAAATGGGGCCGTAGGCGGCGTTGGCCAGGCCTTTGATGGCCCACACGCAGTTCTGGGAGGCGGAGTAAATGTAGCGGTCCTCCACCGGCACGATGTGTCTGGCGGCGCGCATGGAGGCGATGGCGGGATTGGCCAGGAAGTCGTCCCGGTACTTGGCGGCGCCGGTGGTGTCGGAGGAACGGTCGGTGGATACGAAGAGCATGTCCGGGTCCGTCTTGATGATGAGTTCCGGCGACGTGGCCTGGCCGTTGACGCCGCCGGCCAGGGTGATGGCGTTGTCAATGCGGGCGCGGGTGAGGAGTTCGTTGAACATGGAGCCCGGGCCGCCGTAGCGGGTCATCTGGGACACCAGGTATACCACCGGTTTCTTTCCACTTTCCTCTGAGAGGCGGCTGTCAATTTCCGAAAGGGCGCTGTCCATCTGGGAAATTACATTTTCGCCCCGTTCCTTTTCTCCCACCGCCGCCGCAATGATACGCACATCCTCCTTCACCTGGTCAATGGAGCGGGGGCCGTCGATGACCACCACCGGAATGCCCAGATTCCGGTACAGGTCCAGCTCCCTGCCGTCGGTGTAGGTGGATGCCACAATGAGGTCCGGCTTCGCTTCTGTCACGATTTCCATGGACAGGCCGGTGAGGGGCACGGTGAGGGGAATGTCCGCCGTTTCACCGGCAATATAGGAAATATTGGGGTCCCGGTCCGCATCGGTGGCGGCGGTGAGCTTGTCCGGCGTCACCACGGAGAGAAGCATGGTATCGATGGAAGCGGAATTTCCCAGAATCCGCTTCGGCTTGGCGGGAATGGTCACTTCTTTCCCCGTGGCATCGGTGACGGTATAGCTCTTTCCTTCTCCGACAGGTGCCATGGGCTTCATGCCGCAGCCGGAAAGGGATAGAAAAATGAGGAAACTGGCGCATAAAGCGCCGGCCTTTGCGTATTTCATCATAACCTCCCTGTACGAAAATATCAGCTTCATTATAGCATATAAAAAAATACTCATTTTAAACATTAAAAAATAGTTTACATAATCTGAGATTCATGTATAATAAAGGAGTAAGTTTATTAAGAAATTCATAATGGTTTGAATCCGGGAAGAAAATTTTCCCGGAGGAGATGAAAAGAGAAGCGCGGTGAGGGGAAACCCGATTCCGCCACGGTCCCGCCGCTGTAAGGCTTCGGGAAGCACTGATTCATTCATAGAGTCTGCTTCCCTGGGGGAATTTCAAAATGTCACTGGGAAACCGGGAAGACGAAATCCCTGAGGAAGCTGAGTCAGAAGAACTGCCTTATGAATCAAATCCACCGTTTCGTGGGAAAAGGGTACGATGTATACTGCTTTTCCGGGATGCGGCTTGGTTTCATACGCCCGAATCAGGGAAATGAGGGAGGTATTTCTATGAACAGGAAAATTTTAGCAGCGTCACTGGCGGTTTTATCACTTTCCGGCGGCGCTTTTTGCGTTGAGGCAGCCGACATGCCGGTGTACACCTTAGATGGCATCGTAGTCACCGCCAGCAGGGTACCGGAAAAGAAAATCGATTCCAACGCCGACGTGTCCGTGGTGACGGCCAAGGAAATCGAAGAGAAGCACTATGACGATGTGAGTGAGGCCATCCGCCATGTGCCGGGAGTGACTATTTCAAACTATGGTGGAAGCAGCCAAAATTACAGTACCAATGGTATTTCTATTAATGGGTCCTCCAACGTGGTTGTAATGGTTGATGGTATTCGTAGAAACATTAATGGCATTGTCGGAAGTGTTGCCAATTTGGGTGATTTAGTCAATATGGATTCTATTGACCATATCGAAGTACTAAAAGGCTCCGCTTCCACACTCTATGGCTCGGATGCGCAGGGCGGAGTTATTAATATTATTACACGGCAGCTTAAAGGAAATGGTGTCAAAACAACTTTGCGGGCCTCTTTGGGCAGCGAAGATAAGGAAAAATATACTGTTTATAATGAAGGCCGTGAAGGAAATCTTTTTTGGACATTGGAAGCTGGCAAAGAGCTGATGGGCAGCTTTAAAGATGGCTGGGGACGTCGGGTTATCAATCATCTGAATGCGGAACATTATGACACAAAGATTGGCTATGATTTGGGAAATGACTCTGACCTGGTATTCAATTATCAAAAATATAAATCTGACTATATCCGTCCGGATGCTGGAAGTAATGATAAAGCGGCAGATAAGGGAAAGAAGGATAATGATTCCATCAGTCTGCAGTACAAGGCTAAAATCAATGACCGGTTGAGCAGTCAGTTTTCTGTTTACAGAAACAGGACCACATTTAAGGATAATTATAATAATTTAGCCGGGCCGTGGCATACCCTTTGGGATATGGGAATGAAGACCACCGGTATATCTGATCAGCTTACCTATAAGTTGGAAAATCAAACAATTATTGGTGGATTTGACTGGTATAAGGATGAAATTACCCATTATCATAATATCAGATTAGACGGCTCGACCGAAAGGGCAGTGCCTGATGGTACACATGTTTCCAATACGGCCTTTTATCTGCAGGATAAAATTGATATTACCAAAAAGTGGAATGTGACTCCGGGCGTCCGTGTAGATCATCATTCCCAGTTTGGAAACCGGACTTCTCCCAGCTTGTCCATTGGCTATATGCCAAGTGATAAAACGAACTATTATTTCAATTACAAAACATTCTTTGTGGCACCGAACCTGTACCAGATGTATGTATGGAATTCGGACGCCCATGGCAATAGGGACTTAAAACCTGGAACCGGTTATACCCTCGAGTTTGGGGTCAATCACAAGTTCGATGATACCCTGAGCGGAACATTCAATGTATTCCATACCTATGCACACAACATGATTAATTATGATTATGATATGGAAACACAGGTAGGAACTTATAAAAATATGGATCGTGCCAATATTAATGGATTCAATCTCAATCTGAATAAAGAATTCAGCCGGCATTGGAGCACCTATGTAGGGTACACCTACATGCATATGAACGCGCAGGAAGGGAAGAATATAAATAATGATGGCACCATTCCGGAAAGTACGCTGAATGTAGGCATAAACTATAAGGCAGATAAATTCAATGCTTCCCTGGACGGCAGGGGCGTCATGAACCGCTACGGCAAGAAGGCCTATCCGGAAATGAGGGACTATGCCAACTACTGGGTATGGGATGTGGCGGCCAACTATCAGTTTGCCAAAGGAGCCACCCTTTTTGCCAGAGTCAATAATATCTTCGACCAGTTTTACACGGATGTAGGCAGTTCCTATGGCCCCAACGCAGGCCCGACACAATATCCGTACTGGTACTCCGCTCCCGGCCGCAATTTTGAAATCGGCATGCAGTTTACTTTCTAACCATTTTCTGGGGAAGCGCTGATTAAATCGTTATCGGATTTCATTCTTGTATTTTTATTCAATACGAGGAATAAGTCGACGCGAATAGCGAGCTATTTAAGGAGGCTTATGACGAAGGATTGAATAAAAATACTTATGAAATTCGATTCTGCGAATTAATCAGTGCTTCCCTAGCACAATAAATCCCCGTGAGAAACCTCCGGGGATTTTTATTTCAATATTTATCCTGGATGAAGTGGGTGGGAATCCATTCTTCCTGCACCGGTTTTGGAATGCCTTCCTTTTCGCCGGCCTTCATGCATTTCAGCACCCAAGCCATCTGGCGGGCCAGGGTGCGCATGGTCTGGAGGCCTTCTTTGTCCTTCAGCGCATCTTCCCTGGTGAAACCGTGAATCTGGTTCCAGTACTGGGAGCCGGGGACGATCATGTTATTCATGAGGAAATATTTATTCATCCGGTCAAAGGCGGCAGAGGCGCCTCCCCGCCGGCAGCTGACGATGGCGGCCGCCGCCTTTCCGGCCATGCGTCCGTGGGAGGCGTAGAAGAGGCGGTCCATGAATGAAGTAATCTGCCCGTTGGGGCCGCCGTAGTACACCGGCGAGCCGAAGATGAGGCCGTCAAACTCATCCAGCCGTTCAAGGACTTTGTTTACCGAGTCTTTATCCTGCACGCAGCGCCCATGGGATTCACAGTAGCCGCAGGCAATGCAGCCGGTTATGGGTTCCCTGCCAATCTGCAGAATTTCCGTTTCAATGCCCTCTTCATTCAGGGTGCGGGCCGTTTCCTCCAGCGCCGTGTATACACAGCCCCGCCAATGGGGACTGCCGTTAATCAGTAAAACTTTCATCACCATTCCTCCTTTTGCTTATGATGACACTGTTTCTAAGGAAGCGCTGATTAAATCGTTATCGGATTTCATTCTTGTATTTTTATTCAATGCAAGGAATAAGTCGACGCGAATAGCGAGCTATTTAAGGAGACTTATGACGTAGCATTGGATAAAAATACATATGAAATTCGATTCTGCGAATTAATCAGTGCTTCCCTAACCTGTTTTTATTATAACAGACCGGAATGGGGGCTCACTGCTTTCTACCCATTATTTCCCTATTTACAACCTCATACATATCCGCTATACTGTATACATATTGATAAAGAGACAACGGAGCCCTTTTTACCGTAAGGTAAGAAGGGCTTTTGTGTCTTTATGGCAAAGAGGCTGCACTCATCTTCGATGACTGCGGCCTTTTTTCGTAAGGAAGCGCAGATTCTATGAGCGAATCAGTGCTTCCGAAGGGGGAGAGACTATGAAAAGACTTCTGAAAACTGTACTCACCGGTTCCCTTCTGGGCCTTTCGATTCTTGGTTTTGCGGGCTGCGGCGGACAGTCCGGAAGCTCCTCTTCCGGCGGCTCCGTGCCGAAGGACACCATCGTGGTAGGCATGGCAGTGGATCCGGAGACCCTGGACCCGGCTGTCACCATGGACAACAAGGGCTGGCAGATTACCTATCCCGCCTATGAAAGGCTTGTGAAATACAAGGTGGTGGACGGCAAGGCCACCACGGAGGTGGAGCCTTCCCTGGCCAAGTCCTGGACCGTCAGCGACGACGGCCTCACCTGGACCTTTACCCTGGACGAGGGACACAAATTTGCCGACGGCTCTCCGGTGGACGCCAAGGCAGTGAAGTTCTCCATTGAACGTGTACAGAAAATGAAGAAGGGCCCCTCCGATTATTTCAAAGTGGTGAAATCCATCGAAACACCCGATGACAAGACCGTCGTTTTCCGGCTGGACAAGCCCTTTGCTCCCTTCCTTTATACCCTGGCGGTGAACGGTTCCTCCATAGTGAATCCGAAGGTCATGGACCAGGCCAAGGATAACGACATGGGCTCTTCCTATCTGGCCACCCATACCATGGGTTCCGGTGCCTATGAAATCACGTCCTACACTCCCAGCCAGTCCATCAAGCTGGATGCCCAGAAGAATTACTCCGGCAAGGCGCCGGCCATCAAGCACATTCTCTTCAACAGCATCAAGGATCCCTCCGCCCAGCGTCTGCAACTGGAGAAAGGGGATATCGACATTGCTGAAGGCATCCCCATGGACCAGATCGACCAGCTGAAGGACAACAAGGCCATCCGTATCTATGAAGACCCCTCTCTCCTCTGCTCCATCGTATACCTGAACAACCGGAAGCTCCCCACCAGCAATAAAGTTTTCCGCCAGGCCCTTTCTTATGCCATTGACTACAACGCCATCATCGACGGCGCCGTGAAGGGCAGGGGCCAGCAGCTCACCAGCGCCGTGCCCGAAGGCATGTGGGGGAAGGATGAATCCATCAAGGGCTACTCCTACAACCTGGACAAGGCCAAGGAACTGCTGGCGAAATCCGGCGAAAACGTGACGGAAATCAGTCTCCTCTACTCCGGCCACGCCGCCTTCGACGAAGCGGAAGCCTTAATCATCCAGAATAATCTCCAGCAGCTGGGCATCAAGGTGAATCTGGAAAAAGTGGCCTGGGCCACCTTCCGGCAGAGAGCGGACAAAGGCGATTTCCAGATGGCCCTGGGCACCTGGAGTCCGGACTACAGCGATCCCCAGTTCTTCCTTTCCTACTGGCTTGACTCCTCCTACTGGGGCCTCCCGGGGAACCGCTCCTTCTACAAGAACGACGAAGTGGACAAGCTCCTCCGTGAGGCCGAGGTGATGACCGACAAAGACGGAAGGACGGAAATCTACAAGAAAGTACAGCATATCGCCTTCGACGATGCCCCCTATCTTTTCCTCTTCCAGACCAAGGTACTCACCCCCATGAGAGCCAACATCAAGGGCTTTGCCTATAACCCCATGCTGGACAGCATGTACGATTTCGAACACCTTTCCAAGGAATGATTTCTGGATTGTGAAATTTGATTTTCCGGAAAAAGGAGTTTCCCGTAAAGCCCTTTTTCTAGTGGGCTGACCGCTATCCGCTGACCGCTTTCCGCCTGCTCTTCCCGCCGAGCATCGTCATCCTGAACGCAGTGAAGGATCTTGGTACGAGGAGGTAGTGACTCATTAGCCGGTAAATACCGGGCGGCGGGAAGACGTCAGACTATCAGACGTCAGACATCAGACAAGCGGTGTTCCCGAAAGCAAGGGGCTGTGGCACCTTCGGCGCCAATATAAATGCTGCCTGCGGTAGCGCCCCTTCGGGTCATCCCCTTTGGCGGCTGGTGTCACCACGGATAAAAAGGCTCTAAAGATTGACAACCCTTATGGGCTGAGGGTTCTTAGGTTTGATGGGCCCTGAGGGCCCAAGGGGTGTGGTGGTCTCCTAAAGGGGAAACTTGACTCGCCGCTTAGCTTTTGTACTCACAAGTACCTCAAGGCATAACGCCGCTAAAACTTCCCCCTCCGGGGAAAGTCCCCGTAGGGGAATAGGGGTGCATTTCCATCGTGCCGCAGGCGCGGTTGTACGGTTTTCCCTGCCGCCGTAAGGCGGCATATAAAACTCATCGCCCGACAGGGCGATACCACAACCCTCAGCACCAAAGGCGCTGTCAAACCTAGGAACCCTCCGGCCCATAGGACCGGTCAAACTTAAGAACCCTCACGCCTTAGGCGTGTCATATCATACAAGGAGGGCTTATGATTTCATGGCGATTTATATTTCAAAAACTGTTTCATCTCATCCTTGTCTTTATCGGCGTTTCCATCGTCACCTTCTGTATTTCCCATGTCATTCCCGGTGACCCGGCCCGCATGCTGGTGGGGCCCCACGCTTCTCCGGAGACCCTGGAGGCGGCGCGGCAGTCCCTGGGGCTGGATAAGCCGGTGCTCACCCAATACGCTCTGTACATGGAGGGGCTGGCCCATGGGAACATGGGTGTGTCCATCCGCACCCAGATGCCGGTGGCCGGCGAACTGGCCCGTTATTTCCCGGCTACCCTGGAGCTGACGCTGGCGGCCATGGTGATTGCCGTGGTTTTCGGCATTTTCCTGGGCGTGCTGTCGGCGGTGCACCGGAACAGCTGGATCGACCATGTGAGCCGTGTGATTTCCATGGTAGGTGTCTCCATTCCCCTCTTCTGGTCCGGCGTGGTGTGCCTTATCCTCTTTTATAAGGTCATTCCCATTTTCCCTGCCTCCGGCAGGCTGGATACCTTCCTTACACCGCCGCCTTCGGTGACGGGGCTTTATGTAGTTGACGGGCTCATTGCAGGAAATATGGACGTCGTGATTTCCGCCATCCATCATCTCCTGCTCCCGGCTCTCTGCCTGGCCTATGCCCAGCTGGCCATCATTGCCCGGCAGGTGCGGAGCGGCATGGTGGACGTGCTGGAGCAGGACTATATCCGCACCGCCAGGGCCTGCGGCATTCCGAATCGCCGCATCATTTACCGCTACGCATTGAAGAATGCCCTGATTCCGACAGTCACCATCACCGGCCTTACCATGGGAGAGCTTCTGGGCGGCGCCGTCATTACGGAAACCATTTTTGGCTGGCCGGGCATGGGAAAATATGTGATGGATTCCATTGCTTACCTGGATTTCCCGGCCATCATGGGCTTTACCCTGGTGGTGTCCGTGGGCTATGTGGTGATTAATATGGTGGTGGATATGATTTATAATATCCTGAATCCACAGATTAGCGGAGGTGATGAGAAATGACCGGCGTGAAGGCGGAGGAAATCGTAGAGGTTCGGGAAAGTTTTTTCCACAAATCCCTGGATATCCTTCTAAAAAACAAACTTACCCTGGCAGGCATGGTTATTGTGGCTCTCATCATCCTGCTGGGGATTCTGGCACCGCTTATCAGCCCCTGGGACCCGAATCTTATGAACGTGTCAGGACGGCTGCAGGCGCCATCGCTGCACCATTTCTTCGGCACCGATGAAATGGGACGGGACATTTTCTCCCGTATTCTCTACGGTGCCCGGATTTCCATTACCGTAGGCTTATCCATCGTCATCATCGCCGCTGTCATTGGCGTGGCCATCGGCAGTTTCTCCGGCTTCTGCGGCGGAAGGGTGGACCGCATCATCATGGCTTTGACGGACATGATTCTTTCCTTCCCCTCCATGGTGCTGGCCCTGGCCCTTACGGCAGCCCTGGGGGTGGGGCTTTTTAATACCATGCTGGCGGTGTGCATCGTCAGGATTCCTCTCTACGTCCGTCTCATGCGAGGGCAGGTGCTGTCCCTGAAGGAGGAGCCCTATGTGAAGGCTTCAAGAACCTTCGGCGCCTCTCCTTTCTGGATTGTGCTGCACCATATCGTGCCCAACTGCCTTTCGCCCCTCATGGTGCAGATGACCCTGGGCATCGGCGATGCCATCCTCATCGCTTCCTCCATGAGCTTCATCGGCCTTGGTGCCCAGCCGCCCATGCCGGAATGGGGTGCCATGATTTCCACTGCCCGGGTCTATGCCATTGACCAGTGGTGGTACGCCGCCTTTCCGGGACTTTTCATCCTGGTCACTGTGATGGGTTTCAACCTGTTAGGCGACGGTCTTCGGGATATTTTGGATCCCAGGGAGCACTGATGCTATGGAAAATGTACTTGAAATTGAACATCTGTCTTTGGCCCTTCCTTCAAAGAAGGGCATGATCCCCATTCTCCATGATGTGAACCTCCATGTGGGAGAGGGAAAAATCATGGGCCTCGTGGGAGAGTCGGGCAGCGGCAAATCCATGACTGCCTTTGCGGTGACCCGCCTCCTTCCCGGCGGCGGAAAGGCGGAGCTGGACGGCTCCATCCGTCTCTGCGGACGGCAGCTCCTGGGCATCAGCAAAAAGAGCATGGAAGAAGTGCGGGGCCGGGATGTGTCCATGATTTTCCAGGAACCCATGACCTGCCTCAATCCGGTTTTCACCATAGGCACCCAGATGACGGACGTTATCCGCACCCATGAAAAGATTTCAAAGGAAGATGCAGAGAAGAAAGCCCTCGCCATGCTGGAGGCGGTGCATATACGGAACGCAGAGGACGTGATTTCCTGCTACCCCTATGAACTGTCCGGCGGCATGCGGCAGCGGGTGATGATTGCCATTGCCCTTTCCTGCCATCCCAAGCTCCTCATTGCCGACGAACCGACTACGGCCCTGGACGTGACGGTGCAGGCCCAGATACTCTATCTGATTAAGGAGGCCTGCCGAAATCTGAAGACCGCGGTACTCTTCATTTCCCACGACCTGGGGGTGATTTCAGAAATCTGTGATTCCATTTCCGTCATGTACTCCGGCCACATCGTGGAATCCGGCGATACCGCCGCCGTGCTTCAAAGTCCCGCCCATCCCTACACCCGGGCCCTCATCGGAGCTCTTCCCAAATTCACCGGAGACCATGCCCATGACCGGCTCACTGCTATTCCCGGCATGGTGCCGGACCCCGCGGAAAAAATGGCGGGCTGCCGTTTTGCGCCCCGCTGTAAAAGAGCCAGCGCCGCCTGCCGGCAGGGGCTGCCGCCGTCGGTGGAAATCAGGCCCGGCCACAAAGTGTACTGCTGCCATCCTGAGGAGGTGTGACATGGACATACTGGAAATCAAGAACGTGACGAAAACCTTCCACACCCGAAGTTTCTGGGGAAAATCGAAGGAAGTGCACGCCTTAAACGGCATCACCCTCTCTCTCATGAAAGGAGAATCCCTGGGCATCGTGGGGGAGTCGGGCTGCGGGAAATCCACCCTGGCCAGCCTCATCATCCGTCTGGCAAAGCCTACCTCCGGCGAAATCCTTCTCTACGGAAAAGATATTTCCCATGCCAAAGAAAAGGAGCTGAAGGACATCCGGAAGAAAATACAAATCGTCTTCCAGGACCCCTACTCCTCCCTGTCACCCCGTATGAAAATCGGGGATATCCTCATGGAGCCCGCCAGGGTGATGGGTGAATTTTCCGAAGCCCACCGGAAGGAGAGGGCAGAAATGCTTCTGGAAATGGTGGGCCTTCGGAAAAGTGTGATGGACCGCTATCCCCACGAATTTTCCGGCGGCCAGCGCCAGCGCATCTCCATCGCAAGGGCCCTCATGACCAGCCCGGAAATCCTCATCCTCGACGAACCCACCTCCGCTCTGGACGTATCCGTGCAGGCCCAGGTGCTGAATATCCTCATGGACCTTCGGGAAAAACTCCACCTCACCTACCTCTTCATCTCCCACAACCTGGCGGTGGTGCGCTATATCTCCGACCGCACCGCCGTCATGCAGAAAGGGAGAATCGTGGAAATGGGCCCCTCCGATGAAATCCTCTGCCACCCGAAGGACCCCTACACCAGGGAACTCATCGCCGCCGTGCCCATGATAGGAAAACCCTTCACGGCGCCGGGAAGGATTGCGGAACTGGGGTGAGGCTGGTGGCTGTCGGCTGTCGGCTGTCCGCTGTCCGCTGTCGGCTATCGGCTATCCGCTGGCCGCTGTCGGCTGTCCGCTATCCGCTTACCGCCGACCGATATTTACCGACAAATGAGTCACTGGCGGCGTTTACCAAGATTCTTCGCTTTGCGGAGACCCTGCATAGGGGCTCCGAGTCAGCCGAAGTTGGCCCTTAGCCTGCACATAAAAGGGCTTTCCTATTGTCGGCTGACCGATTCAGAATGACTATGTCCGGCGGTAAGGCAAGCATGTAACGTAGGGGGCTGTGAAAAAATGATTGAGTCTCTATCAGATAGTTAGGCAACCTGGCGGTAGACGCCTTATCATAGGTCTGCAAGGAACAAATTGACACAAACACTCACCCCGCTTCATTGTCATTTCGACCGAAGCGAAGCGGAGTGGAGAAATCTCCCTCTCCCAATGGCACAAGCCGTATTGGGGCGGAGATCTCTCGACTCAGAGTCTCAATAGAGCCAAATACCTTTGCTCTCATATCGACATGCAGCTCCGCTCGAGATGACAATGCGGAGAACAGCTTACTGTTATTTTTGGCAATTTTTTGAATCTATAAACGAAGCGGAAAAGGGGCTGTGAAGAAATGTTTAAACATTTTTTCACAGCCCCTCCGCGGAGCGGTGAGGATAGGCCTTTGCGAAGCAAAGGCCTCGCCCGAAAGGGCGATATCACCCCCCCCTCTGAACCCTTTGAACCCGGGGCCGCGCAGCGGCTCTTTATAAACTGCGGCGAAGCCGCCACCACAACCCTCGGCGCCATAGGCGCCGTCAAACCTAAGAACCTTAAGAACCTTCGGCCCAGAGGGCCGTCAACCCTCACGCCCGAAAGGGCGTGTCCAAGCCACCACCACCCTCAGCCACGTAGTGGCTGTCAAACCTAAGAACCCTCCGGCCAAAGGCCGGTCAATCCTAAGAACCTTTTTTACAAGGAGGTGCCATCTATGGCCATTGATTATGAAAAACTTTCCCGTCTCATCAGGAAGATGATGGATTATTATTCTATTCCCGGCATGGCCATGGGCGTCATTGATCGGGGAGAGGTGCATGTGGAAAGTTTTGGCATCCGGGACGCTTCGGGGCACCCTTTCCTTACGGACACCATCAGCGGCATCGGTTCCTGCAGCAAGTCCATGACAGCCTTGGCGGTGATGAGGCTGGCGGAGAAGGGGCTGCTGGACATTGATGGGCCCATCGCTTCCTACATTCCCGGCTTTGCTCTCTGGGATGAGGCGGCATCTGCCCAGGTGACTCTCCGTGATATGCTCTGCCACCGGACGGGGGTGGGCGGCCACGACGGGGCCTGGCCGGATAATTCCATTTCCCGGGTGGATTACCTGAAGCGGCTGAAGTATCTGGAGCCCAACGCGCCCTTCCGCACCCTGGCCCAGTACAGCAATGTCATGTACGCCGCCATCGGCGGTATTATGGAGGCGGTGACCGGAAAGAAGTGGGAAACCATTCTTCGGGAGGAAATCTTTGAACCCCTGGGCATGGACCGCACCTTCTGCCTCATGGATGAGGCGGCGGCCGATGAAAACTGCGCCATGCCATTTTGGTGGGACCATGGTCTTCATGAAATTCCCCGCTGGAACATTGACCAGGCAGGCCCCTGCGGTTCCGTCATGAGCAGCGCCGAGGACATGGTGAAATGGATTTCCTGCCACATAAGAGGCGGTGAGAAGGGTGGGGCCTATCTGCTTACACCTTCCGATTTCCTTGAAATGCACAAACCTCAGATCCTTATGGACTATCCCCATGTGAAGGGCGGGCGGAGCCTGGGGTATGGCTTTGGCTGGCGGGTGATGGAATACCACGGCGCCATGGTGCAGCAGCACACCGGAAAGATAGAAGGGTACAGCGCCTTCCAGTTCTACATCCCCTCCCTTTCCTGCGGCGCCGTGTGCCTGCAGAATCTCCATGCCCCCGACAATCCCCTGATTTTTGCTATACAGGGCTTCCTGCTTGACGCTTTCCTTGGACGGGAAGAGGAGGACTGGTTTGGCATGTATACGGAGGCAGGGAAATCCCATGCCCCCGAGGATATGTACCACCATCTGGAGTTTGACTGTATGCCGGAGAGCGGCGCCGAAGGCCCCCTGTCCCACGGTCCTTCTGAATACACCGGCACCTATTTCCATCCCGGCTACGGTACTTTCCGGGTGACGGAAAGGGATGGACATTTCTACCTCCAGGAGCGGGCGGTGAAGGACAGGCCCATGACCCATCTGTACTACGACACCTTCCGGGTGGACCGGGTGAAGGAGGATACGGACCTCTATTCCGTTCCCCTGACCTTCTTTGCCGATGACGCCGGCAGTATTGCGGGATTTCATCTTCTCCTGGAGCCGAAGGTCCATTCCATCTGCTTTAAAAAGGTAAAAATGGTATAATAAAATTCCGCAGGGCTATCCTGCGGAATTTTGACAGATAAGGACGGATAGGTATGATTTCATATACAATCAGACAGGGCACATTGGAAGACGCAGAAGCGCTGGCGGCGGTGGAGGCGGAGTGCTTCCCGGCGGCTGAGGCAGCTACGGCGGAAGAAATCAGGGAAAGGCTTTCGGTGTATCCCAATCATTTTCTCCTTCTGTATCGGGACGGAAAACTGGTGGGCTTCATCGACGGCATGACCACCGATGAAAAGGACCTTCGGGATGAAATGTATGAAAAGGCGTCTCTCCACAATGAGAAGGGCGCCTGGCAGATGATTTTCGGCCTGAATACCATCCCCGCCTTCCGGAGGGAAGGCTGCGCCGGACGGCTCATCGAAGCCTTCAAGAAGCAGGCTGAAGAAGAAGGGAAGAAGGGCATCGTCCTCACCTGCAAGGACAGGCTGGTTCATTACTATGCCGGATTCGGCTTTAAAAACGAAGGCGTTTCCCCTTCCACCCACGGTCATGTGGTTTGGTACCAGATGCGTCTCACCTTTTGAACTGCTATAGAATCTATCTATAACCGGTGAAAAGAAAAGCGGATATCCATAGATAGCATTGGAAAATTTCCTGTTTCCAAAGAGGAACGTGTGATTCTTTCTTTCAGGCAGTGTTTGCCTTATAATAATTAATATATAGATTTTACTATGGATTCCATTGCATATATGGGGGCTGTATTTATGAAATGCCGTATCCTGGGAAGTCTGCTTCTTGCGCTCCTCCTGCTTCCGGCTGCAGCCGGCGCCGCAGAAGGCGGAAACGGAACGTTCCCGGCGGAAAATGAGGACCATGCTGTGCTCATCTCTTCCGCCTTTTCCTCCGCAGGGAGCGGAGAGGAATCGGAATCCACCCTTTACTTTAATGATGGCTTTGGGCGGATGACAGAATTTCATATGGTATCTGAAAACCAGGTGATGACCCTCACCATAAGGCAGAACATGAGGGTGGTGTGGAAGGGCAGCTGCCATGTGGAAAACAGCCGCTTTTCCGTGGTCCGCAGAGAGGGCGAAGGACATATCTATTTCCTCATCACCATGGGCGAGCATACCTATCACGGAGAAATCACCAGAGATGACCGCTGGGATGTACAGGAAATCAAAGACGACCTTTCCCGTGGACCGGCCCATCTGCAGCATTCGATTTCCTGAATATTTTTCCGGCGGCAAACCTCCCCGCATGGCCGTAAGGAAGGCAGAATAGCCGGAAAAATGAGGATTTCCACAGCATGAGGAATATTTTCTACTGCTTTTTGACTTGCCGTGGCAGTTTGTTGTATAATAAAACCAAAAGTCAAGCTAAATGTCCTATTGTATGCTATTATAAAAAAATTGTTACAAGGTAAATAGAAAAGAGTTTCATTAGCGTCTTAGAGTAAGGTGAGAGTTATGAAAAGACAGATTCATTTAAAACCGGAAGATTTAAAAGGAAGCGATAAACTGGGACTGACCTACAACCTGGGACAGGCCCATAAGATGATGCTGCTTCGGCAGTCGGGCATTATGAAGAAATTCGGACTGACTGCCCGCCAGTCCCTCATTATTGCCTATTTGTCCACCCATAAAAAAGAAGTGGTCACCCAGAAGACACTGGAAGACCACCTTCACCTGACCAACCCCACCATTACGGTGATGGTGAAATCCATGATTGAAAAAGGCCTCATCCGCAAGGAAAGAATGCCCGATGATGCAAGGAAATACCGCCTCTTCATGACGGACAAGGCAAAACAGGTGGAACAGGCAAGCCGGGAGGCGTCCAAAGACCTGGACGAATCCTTCTACGAAGGTATTCCGGAAAGCGATATGCAGGTATTCAAAGGCGTCCTGAGCCGTATTATGAAAAACCTGGATATGGGCTGATTGATTTAGTATGCAAAAAGAACTGTGAGAGAAGGGCTCACAGTTCTTTTTTTATGGCTGCAGCTGCGCTGATGGCGGAGGGCGGTGCCGGGAGGCTGTATTCCAGAAAACAAGAGAGTTCAGGCGCTTCTCGGCGCCCGGGGTCTATGGTCCGTGCGCTTCGCGCCGAACGATGGGCTTTCCCCACAGAGCGGGCTGGTTCAGAGGGGAGGGAAAAGGTTCTTAAGATTGACGGGGCTTTCGCCCCGAGGGTTCTTAGGTTTGACAGCCCTTTCGGGGCTGAAGGTTGTGGTGGCGGCTGGCGCCGCAAGTATATACGCTGCCTGTCGGCAGCGGTGGTGGACGCCTTTAAAAATG
>ERZ791911.854-NODE-854-length-17513-cov-4.037519_pt1 | contig 17513 bp, 14 predicted proteins | sample MGYA00510142_ERZ791911 | MGnify/ENA primary metagenome ERZ791911 (study PRJEB30046, sample SAMN00792056) | human gut metagenome | study: EMG produced TPA metagenomics assembly of the A metagenome-wide association study of gut microbiota in type 2... | reverse complement strand
ATCGGGACGATTGCGCTCCTTACGCTCGAAAAGGAAGTCGTACATCGTAGCCCACTATTCACTAAATATATTCAGTGAAATTCCATTTTATAGGTTATCTTTGTATATCAGTTATTTGCAGATGTTTTCATTTGGTTTGAATACTCACGAAATTTCACGGTTTTAGAAAATATTGGTACTATTTGATACCATATTTCGGGATATATTTTGTACCTTTGCATCACAGTAACCAAGATATATCGCGTATGGATTTCATCTTCATCAAATCATCCAAGACAGGAAAGGAGGACTACGGTTCCATCTATGCCCGTGTTCGCACCGGAAAGGCGAACATGAAAGTCGTGACGGGTTTCACCATCAAACAGCTTGAATGGGAAAAGTACCGCAGCCTGCAATATACCTCGTCAGCCCTGATGTCAAGCATCGGAATAAAGTACGGGCAGTTCGCCCAAGTCCTCGCGAGGATAAAGGCGGCATTCGAGGCGGAAGGCTTCAACCCCAAGGAGGCCAAGAACATCATCGAGAGCGTGAAACACGACGTGCTCAACGGAATGATGCAGATTGTGGAGGTCAAGCCCAAAGGCAGGATGCTGTTCGAGGATTTCCTCACCTCTTATATAGAAGACATGGAAACCGGACGGCGCACCAAGAAAGGCCGTACCGTGAAAGTATCACCTGCCTATATAAAAGGCCTGCGCATTATCCAAAAACAGATTCTTAACTACCAAAAGGAAACCCACCGCAAACTCGGACTGGATGACATGACGATGGAGACACGCAACGGCCTTGTCGGTTACTGGAAGGAACGGGGCTTGATGCCCAACGCCATCAACTCGTACATGACCGATGTCCGCACGGTGGCAAAGGCGGCTTACGAGGACAAGCTGACCAAATGCGATGATTTCCGTCATTCCGACTTCGTGCCGAAAAAGGAGGAAGTGGACAACATCTATCTCACGCCGGAACAGATACAGGAAATGCTCGACCTTGACCTTTCCACCAAGGAGGCTGTGAAAAAGAGACTGGAATTACTTGACATCAGCGAGGACGAGAAATTGGCACAACTTTCCAAATGCCGCATCACCCATATCAGGACACTGGAGCACGTGAGGGACATTTTCATCGTGGGCTGTCTGACCGGGCAGCGTGTTTCCGACTATTCAAGGATATGCGAGGACATGATAACGGAAATCGGCGGCACTGAGTTCATACTCATCACCCAACAGAAGACGGAGAAGAAAGTCTATATCCCCGTTGACAGGCGCGTGAGAGCCATTCTCGCCAAGTATGACGGCAAGCTGCCTCCGGTTCATCCCAATGAAATGAACAAGCTGGTGAAGACCATCGGCCTGTTGCTCGGCTGGACACATGACTGCGGCTTTGACGAGAAGCGTCTCAACCCCAAACGGGGAAGGAGGTTCTGCGACATGCTCCTTTCCCATACAGCCCGGAGAAGTTTCGCCACCAACGCGTACAAGGCTGGCGTCCCTCTGCCTTCCATCCAAGCCATCACCGGACACAGCAGCGAGGCGCAACTGCGCCGCTACCTGAAACTGGACGCGGAGGAAAAGGCCGTCATAGCATTAAAGGATTTCAAGGGTATCATCAAAATATAAGAAGGTGCTTATGGAAAAATCAAGGTTTGACATCATCAGCGACCTGTTCAAGCTGTCCAACGTAATCAGTGGGAGCCTGAAACTTGCGGAATCGCTTGCCGACAAGTCTTCCGGCAGTGACGAAACGGATTGCAAGGATATTTGCCGGAACATCAGATACAACTTAAAGCCCCTGTCTTTTCTTTTGGCCGGCATCAGGGAATATGTCACCGAGCACGAGGATAAGGATCTGGCACGGAAATTCGTCGGGCTGCACGATGACACGAAAAGGCTTCATGGCATCTGCTCCAAATATGCGGACTTGAACAAGGCGGCTTTCCGTACAGGGGTGGCTTACCTGAGCATGGAAGTCATAAGTCAATACTTCTTTTCCGAAAAAGAACAGGAGCAAGTATCGCCGGAAGGTTCTGATATTTCTCCCAAACCAATGACACGTACCGAAGCCACCGACTGCATCGACATCATCCGTGCCGCCATACGGAAGTGTACAAAGGATTCAGACGGGAACAGAGGGAAAGAAATGTATGCCATGCTTGCCAAAGTGGACAAGGCGAAAATCCAAGCCGTCAAGGAGTATATTGTCAATGCCAACGACAAGGATTTGGCACAACTCTTCACGGAATATTTTGCGAAAGCCGTCCACCTTTCCATACTGCCCCAAAATGATGATATGAAAGCACAGTCCGCAGGAATAAGGATGTTCCATATCGCCATGACGATGGGATATGTCAAGAGGAACGTACTGCATGAAAGCGCATCCAAGTCGGCAACATCCAAAACAATACCCTCTTGTACAGAAGAAGCATCATCCGGTTTTACCGCTACAGATACAATGCAAGGCGGCGCGTTCAGCACGACCGCGCAGGTTCCCGTTTTAAGGCTGTACCGTTTTCTTACCACCTTTACCGTGCAGAGCGGCCCCGACAAGGGCAAACCTCTATTGGACGGCAATGCCGTTTCCGACCGGGACTTCCTCCGTGCCGTCATGCGTGCCGACTATTCCACGATATACGGCAGTTGCGTGAAGGGCAAGATGCGCTGTGTCGCCATCCTGCTGTCCAAAGCATACTTCAAGGACTGGAAAGGTTACAGGGTATCCGCTGCCCGTTCCATGGGGCTGACACCCGAAAGCCTCGCCAAGTATAACGTGGAGAAAACCTTTATAGCGAAGCTTAAAGAGCTGCTTCCCATGATAAAATAGTGACATAACCCACAGGTGGCTACAATTCACCACAACCCACAGACTTCCACAAGCCGTTAAGCACCAGTTGTTTGACGGCTTTTTTCATGCGGTGTCATTTCACAGAATACCACAAATTCACAGGTTTTATTATTGCCATACCTTTGCCACCATGAACTTAAAATCAGTGAATTATGACAGATAAGACAGAAATGGTACTGGTATCGCGCGACGAGCTTCAACAGCTTATCGGCGCAAGCGTGAGGTGCGCGTTTGAGGAATACCGGCAGGAACAGGCACCACAGGACACATCGGAGTATTACACCATCCGGCAACTGGCGGAGAAATGGGGCGTAAGCATAGCGACCATCTGGCGGCACGAGAAGCTGGGACACATCAAAGGACAGCGGATAGGACGGCGTGTCTTGTTTCCCAAGGAACAGATAGACCGTATCAAGAGCCTGAAAGCCACCAACAGGAAGGCTGACAAGAACTCCAAGGGATAATTTACAAGACGCACAACAAAAAACGTCAAGGCTTATGAAGAATTTGAAGCAGCTTGTTTTGCCGTGCTACAAATTGGAGATGGCAATGTCCGTGGAGGCATGGTACTTCCTGCACGGGAGCACGGACGGAATATGCAACCTCACCTATCTCCTTTCCCTTTTGTCGAAGATGGCGGTTTCGGAAGCACAAAACACCAAACGGGGATTGGGCTATGCCGTCCATCCCGGACAGGTGGATAGATCTATGCTGGTACTGGCCAAGGAATGGGGCATCGGGCGCAAGGCGGTGTCCCGCCTGTTGGAGGATTTCTCGGAACGCGGACTAATCCGTGTTGATTCCAATCCCGTGACTTCCATCATAGACATGGTGTGCGTGAAGTCGTGGATGATAGCAGGGCGGCTCATCGAGAATCCGGCATACCGCCAGACAATCAAGGCATACGAAGGGGTACGGATTTTCCTTTTCAACGGGCAACAATTAGAGACCTTGCGCCGCAGTTCGGCAAGGAAGAAGAAAGAAAAACCGACAGAAGAAACGCCAGAGGAAACGGATGGCTTACCGTCCATGAATCTGACCGGTTCCAATCCTATTATAGAAGGTATAGGAACAGCGGAAACCGAAACGGTAGCAACAACCAAAAGCGAAGTGGAAAGCACTGTGGAAAATGCCGTTGTGGATGCCGACAACACACCTGTTTTAGAGGATGGCAATACTCTGTCCGGCTCACAGAAATGGAAACAGCCACAGGAATGAAGCGGCAGGAATGGCAAGCGACAGCGTTTTAGAAGGGATATTTTTTAGGGCTGGCAAGTTAATGTTTTCGTCCACGAAAACCACGCCACCAATGGCGACCCGGCCACACGGGAAACGGCAAGCCCGGATTACAGCCCTAAAAAACAGAACGGTTTAACGGATAAAGGAAAACGGATATGACATATCAGGAGAACAGGAACAAGGGAGGCCGCCCCAAGGCGGTGAAAGGCAAGGCGCGGACAAAGACCATATCCACACGGCTCACGTTTGCCGAATGGAAAGCGGTCATGAAACGGATAACAGATGCAGGCAAGAAGCCGTCACACTTCCTGCGCGAACTGTTGTTGCATGGCAAAGTCGAAGCGGCATGGACACAGGAGGACAGGCAGCAGATAAGGATGCTGGAGGGAGGATGCAACAACCTGAACCAACTGGCGAAGATGGCGCACCAGCAGGGCTTTTCTCTTTTGAAAGGCAAAATCATGGACTTGCTGGACGAGTTCAACAAAATCATAGAGAGGATATGATGGGCGACTTGAAAAAACGGGCGAGCTTCGCCAGAGTGGTGAACTACGTGAACAACCCGAAGAAGGCACGGCTCATCGACAGCAAGGACGTGAGGCTTGATGATAACGCCACCATCGCAAGGAGTATGCAGGGACAGGCGGACGACAAACCGGGGCGCAAGCTGAAAAATCCGGTGTATCATATCTCGCTGGACTTCGCACACGAGGACACACCCAAGCTGACAGATGACCTGATGGCCGAAATCGCCCGTGAGTATATGCGGCGCATGGGCATAACGAACACCCAATACATTGTGTGCCGCCATACCGACAGGGAACACCAGCATCTGCATATCGTGGCCAACAGGGTGGACAATGACGGGAACACCATCAGCGACAGCAACGATAATGTGCGTAATGTAAAAGTATGCAAAGCTCTCACGAGAGAATACGGACTGCATTTCTCCAAGGGCAAGATGAACGTGAAGCGTAACCGCCTGCGTGGTAAGGACAAGGTGAAATACCAAATCTATGATGCCGTCAAAGCTGCCTTACCCCATTGCAACTGCTGGTCGGATTTGTGCGACAAGCTGGCAAAGCAAGGCATCGGGGTGAATTTCAAATACAATAGAAACGAAGGTAAAATCATCGGAGTGTCGTTCACGAAGAATGAAATCTCGTTCAGCGGCTCACGGATAGACCGGAGCATGAGCTTTTATAAGTTGGACAGGCTCTTCGGGAGCCAAATCGCAGAGGGCATGGAATGGAAGCCCCGTGTGCAAGAACAGCCACAGCCGACCCGGCAGGATGTGGGATTCCACAACAATACGACAGATACTTTTATAAAAGAGCCATCACCGACTAAAACGAAAGCGGACGGCAACGGTAGCGGTTCTGCTGAACCCGGTTCAAACATCGTTCAAGTGACCATTGGCGCACTCATGGAGTTGTGCGTGCAACCCCACCAAGCCAAGGTGTCATCCGGCGGCGGAGGTGGAGGAAACGAAAGCGGCTGGGGTGAGAATGACAACGAAAAGGACAAACATAAACCAAGAAGGAGAAAAAGATGAAGGACAACAAGCAGAACTTAACCGACCTTATCGGGGCATTGGCAGTGGACATTGAGGATGTCAAGAAAAAGCTGGATGCAAAGGACAGTTCGGACAAGAACGAGGCATTGAAAAGGCTGGAAGCGAAGCTGGAGCCTGTTATACGGTTCTTCAATGGCAATGCACCGGAAAATGTCAATGCCATTTTCGGAAGCAAGGAAGCCATCAAAGAATATAAGCAATCAATAGGTGATGAGGCGGTAGCAAGTTTACGGTTATACACTGAAGCCAACGAGAAGGACATGCACAAGCATGGAGTTCCCACTATTAAGGAACAACTTAACAAGATACTGGGGCTGCTGACAAGTCATATAGAGAATGATAAGTCGGCTTCGGGAAAAGCACAGCACAGACAAGGCTTCATATCGGGGCTGTGGCAGGCAATCCGCCCTGACAAGGCGATAAACGCCATAAGGTTGTTATGGAGTAAAGTCCCCGATGGCTGGCACAAGAACCCTTACGCATGGGCTGGTATCGGTTGTACGCTCGTATTCTTAGCCTTGTTTATTGTCAGTTGGATACAATGGCATGAGTACCGGGAAGAAAACAGACGGCTGAAAACGGTTGCAGACAAGCACCATGTGACCACGGTCATGCTCAACGAACTGCATCCCAAACTAGCTGTAACCGTCGGGGCTTATGAGAAACTGGTGGATGTTGTCGGCACAGATTCTACTTTGGCCATATTCAACCGGCAGGTCAAGATAGTGAGAGAAGAAGATAATCAATCCAAACGACAAAAATAAAGTGAATGGCATCCATCAAAGTAAAATACCGTCCTTCCACCGCAAGCGGCAGGAAGGGCAGCATATATTATCAGGTAATTCACGGGCGCATAGTCCGCCAAGTCAAGACGGACTACCGCATATTTGACACAGAATGGGACAAGAAAACTTCCTCTGTGAAAATCCTGCCCGAAATCGGCGAAAACAGGAAACGGTATCTCCGTGAAGTGGCGGAACATATTGACTGGGACACCAGACGGTTGAAAGCCATAGTAGTCCAATGCGACAGGCAGGGAGGAATTTATTCCGCTGACAGCATCGTCGAGAAGTTCAACAGGCAGACGGACGAACAATCGCTGTTCCGTTTCATGCAGGGCATCATAGGACAGTTGAAGCAGCTTGGCAAAGTCCGCACATCAGAAACCTATACGGCGGCATTGGCCAGTTTTATGAAGTTCCGTGAGGGGCAGGACATATTCTTGTGCGAGATAGACGGCAACACCATGATGCTTTACGAGGCCTGGCTCAAAGGAAATGGCATTTGCCCCAACACGGTTTCCTTTTATATGCGCATACTCCGTGCCGTTTACAACCGTGCCGTGGAAAAGGAGCTGACGGAACAGAAGCACCCATTCAAACACGTTTACACGGGTATCGGGAAGACGGTAAAACGCGCCATCCCGTTGAAAGCCATCAAGCACATCAAGGAACTTGACTTGACCCTGAAACCGCATCTGGACTATGCAAGGGATATGTTCCTCTTCTCCTTTTATACCCGTGGCATGTCATTCATTGATATGGCCTATCTGAAGAAATCGGATTTGAAGAACGGGATAATCACGTACCGGAGAAAAAAGACCGGGCAGCAGCTCACCGTCAAGTGGGAGAAGTGCATGGAAGACATCATCGCCAAGTACGGCGAGAATACAACCACCCGTTACCTCCTGCCGATAATCACCAATCCATGTTCCGATGAGCGGATACAATACCGTAATGCCATCTGCCGCATCAATGTGGCGTTGAAGGAAGTTGCCGGTCTGGCAGGATTGGACATACCGCTGACAATGCACGTTGCCCGGCATTGTTGGGCGAGTGTTGCCAAGAGCAAGAACATCCCTCTTTCAGTCATCAGCGAGGGCATGGGGCATGATTCGGAAGAGACCACACGCATCTATCTCGCATCGCTTGACACAAGCGTGGTGGACAAGGCGAACAGCCTTATCCTGAAAGATTTTTGACCGGATATTTATGGTGAAATGTGTTGAGCGAAAAGACGAATCTCTTGATAAGAGTTATAGTTGATATTGCAAAGGTACGCATAATATTTCAAATACCGTGTTCAATCCTCATTTATAATGATATATGAAAGGCAATTTGTGAGAATTTGTTTTGCAAATCCGTCAGCTTTTGCCAGTATAGCACTGATTATTAGAGCCCGTTCCTTTGAAATATATCTCTTATCAAGAGATGAATTTTAAGGAAATACTACATAAATTTCGTACCGAATCATTCACGGAAAGGGAGAAAGGTACAAAGTTCGAGCGACTGATGCGCTCATGGTTATTAACAGACCCACGCTACAATGAACTTGAATCGGTCTGGCTATGGGAAGATTTCCCGGGACGGACAGATTTCGGAGGTACAGACACAGGTATTGACCTTGTGGCCAAAACTGAATTGGGTGACTATTGGGCTATCCAGTGTAAATGCTATGCAGAGAATACAATCATAGATAAACCTGCTGTAGATTCATTTCTCGCCACTTCCAGCCGCACGTTCACAAACGAGGTAACATTCCAAACTACCCGTTTTTCAAATCGCATTTGGATTTCAACCACAAACCATTGGGGAACTAATGCAGAAGAGGCTATCCGAAACCAGGAACCACCTGTTACGCGCATCGGTATGGCAGACCTTGATTCATCTCCTGTGGACTGGCAAAAGCTGATGGACGGTCTAACCGGCAATTCTGCACTGGTGGAGGGCAAGAAGCCTCGTGAACACCAATTGAATGCCATATCAAAAGCATACGTTCATTATATGGCAGATGGCAACGAGAGGGGCAAGCTCATTATGGCTTGCGGTACAGGTAAAACCTACACTTCGCTGCTCATTGCGGAACAGTTGTTTGGCAACAAAGGCTTGGTGCTGTTCATGGTTCCGTCCATCGCCTTGTTGGGGCAGTCGCTCAACGCATGGTCGGCAGATGCGAAGAAGCCCATTAAGGCTGTCTGCATCTGTTCCGATTCCAAAGCCTCACGCAAGACCACCAAGGGATCTGATGATACGGATGACAGCGTGGTTGACCTTGCCGTACCTGCATCCACCAATCCACAATCCATTGCATCCCAATTAAAGAAATATCGGAATCATGACGGCTTGGTAGTCGTGTTCTCCACCTACCAATCCATAGATGCCGTTTCTGCTGCGCAGCGAGAGATATTATCCAAGACAAACGGAGAATACGGCGTGTTTGACTTCATCATCTGTGACGAGGCACACCGCACTACCGGCGTAAAAATAGCCGAAAAGGATGAGAGCAACTTTATCAAGATACATTCCAATGAGAATGTACAAGGTCGGAAACGCCTTTATATGACTGCCACGCCGCGTTTGTATGGGGAATCTGCCAAGATAAAGGCATCGGAAAAGGATTGCATTCTCTGCTCGATGGATGATAAAGCCATTTATGGAGAGGAATTTTATCGTGTGAATTTCTCATATGCCGTTCAAAATGGCTTATTGACGGATTACAAGGTGCTTGTCCTTACTGTTAGCGAAGATGATGTACCTGCCAACATAAAACAAGACATCACCAATTCTACCACCGAACTGAATTTTGACGACACATCCAAACTCATTGGGGTAATAAACGGATTGTCAAAAATGATACAGGGCGATGACCATCGCACATGGGATGCCGACCCACGCATGATGCGCCGTGCCGTGGCGTTCTGTTCAGCCATAGGCAACGAAACAAAAGCCGGAACTTCAAAATATGTAGCTTCAGTGCTTCCAAGAATATCCAGGAAATACGAAGAAAATCTTGATTCAGAAAGCCTTTCGCATACCGTTTCAGTAACGACACGGCATATAGATGGTTCTATGAACTCGCATGAGCGTAATGGAATCCTGCAATGGCTGGCGGAAGAGCCAGACAATGAACGTGAATGTCGTGTTGTAACCAACGTGCGTTGTCTGTCCGAGGGTGTGGATGTGCCGTCTCTCGATGCCGTATTGTTTCTTTCTGCCCGTAATTCGCAGGTGGATGTGGTGCAGTCGGTTGGCCGCGTGATGCGTACATTCCACAAGGGGAAATCCGATGAAAAGAAGTATGGATATATCATCATCCCTATTGTAGTGCCATCTGATATTTCGGCGGAGGAAGCTCTTGACAACAATAAGACATTCGATGTGGTGTGGGCTATCTTGAATGCGCTCCGTTCACACGATGACCGTTTCAACGCAATGGTAAACAAGATAGCTCTCAACAAGCAGAAGCCGAACAAGCAGACAGACACACCGTCTGTTACCATAGGTCGACCGGGATTGGGTACAAATGACGGAGAAGCGGAAGCGCAACAAATTGAGAATGCAGAAATTGCCAGACAGTTGGAACTTCGTTTCGGGGAGATACAGGACGGTATGTATGCCAAACTCGTGGAAAAGTGCGGTGACCGTCTTTACTGGGAAAATTGGGCAAAAGAGGTCGGTCTTATTGCGCACAAATTTATTGAACGTATTTCCAAACTTATTCAGTCCGGTGTACACAAAAAGGCTTTCAGTGAATATTTAAAGGGGTTACAGCGAGACCTTAATCCATCGGTAGATGCCGCCCAAGCCATTGAAATGCTGGCACAGCACATTATTACCCGACCTGTATTTGATGCACTGTTTTCAGATTACCAGTTTGTCAATAATAACACCGTAAGCTGTTCCATGCAGCGTATGATAGACTTATTGCAAGAACAGGCTTTTGAAAAAGAAACCGAGGTGTTGGAAAGATTCTATCGTTCGGTAAAGACCAATGTAGGTGGTATTGATAATTTGGAGGGTAAGCAGACAATCATAAAAAACCTCTATGAAAAGTTTTTCAAAGGTGCGTTTCCGCTTACAGTGGAGAAACTGGGTATTGTTTATACACCGGTGGAATGCGTGGATTTCATCATCCGTTCAGTGGATGATATTCTCAAAGCAGAGTTCAACACTTCGCTGACGGAGCAAAACGTTCATATCCTTGACCCATTTACAGGAACAGGTACTTTTATTACTCGTTTGCTGCAGTCCGGTCTTATCCGTCCTGAGGATATGGAGCGTAAGTATCAGAATGAAATCCATTGCAATGAAATTGTGCTGCTGGCCTATTATATTGCCGATGTGAATATTGAATCGGTATTCCATGACATTACCCATCGGGAAACTTACCTACCATACAGTGGTATCTGCCTGACCGATACGTTCCAGTTGGCAGAGAAGAAACACAACGAACTTTTCACGGAGTTCTTTCAAGACAATTCCAAACGGGTAAAGAAGCAGATGGCTACACATGTAAGGGTAATTGTCGGAAATCCACCGTATTCCATTGGGCAAAAGTCCGCTAATGACAATGCTCAGAATTTGTCTTATCCATATCTTGATAAACGTGTGTCGGAAACATATGCTGTGAAGAGTTCGGCTACTTTGAACAAATCTCTTTACGACAGCTATGTAAAGGCGTTTCGTTGGGCTTCCGACCGCATTCCGCAGAATGAAGGGGGCATTGTTGCATTCATAAGTAATGGTGCATGGATTGACGGGGCTGGGCAAGACGGCATGCGTAGATGCTTTGAAGATGAATTTACTTCCATTTATGTTCTGAATTTACGTGGCAATCAGCGCACATCTGGCGAACTATCGCGTAAAGAAGGAGGAAAAATCTTTGGAAGCGGTTCTCGTACTCCCATTACGATTACTTTCCTTGTCAAAAATCCGGCAAAGAAAGGTCAGAAGGCAGTTATCCATTATCACGATATAGGTGATTACCTTACTCGTGAGCAGAAACTCAAAATGGTAAAAGACTTCCGTTCCATTTCTTCGCAGAAATTGGAATGGCAGATTATCACATCTAATGATAAGGCCGATTGGATAAACCAACGCGATGGGGTGTTTGATAATTTGATTCCATTAGCTCCTGAAAAGAAATTTGCTATGAACGCTCAATGTGTATTTAGTACTTATGCCATTGGTGTGGCAACCAATCGGGATGCTTGGGTGTCTGGATTTTCAAAAGATAAGGTTACAAGCAATATGCGTTCTATGATTGATTTTTACAATCATGAAATAGAACACACAAGTGGTTATTCTGAAGATAAGACAAAAATAAGTTGGACACGAGCGTTAAAAAATGATTTTGCCAAAGGGTTACAATATACTTACAATGAAAATACTTTTGTACAGGAAATTTATCGGCCATTTACAAAGCTGCACTTGTATTATCATCGCCCATTCATAGAATGCCCAGGTATATGGCAATGTTTATATCCTGCTCCTGAATATCGTAATCTTGTTATTGCAGTAAGTGGAGTTGGACAGCAAAAGCCATTTGCATCATTGATTACAGATAGTATTTCCGATTTACAGGTTGTTGATAAAGCACAGTATTTCCCTCTTTATTGGTATGAAGAAAATAAGAATCCTCAAGCTACACTTTTTGATGATGAGGAAACGGGCAAATATATTCGCCGGGACGGAATAACCGACTGGATTCTGAAAGAATTCCGTAGCCGTTTTGGAGGTTCAAAAGCCATTACCAAAGAACATATATTCTACTATGTGTATGGTTTGCTTCATTCCAAGCAATACTGTGAACGATTTGTCGATGACTTGAAGAAATCTTTGCCTCGCATCCCCATTGTAGATAATGTGCAAGACTTTATGTCCTTTTATAAAGCTGGCAAAGAACTTGCCAACCTACATTTGAATTACGAACAAGGCATTAACGAACAGGCTGTTGGACAAGATAGAGATTATCTGTTTTTCGCTGCAATGCCTATGTTAGCTCATCGTGCTTGTGGTGTCAGAGTAAATGGCGATATGGATATTTGGCAAGGAGAGCAGACAGATGAAACCTACCAATACTTTATTGTTGACAAAATGAGGTTTGCCAAAGTCCGTGACGAAAATGGAAAACTCGTTGTTGATAAGGCACGCATCATCTATAATGATCATATTGCCATTGAGAACATTCCGATCAAAGCATACGAATATGTCGTTAATGGTAAATCCGCCATCGAGTGGATAATGGAACGCTATGCCGTCACAATCGACAAAGCGTCCCAAATCAAAAATGACCCTAACGACTGGTCAAGAGAACATGAACAACCCCGTTATATCCTTGACTTACTTCTATCTGTCATTATGCTATCTTGCCAAACAGTAGATATAGTAAACACTTTGCCAATATTGAGATTTTAATTTTATCGTTTTGTGAGCTTAGGGATTCTTGAATCTGGTTTCTTTGTTGGAGCATTGATTTTCACAATAAGGGGCATTGGAAAATCAACTCCAACAATTAAAGTTTCTCCCTTTCTTAATATAGAAAAAATTTGTAGTATTGTTAAATATTGACAATTCTATATCCTTTGGAGACGAAGGGTCAGAAACTTACAAATAATATTGTTTTACCTTGATTCTTTACAAATGCTAATCATCAAAAGCCAATTCTCCTTGCAGGTTAATGCTACGAATATCTATGTCCACCCCAGCCAACGCTCTCCTAATCTCTTCATCTGCTATAGATTTGGGTACTGCCAATGCCAGAAATTGCCTAGCCCTCGAACAAGCTACATATATCATTCGCTGCCTCTCAGTCATGACTTTAACAGTACCACTTGGAAAATCTTTCAGTGAAACACTTTGTCCCCTGCTATCAGACGACAAGAACAGAAGTACCGCATCTAAGGTCGCTCCTTTTACTGCATGTATAGTATCTATACTCCTGTGGTATTCACTCTCCTTATCGTTTGATTGATGATATTGTTCTACGGGTACATCTGCCATTTCTCTCATTTTATATCCTTTTTGCTTTTGATACGGAACAAAAGTAGGCATCTCTTCAAGTTCCCAATAATCCTTCAATAATAAGCAGGTCTGTTCTGACCATTCTTTGAAACTTAATGAAAATGCAGGTACTTGTTTTAGGAAACCAAAGATCTTTGCATTCCAGTCCACATTATGTTCAATTTCATGTATAAATTCACGCCTTGCTTCAAAATTGTTACCAGCCAAAAGCTCTGCTAATACAAGTCTTACTTTTCTAAAAGCATAGTCCATGTCGCCCAAATCAAAAGCGAAGGTGGCATCTATTATCAAATATGGAAGATGATGTTCGGTTTTCCAGTACTTAAAATCTACATCCTTAATACCAGCAAGTTCCTTACATTTATCTACTCCGCGTGCTAATATGATTCTGCTTGACAATTCATTATCTTCACAAACCTGATTGAAGTCCCGAATAATATCCCTAACGTTTCCATCCTCATACTTATACACTACTATGGGAACTCCTTTATCCTCTACATTATGTGAAATAATAGTAGGCACATCGCTTGATTTCAGTTTGCTATACAAATTTATTATACGTTGATTAGAACGTCTGCATTCAGATAGTGGCAAAACGTTCCATTCATCTTCTACCATCATGCTTTGTAGCAACTCCGGTCTGGCATTATTAAATCCATAGATGGACTGGCAAATATCACCCACAAACTCTATGTTTTGTAAACCAGCTCTCTTTAACAGTTTGAAGAACTCAAAATGCAGTTCGGAATTATCCTGTGCTTCATCAACGATGATATATGGAAAACGTATCACAAGTGCTTTAGCTACGCTCTGATGCCGCTCCAATATATCACATGCTATCCATAATGCATCGCTGCTTGTTATAAAGCCTTTCTCTAAACGATATGTAAAAGCTGCATTACAATAGGCAATTTCATTTTCAGTTATAGTTTTGTGATTCCATTTAAAGGCCGTCTTGTCTCTTGAAACCAATGATGGATTCTTTCGATACATCAGACTTGTGTAAGGTCGGAGTGCCATCACTGGGTATTGCTGCCATTTACCGTTTATTTTAGATTTTTATCGGTTTGACTTAACCGATTGAGAAATAAACTATTAGCGAATTATTTGAGAAATAGAGGTAACGATTTGGCAACTGTGCGAATTTCAGCGTTTTGCGTTGTATGCTGTCAAATAACTCTTTCATTTGCAAATATAACATCTTTTTCCGAAAGTACGAACTGTTGGCAGCAATTTTATAAAATCAACTTGCGAAAAACGAAAATCATTCATCCCATTTACAAGTTGGCATGTTAAGAACATTGTCCGCTTTGTCATTTTGTTACCGGGATTTGTCCGCATGGTAGGAGAAGCGTACCAATCAGTCAAGTATGTTGTTTCATTATGTAATAGCCAGCTGTTTTTTGTGTAATACTCCGATATCGCTTTCTTTTTGATTTCATAAGAAAGCCCCCAGCGAAAACCCTGCCGGAGGCTGTTTTTAATCTAATACATTTTCGGGAATATCAGCTGCTTTTCTTGTTAGATAATATTCTGTATTGGTTTCTATATCTGTTGCTCTCATTATAATAGGTGCTATTTCTTTTGTCTTTGGACTTTCGATGAAATCGTGCCAATCCCAGCCTAAAAAAAGTTTTATAACAGCAAACATAGTTTGGTCTGTTCCTGTTAGATTATATTTATATATGGTTCTATTCTCCAATTCTTTATGATAAGTTAATGTTAAGAACGGAATATTTCCCTTTATGGAAAATTCATAATTTCCTGTACTCTTTATTTTTAATTTATCATCGTACAAGTAGAAATCTTTATCGTCGTTATTTATTAAGAAAATTTCATCACCTTGCTTATATGGTGGGCGTACAGGGTTGTTAATAGACAAATGTAAATAACTATCTACTATCTTTATTCTTAGATCAGTTGTTTCATGTGCAATATTGTCCTTTACTTGAATAGTTGTTTCTCCTTTTTGTTTAGGATATATATCTAAATTACCCATACCGATAGGGCTTGATAAATCTATTTTGACATCTAATATAGAGGGATCTTTTATCTCAACGGAGTAATCTTTATTTCCACTTCGTATCATTATACTTTTGGCTCCGATTAGAGGACGCTCGTAGTAATCTTTTTCAAAAGATAGATGATGTATATCTTCTGTTTTTTCATCATCACTGCAATTTGTAAAGCAGAAGCATAGAAATATTAGAAAAAAAGTAAATAAGTTTTTGTTTCTCATGACTTTAGTACTTTTATTTTGATTTATAGTTCCGTATTTTCATATTTGGGGTATCACCAACATTTACTACAGATGTTGCCGTTTAATATAATATTCGGCAAGCTGTTTTTATGGTGTAACGCTCCGATATCGCTTTTTATATTTATTTCGTGGAGATTTTTCTTTGTTCATTTGATACCAAACTTTACGTTGCCATTCATATACAGCCAGTTTTTCATCATCAACATTATTTGTTTTCTCTATATAACTTCTAATACTTGGAGCATAAGGGTACTTGGACTGTATTATATCATCTACCAAATAGCCATTCAATCCTTTCAAATTATTGAATAAAAATCCTTGAAACATTAGGTTTATATAGTCTTTATTCTTATGTAGATATTGTTTGTATGCTTTGTATGCATCAGATTTCATATAGTCTGTTGCTCTACTACTGAAATTTGGCTTTTTTAGTTCTTCTTTTAAAGCCTTTTCAAGTTTCTTGTATTCGGTAGAATCTTGTATGCTATACCAATAATGTTCCTCTGGTTTGCTTATTAAGTCTATCCATGCTTTGGCTTCCCAATAGTCAATGTTCATTCTTACAGAATCTCTTTGTTCTGGAGATAATTCATAGTATAAAGAATCCTTTTCCCAACCGTTAAAAACGACTTCAAGAGATTCTGACTTCTCTCTCATTATACCTTTGTAGATTTCTAGCAGTTTTTGGTCTGAAAAGGACGTTATCATGAATGTACCGCTTTCTATTCTGCAATTAACTTGCGGAGCAGTAATAATGGAATCATTAAATACAAATGCTATTTTTTCCCAATAGACTTTTCTGTTTCATCGGCCCATTTGTTTAGCTTATGTTTGCTGATTTGTCCGCTTATAGCATATTTTCCGAAATAATCCTTTTCAAGTTTTAGCCCAACGAAATCCTTTACTGTTATGATTGGCTTAGAGGACAAACTACCTGTACTTAATACGTGATACCACCCATTTTCTTTATGCGTAAAATCGTGTTTTGCCGTATTTGGCTGTGCTTTCATTCTTGGTGAAAAGAATAAAAGTGATATAAGACTGAATAAGATGATATTTGTCTTCATATTATTTTGATTTATTTGAAAAATAGCATATAACATACTATCGCTAATAAAAACAGAAACAATATACTTGCAATAAAATATATTTTTGCTTTGAATAAACTTGCATTATCAAGTGCTTCTTTTTCTATTGTTCTTTTATGAATTTCTTCCATTTGCTCAATAGAAATATTGGATAAATCATTTCCTTTACCTTTGTTTACAAGATACTTTTGATGTTCTTTTATTCTATCTCTGTTTAATTTACGAAGTTCACGATTTTCTTTATCTCGTTGTAACATATCGTTTATGCAGCCTAATGTTCCCATAGCTTTTAAATTTATAGTTCTGTATTCACGTATATTTTTCCGAAAGTTTTTTGCTCGTCACGTATCCGGCATAGCTCCCGATATACTTTTAGGTGCAAATATAGCGAAAAGTGCCATTCATAAGACATCATGAACGGCACTTTTTTATTGTTTTCCAGCAAGATAAACGGTTATATCTTCATTCCTCTGCTTTTCCTTTGCGGTTGTATAGGTCGGCGAATATTCTGCCTTAGCTTGTCGAACTGTTCCTTGAACCACTCGGCAATGGGCTTTCGGTCAATGGCAAGAACCAGTCTCGTCCCGTCCGTGGGGTCTTTCACGACTTGAAACCCTGCCTTTTCGGTCGTGAATTTCCGTCCGTGTTCTTCCGAATAGAGTTCCCCTGCATACTCCAACGGCTTTCCCTTGACGAGCGTTGCGGTCTGC
>ERZ791911.853-NODE-853-length-17527-cov-6.084936_pt1 | contig 17527 bp, 13 predicted proteins | sample MGYA00510142_ERZ791911 | MGnify/ENA primary metagenome ERZ791911 (study PRJEB30046, sample SAMN00792056) | human gut metagenome | study: EMG produced TPA metagenomics assembly of the A metagenome-wide association study of gut microbiota in type 2... | reverse complement strand
GCCCACCACAACCCTCAGCCGCCAACGGCGGCTGTCAAACTTAAGCACCCTCGGGGCAAAAGCCCCGTCAAACCTCGCCTGCGCAGCAGGCGTCAACCCTCACTCTAGGGCGTCTCCCCCAGCAGCTTCGCCGCATCCTTCTGCACTTCTTTTTCTTCCGGAGTTCCCGTTTCCATAGCCAGCACCGCCGAAGCCAGTTCTTTTCCTTCGTACCTTTTTCCTTTGAGGGCCTCCGGAATGGTAGCGATGAAGTCTGCTTCCAGGCCGTCGGAGTCTACGGAAACTTCTTCCACCATGCCGTGGTCCACACGGAAGGAGAATTTCAAAAAGCCCCAGTCCCATCGGCCTTCCAGGGGCACGTCGAATTCATGGGCTGCGCCATAGCGCCAGTCCCAGGAGGAGAAGAAGGCGATTCTGTCCTTCAGCGCTTCCTCGGGAATGTCGGATGAATGGATTTCCCGGACCGGAAGGCCATAGACTTTGCCGAAGCTCTCCTTCAGGGCACCGGTCAAGCTTTCCACGGTGATGGCAGGGTTGAGGTCCGAGAGATTTACCACCTTGGCAGGTACGGACCTCACGCCTTTATAGTTCATCTTGGAACCGTCCACGTTCAGGTATTTCACCATGTCCTTCATGTCCTCCCCAATAAGGAGGGTGCCGTGGTGGCAGCAGAGGTCTCCGTGGCGATAGAAGGCGTTTCCGGAAAATTTGCGGCCGTCGATTTTGATGTCGTTCCGCCCGCTCTTTTCCGCCTGAATTCCAAACTCTTTGACCCCTTCCACGATGACGGAGAGCTGCTTTGTCACGTCATAATCCTGCTTTCTGGCGAGGAAGGAGAAATTCATGTTGCCCAGGTCATGGTACACCGCACCGCCGCCGGAGAGGCGCCGAGCGAGGAGGCCGCCGTCTTCTTCCAGCTTTTTCACGCTGCATTCGTGCCAGCCGTTCTGGTTCCTGCCGATGACTACGGTGTTCCTGTTCTGCCAGAGGAAGAGGATGATTTCCCCTTCCTCCACATGGTTCATGAGATATTCCTCCACCGCAAAGTTGCGGAATGGATTCTGCGTGTCCTGCCAGTTTTTAAGAAATGTTAATTTCCGAATCATGCTATTCTCCAAAGTCGTACCGGATATGGGGATGCCGGGCCGCCTTCACTTCATCGGGCCTGCCGATGGGAGTGGTGTGGGGCGCGGTGTGAAGGGACTTAGGGTCGGTCCTTCCCTTTTCAAAGACCCGGATGAAGGCTTCCGCCGCCCTGTCCAGGGTTTCCTTGTTTTCCGTTTCCGTAGGCTCTGCCATAAGGGCTTCGTGAACGATTAAGGGGAAGTACATGGTAGGCGGGTGCATGCCTTCGTCCAGAAGGCCCTTGGCCACGTCCAGGGCGGACACACCGGTTTCCTTCTTGTAGCGTTCCAGGGTCATCACGAATTCATGCATGCAGCTTTCCGGATAGGCCATGTCCATATGGGGCGAAAGTTTCTTCATGAGGTAGTTCGCATTCAGCACTGCATGGGCCGACGTTTCCACCAAGCCCTCCCTTCCCAGCATGAGGATGTAGGTAAGGGCCCGAAGGATGACAAGGAAATTGCCGTAAAACATTTTCAGCCGTCCGAAGGACTTTTCCATCTTCTTGAAATGGTACGTTTCCCCTTCCTTCACCACAATGGGATGGGGCAGGAAATCCGCAAGGAATGCTTTGCAGCCCACCGGTCCGCTTCCGGGACCGCCGCCGCCGTGGGGGGTGGAGAAGGTTTTGTGAAGGTTCACATGGACGCAGTCAAATCCCATATCCCCGGGCCGGGCCCTTCCTACTACGGCGTTCATGTTTGCGCCGTCATAGTAGCAGAGGCCTCCTGCTTCATGGACAATGCGGGTGATTTCCAGAATGTTGGGGTCGAAAATGCCAAGGGTATTGGGGTTGGTGAGCATGAGACCCGCCGTGTCTTCTCCCACCGCTTTCCTCAAACCCTCCAGGTCCACGCCGCCTTTGTCGTTGGACGGCACATGCACCACTTCATAGCCTGCCATGGCGGCGGAAGCGGGATTGGTGCCGTGGGCGGAGTCGGGAACGATGATTTTCGTCCGCTTTGTATCGCCCCGGGACAGGTGGTAAGCGCGGATGAGGCGAAGGCCCGTGTATTCCCCCTGGGCACCGGCTGCAGGCTGCAGGGTCATTTCATCCATGCCCGTAATGGCGGCCAGGAGCTGCTGCAGGCGGTACATGACCTCAAGGCAGCCCTGCACAGTTTCTTCCGGCGCCATGGGATGAATGTCTGTGAATTCCCTCATGGAAGCGGCGATTTCATTGACCGCCGGATTATATTTCATGGTACAGGACCCCAGGGGATAGAAACCGTGGTTCACGCCGAAGGCCTGCTTTTCCAGCTGCCCGTAATGGCGGTCCAGCTCCACCTCGTCAAGCTCCGGCAGATGGGGCGCCTTCTCACGAAGGGGAAGGCCCTCTGCCGCCGGAACATCCAGGGCCGGGAAGAGATCCATGCGGTGTCCTTTTTTCGACCTTTCAAATATGAGTTCCATGGGCCATTCCTCCTTTCAGAATAGAAACAAGCCTATCCATGTCTTCCCTGCTGTTCATTTCCGTAGCGCACCAGAGAATGCCGCCTTCCAGCGGAAGGCCGGAAAGGATCCCCTCTTTTTCCAGAAGCTTTTCCACCTCTTTAGGCGGAATGGGAGACTCCGTAACGAATTCATCAAAGAAGGGGCCTTCGTATTTCAAAGGAAATCCGATTTCCGAAAGCTTTCCTGCCAGGTAATGAGCTTTGGCCGCGCACTGGGACGCCGCTTCCTTCATGCCCTCCGGACCCAGGGCAGCCATGTAGGCGCCGCAGGCCATGGTGCAGAGGGCTTCATTGGAGCAGATGTTGGACGATGCCTTCTCCCGGCGGATATGCTGCTCCCGGGCCTGCAGGGTAAGCACATAGCACCGGTTTCCCCGGCTGTCCGTGGTTTCCCCTACAATACGGCCGGGAAGTTTCCGCATGAGCTTGTCCCGGCAGGTCATGAATCCCATGGAAGGACCGCCAAAGGAGAGCGGAAGCCCCAGCTCCTGGCCGTCGCCTACGGCAATGTCTGCGCCATATTCTCCCGGCGTCTTCAAAAGGCCAAGGGACAGGGGAGAAACGGACATCACCGCCTTTGCTCCCGCTTCGTGGGCCCGGGAGACAAGGTTTCCACTGTCTTCGATGAGGCCATAGAAATTGGGGCTCTGGAAAAAGACGGCCGCCGTTCCCTCATTCAGCAGAGAAGAAAGGGCTTCCTTATCTGTTTTCCCATCCTTTGTCGGAATCAGCGTGAGCTCCACATGCCTGCTTTCGCAGTAGGTCCTCATCACCTCCAGCACCTGGGGATGCATGGCTTCGGAGGCAAGAATCCGGTTTCTTTTCCTGTCAAGACACATGAACACCGCCTCCGCCGCTGCGGTGGCGCCGTCGTACACGGACGCATTGGACACATCCATGCCGGTGAGTTCGGAAATCATGGTCTGGTATTCAAAGATGGACTGCAGTATGCCCTGACTGATTTCCGCCTGGTAAGGGGTGTAGGTGGTGCGGAAGGCTTCCTTGCTGATGACCTGCTTCACAATGGCAGGAATATAATGAGAGTAGGCACCGGCGCCGCGGAAAATGGAAGTAAACCGCCTATTCTTCGATCCCATCTTCTCCACGTCCCGGAGCGCCTCCATTTCACTTTTCCCTTCCGGAATGTCCACCTGGTGAAGGTAAACCTCCTTGGGCACATCTCTGTAGAGGTCATCCACCAAAGAGAGGCCCAGGAAATCCAGCATGTCCCGGGTCTCCTCCGGAGATGAAGGTACATAGTTTCCCATAATCATTCCTCCCCTGAGGTTTTACAGAATTCTTCATACTCCTTTGCATCCATGAGCTCTTCCGTGTCCGTCACGTCCTTCACCTTCACAAACCAGGAACCGTAGGGATCGCCGTTCACCTTCTCCGGCGCATCCAGAAGCTCCTCATTCACCTCTTCCACTTCCCCCGTCACCGGGCTGTACACATCGGACACCGCCTTCACCGACTCAATATCCGCAAACGTATCCCCCTGGCTCACCGGGTCCCCCACCTGGGGCAGATTCACAAACACAATATCCCCCAGCTGGTCCTGGGCATAGTCCGTAAGGCCGATGAGGACCAGGTCTCCTTCCTTTTTCAGCCATTCATGGGTCTTCGCATACTTTACATCCTGTGGGAAATTCATGGTAATTCCTCCTTTGATACTCTATAGAAAATGTGAGATATGATAAAGATGAAATTTGAGATATAGAGCCACTGCGTGGCAGGGTTCAGAAGGTTCAGAAGGTTCAGAAGGTTCAGAAGGTTCAGAAGGTTCAGAAGGTTCAGAAGGTTCTGCCCGCTTCCAGCGGGCGGGTTCAAAGGGAAAGGTATTGCCGCTTCGCGGCGATGAGTTTTATATGCCGCCTTACGGCGGCAGCGCTGCCTTTGGCAGCGAAAACCGTACAACCTCGCTTCGCTCGATGGAAATGCACCCCTTTTGGTGCTACGCACCACTTCCCCCGGTGGGGGAAGTCTGCTCTCCGCTTTTCTTAGTGCTAACTTATGTCGCTCATTTTATAGCGCCGCTAGAATCTCCCCCTCCGGGGGAGACGCCGCCGCAGGCGGCAGAAGGGGTGCATTTCCCACGCCCGCAAGGGCGGTCTGCCTGTTTTCCACCGGGCGAAGCCCGGTTGTAAAGGTTTTCTAAAAACTGGCGGCGAAGCCGCCCACCACAACCCTCACGGCCGAAGGCCGTGTCAAACTTTAGCCCCTTAAGAACCTTCGGCCCGAAGGGCCGTCAACCCTCACGCCCAAAGGGCGTGTCCATAAAGCCGCCCACCACTCCCCTTTGAACCTTGTGAACCCTCTGCACCTTTTGAACCCTCACGCCCTTCAGGGCGTGTCCCTTCACTTTCTCTTATAGAACGGCAGCGGCACCACTTCGCAGGCCACTTTTCTTCCTCTCACGTCCGCTTCCACGGTGTCACCGATTTTCACGCTTCCCTTTCCCACCAGGGCCATGGCGTAGGCGCCTTTAAGGTAGGGGCAGTAGGTGCCGGAGGTGGTACGGCCGATGACGGTGCCATTAAGGTATACGTCCTCTTCTTCCCTCACAATGCCCCGGCCTGTCACTTTAAGGCCGATGCGTTCCCGCTTCGGCGGCTGGGCAAGGAGAGCGGAAAGGCCGATGAATTCTTTTTTGTTCAGTTTCACGGCGAAATCAAGGCCCGTTTCCAGAGGACTCACGGTTTCGTCCATTTCATGGCCGTAGAGGGGCATGGCCGCTTCCAGGCGGAGGGTGTCCCTGGCCCCCAGGCCGCAGGGAAGGAGGTCTTCCCCACCCTTTTCCAGAAGGAGGTCCCAGATGATACCCACCTTGTCCGCCGGGCAGAAAATTTCATAGCCGAATTCCCCGGTGTAGCCTGTCCTTGATACGAGGCAGTCCACGCCGCCGATGATGACGTGCTCCTTTTCGCTGTAGTATTTCTCCGGAAGCGCTCCTCCTTCCACCAGGGCAGGCAGGAAATCTTTTGTCATGGGGCCCTGCAGGGAAATAAGTCCTGTTTCATCGGAAATATCGGTGAACTTTGTGTCCGGCAGGAGGTTCTCCTTCATATGGGCTGCGTCCTTGTCGTGGGTGGCGGCGTTCACCACCACCATGTACCGGTCCTCTCCCAGATGGTACACGATGAGGTCATCAATGACGCCGCCCTTTTCATTGAGCATGGTGCCATAGCGCACTTTTTCGATGGGAAGGTTCGTGTAATCATTGCTGATGAGGTGGTTAATGGAAGCGAGGGCTCCCTTTCCTTCAAAGAGGACCTCCCCCATGTGGGACACATCGAACATGCCCATCTTCGTCCTCACCGCCATGTGCTCCGCCAGAATGCCCTTCCCGTACTGCACCGGCATGGTGTAGCCGCCGAAGGAAACCATTTTCCCCTTCAGGGAAACATGCCTGTCATATAAAGGTGTTTTCTTGTCCAAATCCATTCTCCCCTTTCGCCGGTGCGCCTTTTCCTGCATACAAAAAAGGCGCACTGAAAAATAATCAGTGCGCCTCTGTCCTTTGACCTGAAAGATAAGGGAAATCCCTGCTTCTTCGGTGCTCATCCGAGCTCTCCAGAGGATAGTCCAACTGCCGGTCCTTTTACCTGAGAGTTTCTGCCCCTTCGGTGTCCGCCTTTCACGACTCTCCCGGCATCTTCATCCCTGCATAGAATGAATGATTCGCCATTGAATCTTGGGAAGCACTGATTCATTCGCAGAATCAAATTTCATAAGTATTTTTATCCAATGCTGCGTCATAAGTCTCCTTAAATAGCTCGCTATTCGCGTCGACTGATTCCTTGCATTGGATAAAAATCCAAGAATGAAATCTGATAACGATTTAATCAGCGCTTCCCTTGTGGAATTCTTTCCTTAGCATAGCACAGAAAAAGAAAAACAGTTAATAAAATTTTTTAATAGCAGAAATATGAGAAATCGGGGTACCTATTAGAAAGCCGCTCCACCCATGACCGGCATCACCCGGTCGCTGTAGTAATGTTCCGCCATATCCACGAAATAACCGGAAAGAATGCGGCTGAACTCCTCTTCACTCATATCTTCGCCGGTCACAGCAAAGGCAAATCCGCCGGTAACCCAGCGGGCGGTGTAGGTCTTCTCATCAGTCTTTGCCACATACACGGTGGTATGGGAAATTTCCTTTTTCTCCCACTTTCCCGTGTAAACGCCGCTGATATCCTCGGCGCCGTTCTTTCTGTCCCTTAAAGCACTCCGCACAGCAAGCCTTGCACCGTCATCATTGCTGTAACGAATATCCGCCAGCTGCCGGCTGATGGCAATATAACTGTCCACCTTGTATCCGAAGGACTTCGCCAGGAACAGAGGCTGGAATCCCACCACCTGTCCCAGCCGTTCATAGCTTTCATACTGCACCAGGGGATTTGGGATGCCGATACGACCAGGCATCCTGGCCTCACTCATCATACCCGGTATAAACAGCGCTGTCCCCAGAATGGCTGCAGCCGCAGCTCTCTCCCATTTTTTCATCCTATTTCCTTCTTTCCTTTTGAATACATAACCCATATGATATCCCAAAAGCGACCATAAGTCAATTTACGAAGCATGAAGAAATCATAAACAAGGGGCTGCGAAAAAAATGGTAGTCCCACTTTTTTCACAGCCCCGTTCATGCTTCTGCCCCGATGCTATGCGCTTCACACCATAACGAAGGGAGATTTCTCCACTTCACAGCGTTTTCATCGGAATGGCAGCGCTGCGTCTGACCGTCTGACTTCTGATTGTCTTACCGTCTGCCGGTATTTCACCGATGCAAAGACGTTATACCTTCCACTTCCACAGCTTCACACAGCGCTTCTGCAGATCCTCCGGCAACATGTCATAGGCTTCCCGAAGGCCGTTTTGGATGAAAAGCGGAACACTCATAAACTCATCATCCTCAAGGCCGCGCATCATAGATATCAGACGCTTAAAATCCTCTTCGTCATCATCGTCATAATCATCGTCGTCCCCATCATCATAGTCATCACCCATGGGGCCGGATGCAGAGTGTTCAAGGAAATCCTCACACGCATCCTCTACCCACAGGTCTTCCCGGGTAAAGGTCAGCTTGATGCCGGACTTTTTGCAGAAATCTTTAAGAAGGTCATAGGTCCACGTATTGCATACCCTGATTTCACGGGGCGCATATCCGGACTGAATCATCTGCTGCGCCAGCTCCCGAAGCACTTCCATACCGGCCTCCTCGAAAGCTTTCATGTAGAAAATCTGGTCATCCTTCGGCATGCCTGCCATGAACACCCAGGGCCAGATGAGATGGCTCTGCACTTCCTCAAGGTCATCCTTCTTTTCGTCTGCCTTAAAGCCTTCTTCCATCACCGGAGCATCGGTCATAAAGAGGTTGCACTCCATGACCCCTTCCTTTTTGGTCATAAAAGGCCGAATCCGGTGGGCAAGCACTTCATACTCAAAAGGAACGGGCTCAAAAGGAAACATCTTCCGCTCCGGCGCATCAATGATGTCTCTCTCATAGGACCCGTCCGGCAAGAGTTTGTACAGCACTGCATGGGGTCTCACGTCGTAAGGCAGATACTCTTCGTAAAGTTTTGTTATCTTTTCCGGATGAAGGGAAAGCCAGTTCAGCAGGCGGAAAGCCGCTGCCACCCGCTCCTGGTCTTCCTCATCGATAATATCCCGGGGGATACGGCGGGGAATGGATTTGATCACCATGAAATAATTTCCCCTGCCATACATGCGGATGCCATTTCTCTTTTTATAACGGTCGATGGCCGTGGCCCAGGCCGGGTCGATTTCATCCTTGGAGCCGAAATCCACATGAAGGAAAGAAGTCATATGGAACCGTACTTTTTCTTCTACTGTCAGATTTCCCAGCGGATCATCGCCGAAGCAGAAAGGATCATCCTCCGATTCTCCTATGTCCCTTAAGGCATAGTAGGAATCCATTTCCCCGCTTCTAAACAGCTCCACCCCCAGCTCTTCACCGACGCAGATATACTCGATATCCCCGTCCTTCTTCTCCAGGGCAAGCAGCGCATTATCATCCAGTTTTCTCCAAACTTTGTACTTCCTGTATTTCAATATTTCTTCTATGACTTCATCCTTCACCAGTGCCATCATGCTCTCCTTTATTAAATGAAATGAAAATCCATCTATCCCTATAGTATCCGATACCTTTATTCTCTGTAAAGCACAAAATGAAAAGGCCACGGAGAAAAAACCCATTCCTATTAGAATCCCATGAAATCTGTATCTCCTTTTCAACTTTGTGCTAAAATAAATCATGAAAAGCGAACATGCTCTGCAGGACAGACCATGAGAAAAGGAGGAGAAAAATGGAACCATACGACCAGTGGCTGGTAGATAATCCGGCAAACAGGAAAGCCCTCCGCCTTTTCGGCCTCGCCGCCCTTGTCCTGCTGCTCCTCCTTCTTTTCAATGCCTGGTATGTAGTCCATGGTACCCGCTACAGCGAACATGCAGTCACCAGCGCTGTGACCATAGAACTCCTCCGTGATGACGGCAGCTGGGAAGCTGCCGCGCCTGACAGAAAATTCTCCGCTGGCAGCAGGGTGCGGCTCCATGTCCCGGTGCCTGCCCACAAGCCGGCCCACCAGTACACCCTGGCCTTCACCGCTATCCGCGCCTATACCAGGGTATCCTGGAATGGAGAAGTGCTTGCCGCCTATGACGAATCCCATGTATCCCGCAGCCATAATTTCGGTTCCGTCCCCATGCTGGTGGAAATTCCCCAAAAAGCCCTGGGCTCCTCCATCACCATTGAAGAAGAACTGACAGGCCACAACCCCCGCCCCTTCCTGGGCGATATCCTGGTCATGCCCACCAAAATGAGCTACACCTACTACCTCCAGGGAGAAGACCTCCTCTTCGTCATTTACCATACCCTCCTCATGATTTCCCTCTGCGCTGCAACGGTGCTCCTCTTTACCAGAAAAAACCTCATGGTAAAAAAAGGACTGGCCATCGCCCTCTTCGTCGCCTCCTTCGACCTCTGGAGCCTGGGCTACCATCATATGCTTGGATTCTGGATCAAAAGCCCCTACCTGGAATCCCTGCTGGAATACGGCTCCCTCTACTTCCTTCCGGCCCCCTTCCTTTACTACCTCTATCTCTCTGAAAAAGACGGACATCGAAGAAAAATCTACCACATTCTCTCCCTATTATTCCTCGCCCTCTTTGCGGCTGCCCTCTTTTTGGAAAGTCTTACACTCTACACCCTGGACGATATCCTGCCGCTCCTCCACATTTCCATCCTCTGCGCCGGCCTTTTGGTATGCAGGTACCAGCTGCGGCCCCTGGGAAAAGAAAAAATCTGGAATGTCCTCGTGCGATGGGGCATCCTCATCTCCTCCGGCGCCGCTGCCCTGGTGACTGCCCAATACTACTTCACCTCCGGCCCCAGCCTCCTCCACATCCGCTTCATGCAGGCCCTAGCCACCTGGGCCCTCCTCATATTCGTTTTCTCCATCACCCTTTCCTTCTGCTACCAGTTTCTGGCACAGTCCGCAGAAGCCCAGCAGAAAAAAGCAGCCCTCCGCCTGGCCTACCACGACTCCCTTACCGGTCTTTTGAACCACGCCGGCATCTTCAAGGCCGCCGATAAACTGGACCCCAAAAAGCCCTATTCTCTCCTCTTCATGGACCTGAATGGCCTCAAAGAAGTGAACGACCTCCAGGGCCACCTCTCCGGCGACGCATTCATTAAACGGATGTCCGACATCCTCCGCTCCAGCGCCGGAGACCACACCCTCTGCGGCCGCGTAGGCGGCGACGAATTCGTCATTCTCTTCCCTCCGGAAAATGCAGAGACCCTTCAGCCGGTCATGGAAAAAATCAAAAACAAACTGGCCTCCCTCCAGGGACAGCCCCACATGCCCAAAGACCCCTCCGCCTCCTTCGGCTGGAGCATCCACACTCCCGCCCAAAACACAAGCTTTGAAGAACACCTTAAAGAAGCAGACGACCGTATGTACAAAGCTAAAGAAGCCTACCGGAAATCCCATCCCCTAGAAGCGGGAAGAATATTTACGAGAGAAAAATAGAGGAGGAACAGCTGTCCGCTATCGGCTGTCCCCTTTCCGCCGGATACTTCCCGCGGACACGGTCATTCTGAGCGAAGCGAAGAATTGACGGTCGACCAGTTAAGGAAGCACTGATTAATTCATAGAGTTTGCTTTTATAAGAATTTTCATGCACTGCTTCGTCATGAGGCTCCTTAAATAGCTCGCTATTCGCGTCGCCTCATTCCTTGCATTGCATAAAAATTCAAGAATAAAAGCAAACAACGATTTAATCAGCGCTTCCCCAGAGGCCCGCAATACTGACTGGCGCGGATTTGTATCCGTGTTTTTGTGCTGTCATCTTTCCAGGCACGAAAAAGAGGCTATGAAGAAATGTTGATATTTCTTCATAACCTCTTTTGACACTGTAAAAACTCCTGATTCGTCCCATGCTGCTGCGCGGTAGGGCTCAGGCGTTCTGTTTCGATGAATCGGCCAGGGGTAGCCGCCGGAGCGGAATGTCTGTGTCGTTAGGGAAAAGCAGGTATAGCCATATTTGCCACCAGGATTTCTAGCAGGTCATCCTCAGGAGTTTTTGTGGAGTTTTCGGCGCACCGGAGAGGTGAAATTCATGAAGGCGCCAGGTCTTTCCTCCCCGCTTCCATGGATTGTGCACCGCAGGGATTGGAAAGACCTTCGCCAGGCCTTTTCGCCTCTCTGGTCATATAGTCCGGTAAAAGGAGTCTGCGTATCAGATGCAGCGGTCCTATTTCCAAATAAAAAAGGCGTCACAGGACGCCGTAAAAATCAATGGAACAGCAGCATAATCCCGCCGCCTATGGTGGGGAGGGCTACGATGGAGGCTTTCAGCAGGGAGAGAGGTGCCAGGTGGGTCATTTTGGCGCCAATCCATGCGCCCATGGTGAGACCCACCAGGGTCTGGAGGAATATCCACATGTCCAGATGGCCGCTTGCCAGGTAGCCCAGGCCGCCGGAGGCGGAAATGGGGAGGATAATCATCATGCAGGTGCCGATGGACTGGAGGAGGGGCACGCCGAAGATGACCATGAGGGCAATCTGTATGTAGGCTGCCGCGCCGATACCGAAGGCGCCTGCCAGAAAGCCGGACACGATACCGGTGGGGATGCCGTAGAGGTAAAGTTTCCTTCCGGTAAGGATGCTTCTCCGTACGTGAAGGTGATGGTTCAGCCAGTCTGCGTGGTAGAGCTTCACATACAGGATGAGGGCGCTGGAGAGAATCATGAGGCCTGTCATGAAACTTAGATCGTCGGAGGGCATGCGGTCCGACACGGCGGCCCCCAGAAGGGCGCCTATAATCCCGCCGCCGCCAATGATAGCACCCACCTTCACCACCACCTCATGTTCCCTGAAGTGGCTGTAGGCTCCGGAAAGCATGGTGAAGGTCATGGATGCAAGGGCCACGGCCAGGGCCATATGGATGGGCACGCCGAATCCGATGGTGAGAAGGGTAATGGTGACACCGGCGCCGCCGGCTCCCACAAAGCCTATAACGGCACCTAATAAAATCATGGATAATAAGAGCATATATGTCTCCTTGCGGCCGCCTGTCGGCGGCGGGTTCATCCCCCCATTTATTGTCCCCCCGCTTTAGCGGGTTGGCAAGGGAACACGATTCGTAGGGGAGCGCTAGCGACCTGAGAATCGTGTGACACGCTTCCCACCGGGGCGAAGGTGGTACGCAGTACCAAAGGGGGCGAGTTAGGAAAAGGTCCTCAAAGTTTGACCGGCCCTTTGGGCCGGAGGGTTCTTAGGTTTGACAGGCCCTGCGGGCCTGAGGGTTGTGGTATCGCCTGTCGGCGATGGAGTTTGTATGCCGCTCCGCAGAATGAAAACCAAACAACCGCCCTACGGGCGTAAAAAACAGGCAAACCGGGCTTCGCCCGTTAGAAATGCCCCCCTTCTGGTGCTCTTTGCTTACCCTTGGAATCATCAGCAAGATTCCCATTTCGGTGATTAGCCACCTTCGGTGGCTTTTCCCCCTTTGGTGCCTTACGGCACCACCTTCCCCCCGCTGTGCGGTGGGACTATGGGCGCTAGGCATTGTGCCATATGTCTCTGTGGGGAAGCATAGAGCGATTTTTTCTGCCCCCTGAATAGGGGTGGCAAGGGAACACAATTCACAGGGGAGCGTTAGCAACCTGAGAATCGTGTGACACGCTTCTCACCGTGGCGGAAGCGCTGTCGCCCCCTGAGCGAAGCGACGCCCCCTTTTACTCAACCTGCCTGCGCCAGCAGGCCATAACCCACGGCGAAGCCGTGTCCCTTTTCCTTCGGACCCTCACGCCCGCAAGGGCATGTCCATAAAAAAAATCCCGCATCCGGCGGGATTTTTTACTTTCCATATTTCTTCAAAAACTCATCCATCGGTATGGGCCGGCTGTAGTAGAAGCCCTGGAAGTAGTCGCAGCCCATGGCGCAGAGTTCTCTGGCCATGGTTTCCGTTTCCACGCCCTCTGCGGTGATGGTAAAGCCCAGGTCGTGAAGGCCCTTCACAAGGTTTGGCAGGTAGGGGTCGGGCTTTTGAAAATGGGCGCGGACCAGGGACATGTCGATTTTGATGCCGGAGAAATCAATGCTCTTGACGCGGCTGGAGTTGGAGTATCCGGTACCGAAATCGTCTACAATCATCACATAGCCCAGCCGGCGAAGTCTTTCAATCTGGCTCAGGCCGCCGGGCCCCAGGGCTCCCTGCTCCGTGATTTCCAGATGGAGGAAGGAGCGGGGCACATTATATGCCTTCCTGATGCTTTCCAGTTTCTCCGGCAGGTCCCTTCCCAGGCACTGCACCGGCGACACGTTCACGTTAATCCACTGCATGCCGCATTTTTCCATGCCGCCCTGTTTGATGAAATCGCACACCTTCCGGAAGACCTGGAGCCCCAGCACGGTGACGGCGCCGCTGGATTCCGCCGCCGGAATAAATTCGGCCGGAGAAATGATGGAGCCGTCGTGGTCAGCGAGCCGCACCAGCGCTTCCGCTCCTTCCGGCTTTCCGCTGCCGCTTAATACGATGGGCTGCAGGTACACCTGAAGGCTGTCCCGGTCCAGGGATTCTTTCAGAAGACGGCGCACGTATACCTGCCGTTTCACATGGGACAGATACTCTTCCCCAATGATGAAATCTTCCTGCCCCGGCCGATGGGCCGCGTCAAAGGCAGAGCTCACCACCTGCACCAGCTCATCGGTGCTTTCAAAGTGAAGCCCCTTCTCCAGAAGGCAGCAGCAGATATCAAAGTAGGCGGAACGCTCCCCGCTGGCCCAGGGATTCCGGAAGCGGCGATGCAGCCGGTCCGTTTCCTCCTTCAGGGAAACCGGATTCCTATACAGGATAAAGAAACGACCGCTGCCCAGGTAGAACGCATGACCCCTCCCGAACTCCTTCTGCAGGTAATGGCCTATATTGTCCAAAAAACTGTCAATGAAGGGCCCGCCGTAAAGGATGCGCCCTTCCTCATAATCCTTAATAACGAAGCCGAAGCCATGGATGCCGCTGCTCTCTATCCGGTCATCGGCCACCAGCTGAAAAGCCGCCTTGTTCAGAAGACGAGTCTGGTGCTCCACATAGAAATCGGGATTTCTCACCGTAAGATAAATGATGAAAACAGCCAGCGTATAGAAATAGCCGCCGAACAGGACCTGGGGATAGAAGAACCTCACATAGGCTCCTGCCAGAACGATGAGAAGGCTGGACACAAAGCCGACATTTCTGCGAAAACTGTTCTCCTTTCTCCGAAGCCACACGAGAAACAGAGAAAGGCCGGCGTAGAAAATCAGGTAACTCCCCTTCAGCATGCTGTAAACGGCATCCATGTCGCAGGGCGCCAGTGCTTGCCCGCCTTTGGGCAGGAAATAGAGAATCCCCGCCGCCACCGGCAGAAAAGTAATCCGCTTCACCCATTTCCCGCCATATTCATCGGCCTTCAGGGCATCGCAGAAATAGCAGAAAAGGAGGTAATTATCCAAGAACATTGCGCTGAAGAAGATACACACCAGCCACGGCGTAAGCGACGGCCACTCACCGGGATTTACACACATAAGCAGCAGATTCAAAAGAAGCACCGCCGTATTCACAACCATGAGGTACAGGAAAGACCGGGACTCCCGAAGCGGCAGCTGGCGATGATTCATGTAGAAGAAAAGGATAATCAGCTGCACCGGCAGGGCGGCCAGAAAGAAATAAATATTCGATATTCCCGCTGCTGTAAACATGACTTCCCCTCCTTCCGGCAATCCTGTGACAGGCCCGATTTCAACCGGCCTGTGATAAAACAGTATTCATGTATATCATTATGAAGACTCATATATACATAGTATACACTACATTTCAAAATAAAAATAATACTCCATTTCATATCATATCAAATTGATATGATATATTTATATATTGAGCCATCATAAACAAGCTGTGAAAAATGAAATCATTTCTTCACAGCTTGTTTCATGATGCCGGAAAAAGAGACAAATTACGTGCTTCCCTTCCCGCCCAAACTGTCATCCGGGGTCGGTCAGCCGACAATCGGAAGGCCCTTTTTAATTCTCGTTGCCCCTTGAGTGAGTGGAAATTCTGCATAGGATTTCCAAGGGCAGACAAATTGGCCGACTCGCGCATTCTCTGCAGAATGCGCGCAGAACAAGCAGTAAGTGTCCGGAGTGCTCATAAATACCAGTCAGCAGGAAGGGAACGCACTGGCACGTGCCGAACTGTCATTTCGAGCGAATTCGAGAAATCTCCCACCACCATGCTCCCCCGCTCCAATGGCCTCACAGCATAGAACGTAACGCAGGCTCCTTCCCCAGGAAAGAGCTGCCCGACAAGGCTGAGGATAGGTCCGAAGTTAAGGAAGAACTGACACTCCTATCCTCTGTTGCCTTCGACGTCACCTTCCTGCCGACGCCGTCATTCTGAACGCAGTGAAGAATCTCGGTACAAGCAGTAAGTGTCCGGAGTGGTCATAAATACCAGTCAGCAGGAAGGGAACGTACTGGCACATGCCGAATCGTTTGGCTCCTTCCCCAGGAAGGAGCTGGGCGAAGCCCTGAGGAACACCGACACTCAAACCTCAAATCTCAAACCTCTTCTATCGCCTGACGTCTCCCGTCTCATTGTCCCTACCTCCTCAAACCTCAATTCTCAAACCTCTTCTTCCCATCTATCGTCTAATGTCTATCATCCCCTCCCCCGTTTAACTTCCGTTAAAAAACTGTTTATCTATAGTTTACTGCACAGTACCTTGTACTACATAGTACCGTGTGATATATTACATGTAGAGGACGGAAGTCCTAAATAAAACCTTACCATTCCATCACTTATGATTTGTAAAGGAGTGATTTCTATGACGAAAAATGAATTTATGAAAGAACTTCGCACCTGCCTGATTTATGAGCAGGCTGCCATTCGAAATGAAATCCTGGCGGATTATGAAACCTACTTTGCCATGGCCGCTGCGTCGGGCCTCACGGAAGAGGAAATTATTGCAGGGCTGGATACGCCTTCCCGCATTGCCTCCACCCTTTACGGCAGGGATGTTTCCAGGAAGCCCCGCCGGATAGGGTTCCACTCCCTGCCTTCCGACCTGATTCACGGTGTAAGCCATGGCTTGGAAAAGGGGCTCGAAAAGGTTCGTCCCCTGGGCGGCCCCCTCTTCTCCCTTCTCCGTCGGGGATCCGCCTTCTTCTTCCGCTGGTGCGGACTGTTATCGGCCATTCTCTTATTCCTGGCCGCCCTCTCCGGCGTAGGCCTCCTTGCCAGCGGCATCACCATCCTCCCCTCCATCCCGCCCCTTCCGGTGATGAGCCCCCTGAGCCTTATGCTCCTTGCGGTTTCGGGAATTTCCTTCTCCCTTTTCCTGAGCGCCTTCGGCCGCACCTTAAGTGATGCCATTCTTTCTGACAATCCCATTTCTTTCCTTAAAAAGGAGGACTGAATCATGAATAAAATCGCCGTAACATTTCTTCTCGGCACCGCCAGTGCCATCCTCTTCTCCGCTTCCTTCCTCACCACCGATGCGGCGGGCTATATGGACTGGGCCAAAGAGTCCGCTCCCGCTATCCATCAGGAAATGAAATCCTTCAAATCCAGCCTGCCCTTCCATTCTATAAAGGAAGATAAAGAAGGCAGCCATGACAGAAAGGACAAAGTAAAGAAAGAGCGGAAAGAAAAAGACCGCAGCCCCTATGACGAAAAAGACGGCCGCCAACGCAAAGACCGCTCCCATGACGAAGACAACCGCTCCCATGACCGGATTCATTCCAAAGCCCACAGGCAGGATGAAAGAGACAGCCAGCGCTCCATGAAACAGGACTACCGGAAAGGAAATCCCTCCGCCCCCGCTGCACCGGCCTCCCAGGAACCCGCTCCCATGACGCCTGAAGAACCCCAGCCGCCGACTTCGCCGGACGCCGGTTGATAGCCATCAGACGTCAGGCGGCGTAGAAACAGAGTCAGTTCCTTTGAAATAGGTTCTTAAGTTGGACCGGCCCTGCGGGCCGGAGGGTTCGGCCCCATTTTATTGTCCCACCACTTGCGGGGTGGCAAGGGAACAGGATTCGTAGGGGAGCGATAGCGACCTGAGAATCGTGTGACACGCTTCACACCGTGGCGAAGGTGGTACGCAGTACCAAAGGGGGGACGGGGCCTGCGGCTCCGAGGGTTGTGATATCGCCCTTCGGGCGACGAGTTTTATAGTCAGCGTTACGGGATTGGCTTAGAGGCGACAACCGTGATTAGCAGTCAGCTGAGTTCGACTTGTACTTTGGGATTCATCAGCAAGAATCGCGTTCCGATGACTAGCCACCGTTGGCGGCTACCCCCTATCCGGCTGCGCCAGACTTCCGCCCTAAGTCAGCAACCCCCATTTCAAATGGGGGTTTGCTAATAACCCCTCCGGGGTA
>ERZ791911.827-NODE-827-length-17935-cov-4.137025_pt1 | contig 17935 bp, 31 predicted proteins | sample MGYA00510142_ERZ791911 | MGnify/ENA primary metagenome ERZ791911 (study PRJEB30046, sample SAMN00792056) | human gut metagenome | study: EMG produced TPA metagenomics assembly of the A metagenome-wide association study of gut microbiota in type 2... | reverse complement strand
TAGAATAGCTAATTTTGAATAATTTATAATTATTACAGGATAATCTACAGTACGGTTATGAATATCTGTATTCTTTAAAAAATTTTTTTTATTTAATTCAGTTTTACATAAAATAAGCTCTTGTATTAATAAATTAGCAATAGTTCTCCTTTTCTTTTTCGTATCATAATTAATTTTCCAAATATCATAAAAATGTTTACTAAACAAACCAACTACAACCATTACAAGACTAGTAAATGCTGTAATCAATGGATTAACAACTTTTAAATCATAATTTAAGTAACAAACGATGCTTAATAGTGAAATTATTATTAAAAATAAAAGATAATTCATAGTTATAACCCTAGTTTCTACTGAAAATATAAATATATTAGATAATATTAATTTCAATTAACAGTATCTAAAATTTGATATTCAAAAGATACAAGTTTGTCATAAGTTATTGATAAAATTTTTAATATAGCAAAATTATGGTACTTATTTTCTAATATTAAAATGTCACCAATTTTTAGTTTTCTTGTTCTGCTAGTGAAATCAAACATATCCATATTATCAATAGGTTGGATTTCTTTAATTTCAGAATTATATCCTATTGCAAGCAATTTATCACTATATGTGTAAATCGTTTCGTTGCTACAAGATGACCATTCTGTTTCAAATGCAAATTTGCCACTACCGATAGTATATACACCGCTATTTTGTAAATAATCGAAAGATACAACTCCTTTCATTGCTGCATTTTGATACATGGTTTTTCTTATAGCATTTAAAATATCAACATCATTGGTTTTTTCATCCATAAAGGGACTTTTTCCAAGAGGTGGCTTAAGTCGTTCATCTCGCCCATATAGTTTAAATATTAACTTTTTCATATTTTTATCATACTCTAAAGGATTAGAAAAATCTATATATATTTTTGTTGATAAAAATAAAGGAACTTTATTGTTACTTGGATTATTGATTATAACGGGTATTATATAATTTAAATTTCCTTGTTTTAAGAAGGAAGATGATAAAAGCATTGCTTCATAACCTGCACCACCAACCATATTATTGGCTTTTTCTACATATTTTTCAGAACAAATGCAAATAACCATATTAGCATTATTTAATCCATTATTCATGAAAAATAACAAATCATCACCAATATTTAGATCCCAAATATCACAAGTTACGTCAATACCTAAATAACGTAATTTCGTTGCAAAATTTAATACCCAATCACTATGTTCCTGATTATCTTGAGAATATGATATAAAGACTTTAGGTGGATGTTCCACGCTATCACTCCTTTATTATTATTAAAATTTTCTAGATATTAAGTTATAAAAGTTATATTCCATATAAATAGCCTTAAAATGGAATAGGATCATCAGTATTAAGATTAAATGATTGAGTTATCATTAATTTCATTTTGCTCATCTTTCCAATCAGATAAGATACCTCTTTCGAAAAATAATGTTTTTACTCCGCAATATGGGCAAAATCTTGCATTTGCTGGTACATTAACACCACATTCATCATTGTCAAGACATTTATTTATTACTGGTGAGCCACAAATATGACAAAAAGCATATGCTTCATTATCAAAATCAATATCTTCGTTATCACAAGTTAAACATCTTGAGACTTGATTATTTTCATTAGTATCATAATCAGTATATCTCATATTATCTATACCTCCTTTGTATCTGAATTCAAGTTCATTACCACAAAATTTACAATACTTCTCTTGTTTGTTATAACTTAAAAAAAAGTGATTACAACTACTACAATATTTTGAATGTATAAATTTTGAAAATTGTACATATAGACAAGTATCTTTGCTATAATCATGTGTTTTTGACCATTCTAACATACGATTAAGTATATTTTGAGCAGCTTCATGTGAAATTCCAAAAATAGAGTCAATGGATAGCTTATCTCCTAAGCAGTTATATATGTAATAAACTAAACTCATAGGTGCTAAAAGTTCTCTAGCAAATGTATTTGCTTCTAATTCATAAGCACTATATTCTTCTTCAGAAAGCTTATTTCGTGTTATAATGGCATGATTATTGTTTATATGTCCTAAAATTAAATGACCAAATTCATGAGCTATTGTCCAACGAATACGTCCAGCATTATTTAGAAAATCATTATAAATAATAATAGCTTTTTCTTCTTCCTTTGAATAAAAACAACAACCGTCCTCACTATTAATAAATTCTACCATATCATTATAACTAAGCTCGTATTTTTTCATATACCATGAAAATGATTTTATACGTAATCTTATATTATTTTTCTTATTATATACTTTTTTAAAAAAATCTAAATCTAGTGGAAATCCTTTAACTTTGCTATCCTTTAAAAATTTTCTAGCAAGTATTTCAGCTTTTTTATAGTTAGGTTTAGTCATCTTCATTGTCATCATCTTTAAAAGCATCCTTAAAAGATAATTTTAATATTTTTAACATACGGTTACGATCTTCTTCATTAACATTAGTCATAGCTCTTTGAATAGCTCTAATCTGAGGATAAGTTTCGTTATTTTTTTCTGTTAATTCTGTAAAATTCTTGTCTATATCATTTTTTTCTTCAATAAGATCTGATTTTTGAATACCAAAATACTTAGCCAATAATTCAATTTTATCAATACGAGGATAAGTGTTACCTTTTTCCCAGTCTACAAAAGTAGTGTATTTGATATCTAAATCATCACATATTTCTTTACGAGATTTATTTTTTTGTTCCATAAAAATTTTTAAGTTATTGGAAAATATCTCTCTATTGTTTTTATTTGGCATAATTATCACACTCCTTTTCTTTTATTATATATGTAAATTATACGTTTTTAACGTAAAAAAATCAATATTTAGATATTTTTTTACGATTAAAACTTGACTTTACGGGAAAACCGTAATATAATTAGAAACGTAGTGAGGTGATAATAATGAAAATAACCATTAAAGCAGCTAGAGTAAATAAAAATTTATCTCAAAAAGAGGCTGCTAAATTAATTGGTGTAAGTAAAGATACTGTTGGTGCATGGGATAGAGGTAAGTCCATGCCTAATGCAAAATATATACCTGCTATAGAGAAAGTTTATGGTGTGTCTTATAAAGACCTCATTTTTTTTACAAAATAATTACGGTTAAACCGTATAAAAGAGAGATGATTTAATGAAGGAAAGATTATTATTTAAAGATTATAAGGAGGTGATGATGTGAAATATTTAAATGAAGAAAATTCATGGCTAGAGCAGTATGAATTTATACAGGAAGCTTCATATAAACGAGCTGTAGATTTATATGCTATGTATGAAGCATCAAATCGGCTACGCCACGATTTGGATAAATTTTTTCCTAGACATTACGCTTTAGAAGCTGTTCATTTTGGCAGGAACTTGAATAAATGCTCATTTGAAATAGCAACTGATTTAGAAAATGCAGTACAAAACAGAATAACAAAAATCAAAAAAGATGCCGAAGAATTAGCTGAAGCTATGAAGACTGGTAAAATGCCAGATTTCATGCGTGAAATACAAGTTAGATGGTGGAGCAGAAAAATTCTAGGATACTAAGGAGGTGATAACGTGAACAAATCTTATGAAGAATTAAAAAAAGAAAATGCCGAACTCAAGCGGCAACTTGAAGAACGGCAAATTATATATGAACCTATTGCTAATGAAATTATAGAGATTTTTGCAAAGTATAGAATCGAATTTTGGGAAGTTACAGGATTACTTGAATTGGTAAAGTTAAAATGTCAACATCAAAATTCTGATAAGTCTTTAGGTTGAGTTTATTCTTGTAAAATTTTTAGACCAATATTAACGGCTAATGTTTTAACAATGTCTAAAGAAGCAGAACCACCAATTCTTTTTAAGTCTTTTTTGACATTGTTCCATATAGTATCGTTTTTTATTGCTTCTAAATAGTCGCATCCGTCAAAAGTCATTCTAACAATTTGTATAGCGTCATAAGGCTTATAATCAGGAGATAGTACAGTTACACAACCACGTAAGATAATAAATTTTTTATCTGCTAATAAATCGATATGATACTTTATAACATCAATAGGCAAATTTAAATTTACAGAAATATCATATATACGAATTCGGTTATTATCAGCGTTTTCAATGTATAACAAAATATTTCTAATTATATCTAAATCACGTTTCAATATAATCACCTCCTCGTAAAGATGATTATACCAAATATATTTAACATATGCTTAGCTATTACTAATTATTCCCTTATTGTAACGAACGCTTGGCGGTGGGTTATTGATGAAACCGCTGTATCAAAATTTATAGCTTATGTATGGGTAGCAACCAAATAATTGAAAGGAGATTATGTATATGCCTGATTGGAATTTAGAGTGTGAAATAAAAATTCGAGCTTTAGAAGCTTTGAAAGAAAATCTAAATAAAGAGATTGATGAACTAATTAATATCGCCAAAAAGGTTCAGCAAGAACATTTAGAAGTCATAGAGGTACAACAAAATCTAAATGATATAGAAAAAGGGCCATTGACTATAAGTGAATTTGCTAAAAAAGCGAAAGTAAGTTATGGAGCTATTTATGAAAGAGTACGTACTGGAGTAATAAAAGCCAAAAGAGATGGACGTATTACACGTATACCTTATTCAGAATATGAAAACTATATGCAAAGGATTTGAGAATATGCAGACAATCTATGAAACGAATGAGAAAAATAATATAAAAATTTAATAAAAATTATTAAATCATAATTAAAATTGGTGCGTAGCAAGCCATAGCAGAAAGGTTATTAATGTAACAAAAAATAAAAAAGAAAATAGCAAATCTTTAACGATAATCTTCTTAACAAATTTATTATGGCAGGGAGGTTTGCAAGTGGATTCTGCTATGGTGCTTGGTACGCACCAATGAAAGAGAGAAAAGAATAAATGAAATGTTGGCGTTGTGGTAAAAAATTGAATAAAGGGCAGGTGCATATATTGCATTTAATATGCGGTCTTGCTGTTCCAGTATGTGCTGATGACCGTCAATGTTATTCATTTGCTCAAAAAATAAAAAGGAGTGATAAAAATGTATGTAAATATAAGTAAATATATCTGTATTAAGCATAGAGGTGCTTTAAAAAAAGGTGAAATAAAATTATTTCTAAATTTAATGATGTTAATAAAAAAAGCTGACCAGCATTAAACTAATCAGCAACATAAAAATTTATTCGTAATTTAAGTATAACATAGGAGTAAAAAAATGAAAACAATTGCTATCTATGAATATAAAGAAGATGCTAAACCAATTTTGATTATAGCAACTAATTGTATAACTGATTGGGAATATAAAAATATTTTAAATGGTAGATTAAGTGATATATATTTTGATAATAACCGTTGGCATATTGAATATTTTGATGATAAAGGTAATGGTTATGCAGATATTTTACCACCAGATGTGCAGATAATAACAAATAGAAAGGCTGTGGCGTGATGAATTTATATGAAATAAAACAAGAATTTGAAAAGGCTATTGAAGAATGTGTGGACATGGAGACAGGAGAAATAATTAATCCTACTCGTCTTGATGAATTAAATATGGTTTTAACTGACAAGCGAGAAAATGTGGCTTTATATATAAAAAATCTAAGTGCAGAAGCAAAAGCTATTGATGAGGAAGCTAAAAATTTAACCAATAGAAAAAGAGTTCTTAATAATAAAGTAGAAGGATTAAAAAAATATTTAGCTGATAACTTAGAAGGACATAAATTTGAAACTGCAAAAGTTGTAGTTAGCTTTAGAAAGTCTGAACAATTAGAAATTAATTCTATAGAGCATATACCAACAGAATATTTAATATCACAAGAACCTAAAATTGATAAAGTGGCATTAAAAAAATCAATAAAGCAAGGTGCTGTTATAAATGGTGTTCAGATAATTACAAAACAAAATATTCAAATAAAATGAGGTGCTTTAAATGAGTAGAGTTGTTTGTATAATGGGCGAAAGCGGAGCTGGTAAAACTACCAGCCTTCGTAATCTTGATTATAAAACTACATTTATTATTGATGCAGATAGAAAAGGTCTTAGCTGGAAAGGTTGGAAAAAGAAATATAATACAGAAAATAAAAATTATGTTCAAACTTCAAATGTAGGTGCTATAGAAAATGTTATTAGTAGAATTGATACAGATTTTAAAAATATAAAAGTTCTTGTAATAGATACTATAAATGCCATTATGGTTGATGATGAAATGGCTCGTATGAAAGAAAAAAATTATGATAAATGGCAAGATTTAGCTACCTGTATATGGAGACTAATTTCCAAATTGCATTTATTAAGAGATGATTTAACGGTTGTATGTATTGCACATTCTCAAACAGATAGAGATGACAGTGGTTTTTATTTTACACGTATAAAAACTAGTGGCAAAAAGCTAGATAAAATCGTTTTAGAGAGTAAATTTACAACAGTATTGTTAGCTAAAGCAGTTGATGGTAACTATGTATTTGAAACATATGCTAATCATTCCACAGCAAAAAGTCCTATGGGGTGTTTTGATAAAGAGATACCTAATGATATAAAAACTGTAATTGAACAATTAATAAAATATGAAAATGATGAGGAGTAATTAACTATGATGAATAAACCTGCAAATTGGGATAGTGTAGAAGCTATTACAGGAGAATATAAAAAATTACCTGCTGGTGGTTATGTATGTAGCATTGTTAGAGCTGAATGTACTAAATCTAAGAATGGAAAAGAGATGTTAAAACTTGCAATAGATATTGCAGAAGGTGAATATAAAGATTTTTATTTAAATCAATATTTACAAGAGCAAGAACGAAATAAAGAACAAGCCAAATGGAGAGGTTCATATTATCAGCTTACAGAAGGCGATAGTATGGGACGTTTTAAAGGAATGTTATTAAATATTGAGAAATCAAATCCAGGATATAAGTGGAATTGGAATGAAAAAAGTTTAGAAGGAAAATTATTTGGTGGAGTATTTAGGGAAGAAGAATATATTAATCGTAACGGCGGATTATCTACAGCTGTTAAATTAATATCAATTAGACCAGTAGAAGGAATTACAGATGTTGAACCACCTGCAAAAAAAGTATTAGAAAACAATAATAATTTAGCTGAAAACTTTGGAGAAGAAATTCCGTTTTAATGATTAAGTATGGAAAAATTGTAAAGAGAACGAAGGCGGTGTAATCGCCTTCGTTCCTTGTAAAGATAATGAGATTACAAAGACAGCTAGAAAAATTATTGTTGAAATACCGGATAATAGAAAAATAAGTATGGCTCAAAGACGAAAAGCTTTTGTTTTGTTGGGATATATTTCAGCATGGTGGGGATATACTCCATTAGAAGCAACAAAAGAAATAACTAAACAAATGTTTAAGGGTCATGTTCCATGTAGTTTTGATACAGACTTTTCTTTATCAAATTGTAGTGTAGAAGTAGCTAGGTTATATATAACGTATTTAATAGATTTTTGTATACTTCATGATATAGATATAGGCGAGCCTTTATATGAACTATGTGAAGATATTCCTAAGTATGTATGGGCTTGTTTAATGAAAAAAAGATGTGCAGTGTGTGGTAAAAAAGCAGAACTTCATCATGTGGATGCTATAGGAGCTGGTAGGAATAGAAAAGAAATACCACAGGTAGGAATGCAAGTATTACCGCTTTGTAGGCTACATCATAATGAGATTCATAATACTGGGAAATTTACATTTTTAAAAAAATATATTTTACAATCCATAGCATTAACTAAAGATATAGCAAAAATTTATAAGTTAACTAAAAAGAATATGGAGGTAAGAACAAAATGAGTAATGTAACTATTAATAAGATTAAATATCAGGAAAGTTCCGGTAAATTAACTATTGAATATATGAGGACAAATGAAAATAAAAAGCCATCATATCATACATCTATATTTAACGATGAACCAGCACCAGAATTTTTTACAGCTTTAGAAAATTTAACTAAGCCAACATTAAATATTTTAGGCTTAGGAGCATTACTTATAAAACGTATAAAACCTTATGCGGTAAGTTTCAAGTATGCAGAAGATAAAACAATGTCAGCAGTTATTCCTAGCATGTTTTATGTGCCTTCTGCTGATAGAGAGATAGTAGTAAATACACCTCTTATGAAATGTCCTTCTGATGAAGTAGAAGCAAGTCAAGCTGGGTTTTTTAATCAAGAAGCGGTTGACGCTCTTTGGGCATTTGAACAAGAAGCACGCAAGTATTTAGATGGTAAGAGAAATCAAATTTCCTTATTTGGAGAAGATACTGAAGCAGAAACAACAGCTAACGATGTATCTGTAGTTGATGTACCAAAACCAAATAATGTTGTACAAATGCCAACAGTGGCACAATAAATAGGAATAGGTGCTTGCCATAAAGACAAGCACCTATCCACGAGGTAAAAAATATGGAATTAAAACCTTTATCTTTAATAATTTCTTTTCGTTCTAATTATGCTAGTAAATTAGATAACGATACCCAGATTTTATATTGGGTATTATGGGACAAATGGAATTATCTTAGGCGACCTACTCAATTTAATATAGATAATAATACATTGATGATAGAAGCTAATTTGAAAAATTATAGTAAGTTAAATGATAAACGAAAAAAACTTATTGAAGTAGGATTGATAGAATATATTCCCAGTAAGACACGAGGTAAAAGCTCAACATATGCTCTAATAAAAAATTATGTTGAAAATGTAACACCAAACCTAAATCAAAACCTAATCCAAAACCCAAAACCAAACCCAAATACAAACCTAAAACAAAACCTAAATGAAACCCAAGAACTCAATAATAATGCGAACTCTTACGACCTCATAACAGAAAATACAAACCTAAAATCAAACCTAACTCAAAACCTAAATACAAACCCAATACCAAACCTAAAACAAAACCCTAATAAGAGTAATAGAGATATAGAGAATAATATATATATATATAATAACGCGCGTGATGATAACATTTCTCCAGCAGAAAGTCAAGTACTTATTTTCTATCAAAATCGAATCTGCTCTAATCTAGGAGGAACACCAGGAGCTAATGAAATAGCCTGTCTTAGAGAATATGCACAAGTTTATGGAGCAGAACAAACTATACAAGCTTTAAAAAAGGCATTGCAAAGCTCTAGAAAATTGCAAGGAATATACTTTGTTAAGTATGTAGGTGGAATATTAAGAGGTTGGGCAAATTTGAAAATAGCAGGTGGTGAATCTAATGGACAATTACAATCTAGCAACCTATCAAGAACTGCAACGCAGGCTCAAAGAAAGACAGGAACAGATATCAATTGGGCAGAGCTTGATTGATGGGAAATTGGTATGTAAAGAACTAGGAATAAAATATATACCATGTGAGTTTTCTAAAAATGAAATGGCATTAGTTGATGCTATGTATAGACAAGAAAAATGTAAGATTTGTAATAAGCATGGTATTGATTGCAAAAATTGTTTTTATGTAAAAGTAGATGAACAAGCTGGTAAATATTTTATAAGCTACAGTAATTGTGAACGCTGGAAAAATTATAAACAGCAAGAAAAAATAAATAGGCTTATGGAGCAAAGCAATGTGGGGAAACTTTTTGAAGGTAAGACCTTTAATAATTTTAAAATATTGCCAGCAACAGAGAATGCTTATAATGATTGTTTAGATTTCTGTACGAATTATATTCCTAAAAGTAGGGGATTGAGGTTACACGGTAGATATGGGTGTGGTAAAACACATCTTGCAGCAGCTATATTAAATAATTTATTGAAACAAAATATACCAAGCATGATGATTGTTACAGCAAATTTATTTGATTGTATAAAACAAGGCTTTAATGACAAGGAAAAAGCTTTAATAGCAACGGAATTAGTAAATAAAGCTAAACAAGTTGATGTATTAATTCTTGATGATTTTGGAGCAGAAAAAGATAGAGATAGCAACGGAAATTTAAAAATGGTGGGTAGTTGGGAACGTGAAAATTTATTTTTGTTAATAAACACTAGATATGAAAATAATCTTACAACGATAATAACAACTAATTACAATATGCAAGAACTATTTGAATTATTTGGAGAACGAATAATGAGTAGAATTGCAGAAATGACAATATCTGTTGGAATGAAAGGTGCAGAAAATTATCGTATAAGATTAGCACAGGTGGTATAACTATGAAAAAGATATGCATTTGTGGTAAGGAGTTTGAGGGTAAAGCAAAATATTGTTCACAAAAATGTAGGGTAAAGGAATATTATCAAAAACATAAAGAATTATGGCGTTTTTATAATAATAAAAATAGAATAACGAAAAAAGAACAGAAAAAAATAGAAGCAGAGCAAAAAAGGATAGAACTGGAAAATAAAGCTAAGAGGGAAAAACGTAGAAATGACATTAATCGTTTAATGGCAGAAACAGGATTAAAAAATAAATATGGTTTAGTAGCAAGTTTTTATGATACTAACAACTTGGAAGGACTATATAAATATGCTGATTATCTTAAATCTATAGGTGAGATTAAAGAAGATATAAACGAACCTAAAATAGTTAAATCACATGGTGGGAAAATTACAGGTGGATTTGATTATTTCATGATATCAACAAATTAGGAGCAAATTTCTATGGAAGATTTAGAGCAAATAAAAGATAAGCTTGAATATATAGACATTGCAATGAAGTTATTATTGCAATATGGAAAAAATAATCCAGATGTAGTTGATTTTCTTAGTAAAAATACAATGATTGCTAAAGATAAAGAAAATGGTTTTTGTGTAATAATTAGTTTTAAAAAGATGAGGAATAATAATGAGTGAATTTATAAGTGGAAATGCTGGGATAATAAAAAAAGAGGATATTGTTTTTTTAGAAATATTAGAGCCTAATCCATTCTTTTTAAAAGATGAGTATAAGATATATGCTACTACTTATACTTTAGATAAAGGTGAACGTAAAGTATTGTTGGAAAGCAGAAAAAAGTATAAGGAAATAGAAAAGGAATTTAATAGGATAAAAAAAGAAGTTGAAAATACTGTAAAGAAAAAAATTTGTTGGAAACCAAAAGAACAGGAAACATATTATTATGTTGGTATTTCAGGTGATGTTATAGAAGATAAATGGGATGAAACAACAACTGATTATGCTTTTTTTATAACAGGTAATTGTTTTAAAACTAAGGAAAAAGCAACAAAACATATAACAGAAATATTAAATATTTATGGAGTTAAAAATAATGCAAAATAGACCAAAATATAATGCAAAAAAAACAATAATAGGAAATTTAAAATTTGATAGTAAGAAAGAAGCGGAATACTATTTAAAATTAAAAGCTAAACGTATTAATGGAGAAATAAATTGGATAAAGTTACAGCCAGAATTTTTGATTTTAAGAGGATTTACATTAGAGAATGGGGAGCGTACAAAGGGTATACGTTATGTAGCTGATTTTGAAGTTGAGTATGCTGATGGACATAGAGAAATAATTGATGTTAAAGGTGTAAAAACAGAAGCGTACAAAATAAAAAAGAAAATGCTCCTGGATATGTATCCTAATATTAATTTTATAGAGGTATAAATGATGAGGGAAATATTATTTAGAGGTAAAGATATAAATACAAATAAATGGTGTTATGGTGGATATGTTAGAAAAGTTTTATTTAAAAATACGAAAGATGAAAAAATAAGGCATTATATATTTGATGGAGAAAATGCTGGACCAATAGTAATGCATGAAGTTAATCCAGAAACAGTGGGGCAATGTACCCGATTAGAAGATTATAGCGGTAAATATAAAGCCTATGAAGGAGACATCGTTCAAGATTTAGACGATGGAACTTTAGGCATAGTTTACTGGGACGAAAAAGAAGCAGGATTTATGATTGAAATTGAAAACTGTGCTGTTCCAGCACAAGACATAAGTTATTACCAAGTAATTGGTAATAAGTGGGATAATCCTGAACTTTTAGAACAATTGGAACGTCAAAAGGAGAATACAGAAGGTGAATGGAAACCGTTTAAGGAGTAATAAAATATGAAAGACAAAATAAATCCTCTTACAAATGATGGGCAATATGCAGATACAACATATAAAAAAGCTGTTGAAAAAATGGACCGTAGAAAGTTTTTTAAATCTATTTGTAAGAAAGTATTTAAACGTGGTAATGATTTTTTATGGAAGCATTTTAGTATAAAAATGGAAAAAGTAGTTTTTCGTGATGGAGAGACAAATGATAAAAAGGTCATGAAAGAAGGTCAATATGAATAATAATGGACCTAAGTTGGTAAGAATACCATTAAAGACAGAACAAGAATTTTATAAAAGAAATATTCCTATAATCAAAATTACAAGTATTATATTGTGCTTAATAGCAACTACAATATTTTTAATAGGATAAATCCACTAATTAGGATAGCTAAAATAAAGCTATCCTTTTAGTGTTTATATAGATGGAGGTATTGATTGATGAGAAAGATAAGCAGAATAAAAGTTAATAAGGCTAAAGAATATCTACAACAAGCTTATACAGCCAATGAAAAAATTATTCAATGTAATTATATTTTAGAACAATTACAAGCCTCACCAAGCAAGATGACAACTTCTTATAAAGAAAATATCGGTCATAGTGGTATAAATAATGATGTTAGTGGATATGTAGCAAAACTAATAGAACAAGAAGAAAAAATTGAAGCAATGAAACAAGAGTATCAAAGCAAACAGTTTGAGATAAGTAATTTTATATTGAGTTTGAGTTTTAAGCCAGAAGATGAAATTCTTAGACGTTTGCTCATATTAAGATATTTGAACTTTAAGTCTTTTGATGAAATATATAGTATGCTTAACTACTCATATAATTATATAGTTCAAACTATGCATCCTAGGGCTTTGGAAGTTGTAGAAAGAGCATTAAGTAAAAAGAGTGTGGTCAATAATGGTTAATCGTGGTCGATCGTGGTTAATAATGGTTGATAATGGTTTTAGGTTTATGGTATATTATAATTGTAAACAAAAAAGATAAACCGTTGGTAAAAATACCAGCGGTTTTACTATTTTATAAGTTGATTTTGTATAAATATTATTATATCCCCATATATTTTAAAACTTATATGTATTTTTATGGTTTATACAGAAGAAATTAATATAATAAGTACTTTATTTTTGTTGATAGATTTATTTAGAGAAATGAAATCAATTATAACATAGAATTATTTTAATGGTATAATGATAATATCTTTTATTTAAGGTGGATTTATTATATGAAAAAAATAAAGTCTATGTTTGAAAATTTAGGAAAGAATATTATATTATCTTTGCTGTTTATTGTTATATTTTTGAACTTTAATTTAGAAGATATTTCAAAAGTAATAACAGGAGTCGTGGCTATTTGTGGTCTTATAATTGCATATTCTTATAATAATGGAGCTAAAAATCAGAGAGAACAACAATTATTACAAAATAAAAGAGAATATTATAATAAATTTGTTGAAGCATATATAAATAAAATGAATTATTACCCGGTATTATTCGATACTTTAGAAGCAGTAGAAGCAAATGAAAAATTTTGTATTGAAGCAAGTCGATTAACAATATATGCTTCAAAAGACGTTATAGAATGTGTAGCTAAGATACAAAAAGGAGAAAAGGTTGAATCAGAAGAATTGATACTATTGATAAGAAAAGATTTGGGATTATGTGATATGGAGAAAATACCATTAGGTTTAGTAGTTAGTAATTTGGTTATTGTCAATGGTAAAGTTGTTGATAAAAATTCAGTTCAAGAAGATTTGACAAATAAAAATATAAAAAATTAAAATATAAAAATCAAAGCCACTGTTAAATTTACAGTGGCTTTTTTAGTACAAAAATTTAGGTGGTGAGGTGATTTGACAAATAAAAATATAAAAGATTTAGCTTTTGAAGATTATTGTGCAGGAATGAAATATAAAGATATAGCAGAAAAGTACGATATTAATTTATCAACAATAAAATCATGGGCTAGTCGTCATTGGAAAAAGTTGCAACCTAATACCAAAAAGGTTGCAACTAAAGAAGTTAAAAAGTCGCAACCTAAATTAATAGAAAAAATGAATGCAGATTTGGTTAACAATCTGCGTGAGGTAGTGTATGATGAGCCTCAATTAACTGAACGACAGCAAGATTTTTGCGTATATTATGTGATGAGCGGTAATGCTTTGCAAAGTTATTTAAAAGCTTACAAATGTAGTTATGCTACAGCTTGTGTAGAAGCGTATGTTACCCTAGAAAAGCCTAGAATAAAAAATAAAATAAAAGAGCTTAAAGAAATCATGCGTCAACATACGGACATTGATGTTGATGATATGATTTCTTTTTTTATTAAAGTTGCTAAATCTGATATTCGTGATTATGTATCATTTAATAAAAATAGTGTGAAATTAAAAGATAGTGAGTTAATTGATACATCTATTATTCAAGAGGTAAAACAAGGTAAATTTGGGACTTCTATAAAAATGATGGATAAGTTTAAAGCTTGGGAGAAACTTGAAAAATATTTTGGTTGGGATAAACAAGAAAAGTGCAATATTGAATTATCTATAGAAGAACAAAAGTTACGTATTGAAAAACTTAAAACGGAAATCGCCAGAACGCGTGAAAGTGATAATCCGGCAAAAGTTGAGATTGTAGATAATGTGCCGAATATGGAGGTGAAAACAGGTGCAGACGAATTTGAATGAGCTGATTGCACCAGTATTTTACAGATTGCATCATCAGCTAAAAAATCATGAATATACGCATTACTGGTTGCGTGGCGGTCGTGGTAGTACTAAATCATCAGTGATAAGTCTTGAAATTATTATCGGTATGATGAAGAATTCGGCTTACAATGCTATTGTATTTCGTAAAGTTGGTCATTATTTAAAAGAAAGTGTATTTGAACAACTCATCTGGGCAATAGATAAATTAAATGTAACAGATTTTTGGCAGATTAATCTTTCACCATTAGGGCTTACTTATAAACCTACAGGGCAACGCATTATCTTCCGTGGTTGCGATGACCCTAAGAAAACAAAATCAGTAAAACTACGTAAAGGTTATTTTGCTTATTGTTGGTATGAGGAATTGGATGAGTTCACCGGCATGAACGAAATTGATACACTTAATCAATCTGTATTACGTGGTGGCGATAAATTCTGGGTTTTTTATTCATACAATCCGCCAAAGAGTAAAAATGCTTGGGTTAATTATGAAGCAACAAATCCTCGTACAGATAAAATTGTTCACACTTCTTGTTATCTTGATGTACCAAAACAGTGGCTTGGAGAACAATTTTTAATTGAAGCTGAAACTTGTCGAGAGCAAAATTATAAAAAATATTTGCATCAGTTTATCGGTATGGCAATAGGTACAGGCGGAAATGTATTTGAAAATGTGGAAGAAATAAGAATCACTGATGAAAAAATAAATAGTTTTAAAACAGTACGTCATGGCATTGACTTTGGCTTTGCAGTGGATGCATTTGCTTATGTTCAAGGTGCATATGATGGTAAATATAATGATTTGTATTTATTTGATGAAGTTTATCAGATAAAACTTACTAATGAATTGGCAGCTAAGAAAATAAAGCCTAAGCTTATGAGATATGAGTATAGCGTAATTATGGCAGATAGTGCGGAGCCAAAGAGCATTGTAACGCTTAGAAATTTAGGTCTTAATGTTTATGGTGCTAAAAAAGGACCTGATAGCGTTAATTATGGAATGAAATGGCTTCAGAGTTTAAATCATATCTATATTGACCGGCGCAAATGCCCGAATACTTATAAAGAATTCGTAAATTATGAATATGAACGTAACAAAGATGGTGAGTTCATATCATCGTACCCGGATAAAAACAACCATGCGATTGATGCCTGCCGCTATGCTTTTATAAATGATATGCCGGTCAGAAATAAGAAAAGCTTTTGGTAAGGAGGTGATAAGTTGGAATTAAACGTGGCAAAAAAACTGATATCGGATTATGTAGCAGGACATAGCGATTTTATTATGAAATCCGATGTAGCGGAGCGGTATTATAAAGTTAAAAACGATATTCTGCTAGACAAGGAACATCATCATGAAGAGGTGAAAAATCCGCTTAGAAGTGCGGATAACCGTGTACCGTTCAGCTTTTACAATCTGCTGGTAAATCAGAAAGCAAGCTATCTGTTTACGTATCCGCCGATTTTCGATACAAAAAACAGCGAACTTAACGCTTTAATTGTAGATACACTAGGCGATGATTATGCTAAAAAGTGCAAGGATTTATGCGTAAATGCTTCAAATAGCGGCATAGCATGGCTTCACTACTGGCACGACGATAATAAAGGCTTTTGTTATGCAGTTGTTCCTTCAACACAGGTTATTCCTGTATGGTCCAAAAAGCTGGATAAAAAGCTTTTAGCAGTTTTAAGATACTACACGGATATTGATGATGAAGGTATCAGCTGGACAGTGTATGAATATTGGACGGATACACAATGCCAGGCGTTTCGGCGTCGTAACGGCGAAGAATATTCCATAAAAAATGATTTAATCGATTATCCAATGTTTTGCTATGATATCACGGCAACGGGTGAAGATGGCTTTTCCAATATTTATACGCATGATATGGGAAATGTTCCGTTTATTCCATTTGCTAACAATAATCTGAAAACAAGCGATTTGGATAATGTAAAAAAATTAATTGACAGCTATGACAAAACATACAGTGGCTTTGTAAATGACCTTGAAGATATTCAGCAGGTACTATTCGTTCTTACCAATTATGGCGGAATGCGTGAAGAAGGTGCAAAAGGTGTCATTGAGTTTCTGCGCAATTTGAAAAAATACAAGACAATAAGCCTCGACAGCGCAGGTACGGGCGACCAGAGTGGACTTTCCACTATAACCATAGAAATACCGGTAGAAGCAAGAAAAGAGCTTTTGGAAACAACGCGAAAGGCTATTTTTTCTATGGGGCAGGGTATAGATCCTCAGCAGCAGAGTTTTGATAGTACTAGCGGAGAAGCTATGAAGTTTCTATATTCACTTTTAGAGCTTAAAGCAGGGCTTATGGAAACGGAATTTCGCCTAGGCTTTGGTGAACTTGTTCGCGCTATCTGTCGCTATCACAATAAGGATGTTAAAAATATCATCCAGACATGGACAAGAAACGCTATAAGGAGTGAAAGTGAGCTTGTAGATATTTGCAGTAAATCCAAAGGCATCATATCCGATAAAACTATTATAAAAAATCACCCTCTTGTTGATGACCCGGAACAGGAAGAAAAACAGATAGCCAAAGAGCAGAAGGAACAACAGGATATTTATAATGATGACGGTTATAACGGCAAAGGTGGTGATGAATAATGTATAAATGGATGAAAGAGTATTACACGGCTTTCGGCAAGGATTTCCCGTTCAGTAAAGTAGCGGATTTGAATGAATATGAAATAATCCGCATTATCCAGTATTGTATCAAGACCAATACGGAATATACCGAAAGTACAGAGGAAGATATTACCGAAGCTGTAGTCGGCGAGGCAAAAGTTAATAAATCCAAAACAGGAAAGGAAGAATAAAACTATGTATACAAAACATGATTGGCAGGACGGAGAACTTATTACAAAAACTCTGATGAATAATATGGAAGCAGGCATTGAAGATGCCAATAATCGAGCTATGACACCGGGTCCGGCTGGAGCTGACGGTGCTAACGGTGCAGACGGTAAATCCGCTTTTGATATTTGGAAAGAACAGGAAGGCAATGCCGATAAAACGGAAACGGACTTCTTAAATTCGCTCAAGGGTGAAAAGGGAGATAAAGGCGACACTGGCGAACAAGGACCAAAAGGCGATAAGGGTGAAAAAGGTGATACCGGTGCTCAAGGTCCGCAGGGCGAAAAAGGCGATACAGGAGAGCAGGGCCCTGCCGGCAAGG
>ERZ791911.813-NODE-813-length-18125-cov-5.137133_pt1 | contig 18125 bp, 20 predicted proteins | sample MGYA00510142_ERZ791911 | MGnify/ENA primary metagenome ERZ791911 (study PRJEB30046, sample SAMN00792056) | human gut metagenome | study: EMG produced TPA metagenomics assembly of the A metagenome-wide association study of gut microbiota in type 2... | reverse complement strand
TGGTTTTCTTTTTTCCCACGGGCGAAGCCCGGTTGTAAAGGTTTTATCCAAACTGGCGCCTTCTATTATTTAAAAGGCGCCACCACAACCCTCTGAACCCTGTGAACCTTTTGAACCCTCTGAACCCTTCCCCCTTTGGTACTCCGTACCACCTTTCCCCCGCAAGCGGTGGCACTATAAAATTAAAGGCCGGCTCTCATATACGCCCCGAAGGCGTTTCCTGTAGCGTTATCGCTGCTGGTTTCCACGTCGGCGAAGTAGACTTTGATTCCCTTTTTTCCAAGAATCTCTTCCACCCGGCTCCTAAGGTACTTGTTAGCCATGACGCCGCCTACGGCGATGAAGGGTCTTTTTTCGAAGGGGCAGGCGGAGAGTTCTTTATCCAGGGCTTTTCCTATATGTTCCAGGACTCCTTCGGCGATGTCTTCTCTGGCGTACTTTCCGGAGGCGATGTCGCGCTGGACTTTGGTTTCGGGGCCGGAGAAGGAGAAGGCGCCTTTGACGGCAGACCTGGGGATGTGGTAGGTGTGATGGCCCACCAGTGCCAGTTTTTCCAGTTCTTTTCCGCAGGGGAAGTGAAGGCCCAGGGCGACGCCGACCCGGTCGATGAGCTGGCCGGCGGTGATGTCTTTGGAGTCCATGAGGGTTGTAATTTCCATGCATTCTCCCTGCCAGAGGGCGGAGAGGACGTCCATGGTGCCTCCGGACATGTGCATCATGTAGAAGGGCTTCCCCCAGAGGGAGGGGTGCTTGCTGATGGCCGCCAGGGCGTGGTTTTCCTGGTGGCTGAATTCGTAGACCGGTACGTGGAGGGCAGCAGCAAGGGAAAAGGCGGCACCTTTTCCAACAAGAAAGGCGGGCATGTACGAATCAGCCCGCCTCCGTGGAAAAGAAGATACTCCTATTCCTTTGATATCCTGCAGCAAGGGAGAAAGTTTCTGCAGGATGACGGGAAGATTTCTGGTGTGCTGGAATACCATCTGGGACTGGGAGAGCCCCCGGTTTCCTTCCTTAACGGAAAGCACGATCCTTTCTTCCCCTGCCGGCTCCCCGGAAGAGTCATAGACAGCGGCCGACGTAGTGTAGCAGCTGGTATCTATTCCAAGAAACCTTGCCATGATTATCCTTTCGTTGCCTTATCCAGAACGGCATTCACGAAACGGTAGGACGATTCGCCGCCGTAGACCTTGGCCATTTCCACGGCTTCGTTGATAATGAGCTTCCTGTCCTCCGCTTCGTCACCCATGAAATAGAATTCAGCCAGCGCCAGGCGGAGAATGTTCTTATCCACCACATTCAGCTGGGAAAGAGACCAGTTGGTCAGATGGGCGGAAATCTTTTCATCGATTTCCTTATGCTCAGCTGCCGCCTTCACCAGCGCATCTGCAAAAGCCCTGTCCTTTTCGGTTAACTCCAATTCGCCGGAATCGATAGTTTCCGTTTCCGGATTCAGCTCCCGGGAATATAAAACCTTAAGAGCATATTCTCTTGCGTTTCTTCTGCTCATGATGACCTCTTTCAATCCACAATATCAGTAATGGTTACATCTATTCCATAAATGGTTTCATCCGTCAGGGTAAGGAGAAGATTCCTTACCACCATCTGCACGTAGCGGCCGGTTTCATTCACCCGGCACCCCCGATGGAGGGCCAGGGATATGTCCACCTTGATTCCCTTCTTCCTGCTGCGGCGCAGGAGCAGGCCCTTGTGGCCATGAAAGCCGAAGGCCTGGGAAATACCGGAAATCATGTCCTGGAAACCGTCGGCGGTGAAATGGGAAACTTCGGGAATCGCCAGCACGGTCTTCTCGATTTTCTCATACACTTCCTCTTCCGGCACAATGGTAATGGATTCATCCTGACTCATTTTGCCTTGTCCTTATCAAAAATAACCTGGGACACATTGACGTTCACCGCAGCCACCCGGACGCCAAGGGTGTCGGACACCGTTTCTTTCACCGTTTCCTGCAGCTTCAGCGCTACCCCGGGAATGCGCATGCCGTGACGAACGCACACATAGAGGTCCAGCACCACGGCGCCGTCCTTCATGCCGACGTGGACGCCATCGGTATCCTTGTCGGAAATCACGGAAGAAAGGCTCTGGAGGAAAGTCTCCCCCATGCCTGCAATGCCCGGCACCGTCAACGCCGCCGCCCTGGCGATAATGGCAATCACCCGGTCAGTGACACGCACCTTTCCCAGCTCATTTTCCAGAGATACCGTTTCCATAGAATGGCCCGATTATTTTACACGTTCAATGTATGCACCGGTACGGGTATCGATGCGGAGAACTTCCCCTTCATTGATGAAGAGCGGAACAGATACGGTATAGCCCGTTTCCAGTTTAGCCGGTTTGGAACCACCGGTAGCTGTATCGCCGCGGATGCCAGGTTCCGTTTCAACGACCTTCAGTTCTACAGAATTCGGGATATCTACGCCGATGATGTTGCCGTTGAAGAACATAACGGTGCATTCCATTTCTTCCTTCAGGAAGTTGATCTTGTCACCCAGCTGTTCCTTGTTCAGCATGATCTGTTCATAGGTTTCTGTATCCATGAAGCAGTAGGAGCCGTCAGCTTCGTAGAGGTACTGCATGGGCTTGCGTTCTACCGTAGCCGGCTGCAGCTTGATGCCTGCATTGAACTTGCGTTCAACCACGGAACCGTTCTGCAGGTTCTTCAGCTTTGCACGAACGAAAGCAGCGCCCTTGCCCGGCTTTACATGCAGAAATTCCACACACTGCCAAACCTGGCCATCCAGTTCAACCGTAATACCGGGACGTAAATCATTACTAGAAATCATTTAAATCTTCCTCCTGCTACACTTGCAAAAATTTTTTGGGAAATAGAGTCAGAATGGAAATGCCATCCTGCTTTATAACAACCGTATCTTCGATACGGACTCCACCGGTGCCGGGGAGATATACCCCCGGTTCAACAGTTTCCGTCATATTCACTTCCAGAACCGAATGGTCCCGCTGGGCCAGCACAGGGGCCTCATGAATCTCAAGACCCACACTGTGGCCAAGGGCATGGGTGAAATACCCATCCAGCTCAAAGGCCTTCAAATACTCCCTGGCCGCCGTATCCGCCTCATCGGCCCGCATGCCCGCCTTCAAAAGACTTTCCACATGCTCATTGCAGCCAAGAACCTTATCGTAAAGGAAACGCTGACGGCTGGAAATATTTCCAACAGCCACAGTCCTTGTAATATCGGAATGATACCCCTTATAAATGGCGCCGAAATCAAAGGTAATGAGGTCTCCCTCTTCGATGACCTTATCCGTCGCCGTGCCGTGGGGATAAGCCCCCCGCTCGCCGGAGGCCACGATGGTATCAAAGGACTTCCCCTCAGACCCCGCCTTCAACATCTCGCACTCCAGCACCGCCTGCAGATACCGCTCCGTCACACCGGCGCGGATATAGGGAATGGTGTTCTTGAAGCCCTCATCGGAAATTTCACAGGCCCTCTTCAAAAGAGAAAGCTCCTCCTCCGACTTGATGCGGCGCACCTCATCCACCGGACAGAACTCAAAATCCACATCCGGCATAGTTTCGTCAAAAGAAAGATACATCCTGTAAGACAAAACCGACTCAATGCCCAGCTTCCTCACATGATGGGACTTCGAGAGCTTAGCCAGCACCTCCGCCAGCTTCCCTTTGTAATCCACCACCGTAAAGCCCTTCGCCTCCTCCTTCGCCTGCTCCACATACCGGGAATCAGTCAGAAGATAAAAAGCGTCGGCCGTCACGAAAAGATAACTGTCCGAACCGGTAAATCCACTGATATACCGCAAATTCTCATCCTTCTCAACAAACAGGCCGTCCACGCCCCATTTGGAAAGGGATTTGGAAATCATTTGTTTATCAATCACAAGATCACTCTCTTCCATTACCCTATAATCATACAGTATCTCGGGCCTTTTGTCTAGATTTTTAGTGGGATGACACGCCGCCTCTCCTTATTGTCCCACCGCTTGCGGGGGGAAGGTGGTGGCGCCAGCCACCAAAGGGGGGGCGGGCCCAAAGGGCCCGCAGAGGGTTCAAAAGGTTCAGAGGGTTGTGGTGGCGGCTTCGCGGCAGTTAAGTAAAAAAAGGGGCGCGCCTGACGGCGCAGGTTGTGTAGAAGGGTTATGTTCGCTTCGCTCAGGGGGCGACAGCGGCTTTGCCGCTGAGGGGAAGGTGGCGGCTTCGCCGCAGTATATAGCCCCCTTCCTCAGGAAGAGGGTGGCACCGTTAGGCGACGGAGGATAGGGGCGTCAGGTCTTTACTATATCTTTCGGTGTTCCTCAGCCCTATCGGGCAGCTCCTTCCCCAGGAAGGAGCCTAACGTTACGGGATTTCCTTCCTGCTGCTAAATTCACGCTAATCATTACGGTGAATCAGCCACCTCCGGTGGCTCTCCCCCTTTGGTGCCTGCGGCACCACCTTTCCCCCTGACGGGGGCACAATAAAGCTCCGCGAAGCAATCATCCCATAAGCACCTCAAAGCATAGTGCCGCTAAAACCTCCCCTTCCGGGGAGGTGCCGTAGGCAGAAGGGGTGCATTTCCCACGCCCGAAGGGCGGTTGTTTGTTTTTTTCTCGCGCCAACGGCGCGGTTATATGGTTTTCTCATTTCCATCACGCCGGAGGCGTGGTTGGTTTGTTTTCCCTTCGCCCGCCAGGGCGGTTGTAAAGGTTTTATCATAATGGCGCCCCTATATTTTCAAAAGGCGCCTACCACCTGCGCCGCCAGGCGGCCCCCCTCGATCCCGGTCCCGGTCCCGATCGCGCCGTAAGGCACTCCCAGCCACAAGCCACTATCTTCTACTGTCTACCATCTATCAGCTCCCCATTCCTCCATGTTCGACTTTCGCGCTTATTTCATTTATAATATAAGCATGAAAGTAGGTGATTTCATGACTTTAGATTCCCTGATTGACAAATCCGGCATACTGCTGATGAAAAACGCTATGAAGCGGGGCATTTCCAAAGCTGCCTTCTATCGATTTGTGGAGACCCACCACTTTGAAAAGGCGGCCCGCGGCGTTTATCTATCTCCCGGCGTCTGGGAAGATCCAGCCTTTATACTTCATCTCCGGTATCCTAAGGCTGTTTTTTCTCATGATGAAGCCCTCTTTTACCACGGCCTTACTGACCATGAACCCATGAACCAGACCATCACCATCTATTCCGGCTATAACACGCAAAAAATGAAGAAATCCGGTATCAAAGTATTCACCGTAAAAAAGGAACTCCTATCCCTGGGGCGCATGGAATACAGGAACTCCTTTAACCACCTCATACCTGTTTACGACCTGGAAAGAACCATCTGCGACCTGGTTAGAAGCCGCAGCTCCTTTGAAATCCAGGATTTCCAGGCCGCCCTTAAAAATTACATATCCCGCCCCGACAAGGACCTGAACCGGCTCATGACCTACGCTCCCCTTTTCCATGTGGACACATTAATCCGTCAATATCTGGAGGTGCTTCTATAATGAAAATGACCACAGAGCAGCTGAAAGGACATATCCGGAGCCTAGCGCAGAAAAATCATGCGGATGCTCGGATACTTATCCGCATCTACATGATGGAACGATTCCTTGAACGATTATCAATTTCCTCCTATAAGGACAAATTCATCATTAAAGGAGGAATACTTGTAACCTCTATGATTGGTGTTGCGCTGCGGGCCACTATGGACATAGACACCACCATCAAAAACCTGAACCTGTCCGAAGAGGACATAAGAAACGTCATAACAAAAATTTGTGAAATTGATTTACAGGATGATGTACAGTTCAAAATAAAGCAGCTCAGCCATATTATGGATGAAATGGAATATCCCGGACTACGCATGACCATGAACGCCTTCCTTGGCCCCATGATTGTCCCTATGAAAATCGATGTTTCCACCGGTGACAAAATAACTCCCAGAGAAGTTCAATATGACTATAAACTTCTTTTAGAAGACCGAACCATTCCCCTTTGGACCTACAATCTGGAAACACTGCTGGCGGAAAAACTGCAGACAGTTCTCGCAAGAGGACCACTTAATACAAGGATGAGAGACTATTATGATATCCACGAACTGCTGCAGGCATATCATGAAAACATTGACCCTTACACACTAAAAAATGCATTTCAGGCAACCTGTGCCAAAAGAAATACCTCATCTTTATTGGATACTGGCCAGCAGATTTTATCCAAACTCTCATCAGACAGCCATTTATCACAGCTCTGGACTTCTTATCAGAAAAAATATCCCTATGCATCTGATATTTCCTATCAGTCGGTTATAAAGAGCACAACTGTACTTTTCCGCATGATAAACAGCTGATCCATGAGCGGCCTTTAAGGAATGAATCATTATTTAATAAGCGGATTTCTTGATATTTCCCTAATGACCACTTCCTATAAACAAATGAAAAAAGGCAATGAAGAAATGATTTCCATTTCCTCACTGCCTTTTTTCTCACATACTTTCCACTCCCCTATTCCATGCCCAGTGCCTTGCGGCGCGGTGGCGGCTGAAATCTGGCAAGGGGCCGAGGTGCCCCGCCAGGACCCTGACCGCGCCGCCAGGCACTCCCAGCCACTAGCCACTAGTCACCAGTTATGATGCTTGATTGCATAGTCCATGGCGGCGTTCTTAAAATCCTCGTAGTAAACCACTTTATCATCCTTCTCCTTCAGCACCGGCGGCTCCTCCTTATGCACCTTCTTCTGCTCCTCATAGAGCCGCTGATACTTCGCCGGCCAGAGCTGCGGGCAGCTGCGGTAGTAGGAAGTAATGTCAAAGAAGCCATGACCATTATACCGATAAGGCTCATGAAATTCCGCCTCATAGGCCTTTCGCACCATGGATTCAACGGCCGGAGACAGTCTCCAGTCACAGCACACAAGGCTGGTCCCCGAACATCCCAGTATAGAAGGGTCAAGAGTTAGGAAAACCAGGTCTCCATTCAAAGGGTGCATGGTCTGGAATTTGTCGATGTAGTAATGTACAAGCACCGGAGAGGGACCGTCTGTATAATGAATAACCACCTGGTCCGTCCCGTTCGGATATTCCGCCTCCACGTGGAAGTGGACGTCCGGGAACTTCTCCTTCAGCAGCGCTGCAATGACCTTCGCCGTCTTTTCCACCGATTCGATTTTCATATCTATCGCCTCATTTGTAATGATATAAGATGCTTCCCTAGCTTTATTATACTCAGGGGCCATGACAGGACTTGGCAGCAATAGGTTAGAGGTGGATTAGAATATCGAGATTGGGGGTTGGGGATTCGGGACTGGGGTCGGGGTCGAGACCGAGGCCGGGACCGAGGCCATTTGGCGCTAACCCTTGCGTCCCCTTTAGGGGAAGAGGGCCACGCAGTGGCGAAGGGGTGCTCTACGGTACGTGGAGTAAGTGACCGCGATTGGGATCGGGGTCGGGAAAGCCCCGCCCTCCCACTGTCATCCTGAGCGAAGCGAAGGATCTTGGTTCATGCCGATAGTGTCACATTTGTTAATAAATACCGGTCGGCGGGGCGGCTTGTGGCGCCTGTCGGCGCGGTGGCTTGTGGCTGGTAGCTGGTTGCTAGTTTCTAGTTTCTCTAGATACAAGCTACTAGATACTAATCCTTACGCTATTCCCTCTCCGCCGGTGAATCATGGGCGGGATGGATGGATTAGAATACTTCGTCTAAAGGCTGCCAGTGTTCATCGGCCATGTCGATGGCAAATTCTGTATTATCTATATAGAGTCTCTGGTCTTTGTCGCGGACAAATCCCCAATGCAGATGATGTTTAGCGGCATAATGCTTGAATGCCTGGAATTTATTACCGATTTGCAAGTCGATATTCTTATCCACGCCATGGCTTTCGCCGCCCTTGGTTTCAATAATCCAGACATCCCCATTTTTCTTCATGACGATATAATCCGCATAGAAAAGCCATTGCTTCTGCAGTCCGTCCAGATAGACAATGGAAAAATACTGCTGCCCGGTGTCCCCGTTCTTATATACCCAGTCGATATCATCACGGGTTTCACAGTACTGCTCAAAAAGCTGCTCCGATGTGCTGCGAATGAGACTGGTAGCAAAGCCGGATGTATACTCTTTATACGCATTGCTGAGATACTCAATTTCATCCTTAACGCCAGGATCATACCGGAAGAAATCCTGCTCAGGAATATGGAATTGGGCCGTCTTCGGTGTAATCATATCTAGAGAAGTCATTTGGGCCATATCAGCAGTTACCGCATGAAAATCGTCTCTCAGTTTTCTTGCATTATTGATAACAAAAGCATAGAAATCCGCACTATCCAGCGCCAATAATTTCTTCTGACCACTACGTTTCCCTTTTCTGAAAAGACGTTCCAGTATGGCTTTCAGCTTAAGTGAAGGCACGCCGATGGCCCGCTTAATCATATCCACGCTGTGAAGAAGCTGCATACCGTATCTGTGGGTATTCACCTTTCTCCTCGTAGTCATATACTGCAAAGGCGTTTCCCCGATGGAGCCCACTTTGATATATTTTCCATACACCGTCTGACTGGCAATATCCTTGTCCAGGTCATAGCCTCCGGCCTCCAGATGTTCAGCATTGACTTTAAGATTAGCCCCCAGATTATAGGTTTTTACAAGGTACTTGTAAAAAGCCTTCATCACTTCCCTTTCCCCCATGGCTTCCCTGTCAAGATCACGGGTCTGCTTTTCAAGGGTGAAAGTTTTGCATTTGGGCTTCAGAAAGAGCCGCCTTGTTTCATAGGCCTTATCCATGGCGGCAAAGAGGCCGGCTTTCCACTTTTCATCGAATGTATATACATAGCAGAAATCAAGCAGGTCATCATCATAATGACAGGCTTCCGGCATGCGGCGAATACGGCCAATAGTTTGGATTTCAAACTGCTCACTCATGCCCTCGCGAAGTTTCACAAGGATTTTGGCTCGCGGGCAGTCCCATCCGGTGCTGATGGCCTGTTTCATGAGAAGAAATACAGGAATACCGTCATTTTCCGTGAGATTGGCAGGAATATCCTTTTTATCACCGCTCATCCACTTGCTCACCATGCCATTCTGATAGGTATAGCCCATGGACGCCAGCTTTTCTTCCACCTGTTTGACAGTATCAGGCCTTCCATTCGGAAACTGGATCAGCACAAGGGGACGGATTTTCTTGCCCAGAGAATGATATCTTTCCGCTATGGCCTTCCGTTTTTCATCAGCCAGCTTCAGCAGATAATCATAATCATCGTCGATTTCCACATCACTCTTGACACCCTCATTCACATAGAGCGCTTTCGTAATCAGTCCGGCGTCGATAACTTCCAGTTCATCGATTTCATAATAGGCATACCGGTTGTTTTGCTCAGCCGTAGCACTCACACGGATGATATGGGACGCAGAGAACGCATCAATAATCGTCCTGGCCTTTGCGGTATTATTGGAATGTTCCTCGTCAATAATAATGATGAAATCAAGCCCGCTGCGATGGGCGTCGGCGATACGGTCGAAAAGATTCTTCCTTTCACCGTCACGAATGGCCGTATTCCCCTTCTTCGTCACCAGTTCCCAGTTAATAAATGTGGTGGTTCCCGGCTGGAATCCGTTCTGCAGTGCGTCAAAAAGATTCTGCGTTTCCAGCTGGGGCGCCACTTTTTCCATCTTAAGGCGGCTCTGCTCTTCCAAGTCACCTTTTCCCGGGCAAAGCCAGATAAAGGCTGTATCCTTGCTGACTTTTGACAGATACTCCGCCACAAAGTCAATGAGGATAATGGTTTTGCCCGAACCCGTAGGTGATTTCATCACAATGGTCTGCTTTTCATTGCTATCCGTTGTCATATCCAGCAGCTTAAGCACCGCTTTTTCCTGGAAATCAAACAGGTTTAGTGTGATACCGCTTACCATGATTCGCCTGCCTCCTCCAGTTCAAAGTCAAAATAATAATTCGGTATGATGTAGGTCTCCACATTTTTGAAAAGGTGCTCCTGCTTCGTAGTGAGAAGGACATTACTGGATAAGTAAATTGCCTTCAAATCCGGATAGTCATGCCAGTGAGAAGCCAGCTCATCCGCCTCTTCATCGGTCAGCACCATAAGATACTCTTTCCCATCCAGCTTGACTCCATGCTCCAGCTGGATCATTTCAGCAATATGGTTTAAGAGGGCATCGGAAAGGAATTCTTCATCCTTGGCGACAAAGTCTGTGTGATAATATTTCAGGTTAGCGAGTATGCCATCAGAATACTTACTGCCATCTTCACGAAGGCCGGTTATCACTGTTTTTACACGTGGATAAGTAATCTCCCTGCAGATGTTGTTTTCATTATTGGTGCAAAGGATAAAACTCCGATGTCCACCATCTTCCTTATTTAGTTCAAGGACTGCCTGGGCCGTCGTGCCGGAGCCGGCGAAGAAATCAAGGATAACAGAGTCTTTTTTGTCATAGGTACAAGCATCAATTAGTAATTTGACTAGACTCACAGATTTAGGATAGGCAAAAGCGCTCTTCCTGTTAAAAATATTTTCAAGAACCATACCCCCATCACTTTTCAAGCTTATAATTGATCTTAATAGCATTCTATCTACTTCGTCAAGGTAATTAATTGAGCTTGGTTGCATATCATCTTTCGCGGAAAACCATATTCGACCACAAATAGCGCTACCATCTGGTAAGAGCTGTGGATTTTGATAATCAACTGCTTTATCAAAGGTTTCTTTAGTCCATCGCCATCCCCTATCTGGGATTCTAACTGCCTTTTTAGTAATTGGATTAATGACTTCATAGCGTGGCCCAAATGTATTACCATTTGGCCAACTCATATTAATCTTACCAAAAATTCTATAATTGTTATCTAAATTATTATAAAGAGTAACTGCGCGCGGATATTTTTGCTTTCTATAAAGTGATTTTAAATTTTTTTCTACTTCAAGAGTAGATTTCCCTTGTTTCTTTTCCTCTGCTATCAGCTTATTGATTTCAGATATGCCGTCTTTTGGGGACATAAGCTTATATTTATATAACGGATTAGAAGTATATGTCAGAATGTATTCATGAATATTTCCAATTCCTTTATCATTCTTGGGAACACGTTTATTCCATATAATATTTTCTATAAAGCACGATTCATCAAAAATCTCATCACATAAAAGTTTTAATTGGGCAAATTCATTTTCATCAACACTAATAAATAAAATACCTCTATTTGACATAAGTTGTTTAGCAGCTAAAAGTCTTTCAGTCATGAAAGAAATCCACTTGCTATGTCTAAACGAATCATTTCCATCAACCAACTGATCAGAATATGTGAATCCTTCTTTTTTAGTATTGTAAGGTGGATTGAATTTTATCTGGAGTCTCGCTTATAGGGCATTCGATGCAGTGGGAGGATTGACGACGCTGACCGGTACAGAAGGTCTTTTAAGGCCTGATTTAGGGTACAAAAATAGCCTGATGATGTAAACGGGGCCCTAAAGACCGGCATTGACATCATCAGGCTATTTTTGTGTGGGCCATCCAGGCCTCAAAAGGACTACCTGACTGACGCTGCGTCAGCTCGCTCCAAATAACAATATAAATGACATCAATCCTTCCTTTATGGGTCTTTTCCAAGAGCTTAAGACTATGCAGATTATCCCCTTCCAGCAAAAAGTTATACCTTTCTCCAGGAGCTGCAGAGATTTCCTTGTCCTTATCCTCTGTAAACACAGGAATGTGAGTTTTCATCTTTACATCCACCGCTTCTTCGTGCTTTTCCCATACCAGGCCATACTTCTTTTCATTCAATGCATTCTCGATTTCATTAATGGCAGCCAGGGTCTTGTCATCATCCTTATTTTTCTCTTTCAGCCCATTCAAAAAAGCCAGCATCCTCTGACGCTTCATCTGTGATAAATTTGCCATAATTAATCTCCCTATCAATCATCAATGCTTGAATGACGTATCCATTTTTAAAGACATGGAATAAGCACAAAAGCTGCTTCCATTCTTTTATCCATTTGCATGCAAAAACCATTTAAATTATACTACGTGGCCTGATATATAGACAATGCAAAAGGGCGCCCGTTTAGAAAGACGCCCATAATAACAACAATCGCCCCGCCGACTGGTAGTTACCAGCAATGGCGTCACTTTCGACGCTTACCGAGATCCTTCGCTTTCGCTCAGGATGACGTTGGAGGGCGGGGCTCCCCGATTCGGATCCCGATCTCGATCGCAGCCCCGACCGCGCCGTCAGGCGCCCCCAGCCACTAGCTACCAGTCCCCCACTGACTCCAAATCACCCCTCACATTTTGCGATAATACCCAGTCTCATACCCATCCGCCCTCAGCAGCAGCCCCGGCATCCAGTCCGGTGTCTGTTCCATGATATCCGTGATTTCTTCCACCGCCGTTCCTTCCCTGCATTCCACGATGACTTCATCGTGCACGTGGCCGCAGATGAAATAATCCCTGAGGTTATGCATGGCGTAGGCGAGGATATCTCTTGAGATGGCCTGGATGATGTTTTCTACGAATTTGGGGCCGTAGGATTCTATGCGGCTCCATTTCCTTTTGGTATCAAGGCCCATGTAGGTGATGGCTGTTCTGCCATAGGTCGCGCCGGTGAGGGCGGCACCGGGATAGGCAAGGCGGCGGCCTGAGGGAAGGGCGATGAAGAGGGTGCCTTTTTTCATGTAGAAGGAAAGGCTGCCTACTCTGGTAATCCGGAGCTGCTCTATGGCTTCTCTCACCGCCCGGTCCACCTGCCACCAGTAGGAAACGATGTGGGGATTGGCGTGGCGCCAGATGTTTACAAGGTTTGGCAGTTCTTCTGCCGTGAGTCCCATGTCCAGGGCGCCCATGGCTCTGAGGGCCCCTTCTCCCCCACCGTAGCCAAGAGCCAGTTCGGCGATTTTCCCTTTCTGCCGAAGATCGCTGTTAATGCCGCCTTTCACCACGGGCTTACTGAACATTCTCTGGGCAGACTGGGCGTAGATATCCTTGTTTGCTGCAAAGGAATCGATTCGCCATTTTTCCCTTGCCATATAGGCCAAGACTCTGGCTTCGATGGATGAGAAATCGGAAACAATGAAGGTATAGCCCTTTCGTGCCACAAAGGCGGTGCGGATGAGCTGGGAGAGGGTATCGGGAACGGAGCCGTAGAGGAAATCCATTTTCTCGTAGTCCCCTTCCATCACAAGGCGCCGGGCCAGGTCCAGGTCTTCCAGACTGTTCCTCGGCAGGTTCTGGAGCTGGATGTACCGCCCCGCCCATCGGCCGCTTCTGGCGGCGCCGTAGAAACGAAACATCCCCCTTGCTCTCCCGTCATCGCAGACGGCGTCAATCATGGCGCCATACTTGGCAAGGGAAGATTTCTGTACCTGTCCATAGAGCATGAGCTCCTCTTTAACTGTGCTCTCTTTCATTTCCCATCTAAAATTTACATTTCACCTTTTCCTGCAAAGCAGCCGTCAGCTGCATTCATCCGATACAATTCCCATTCCTTTCACTGTAGTCGACATAGTATTAAGAGAAGCCATTTCTGCAGTCAAAAAGGCCCTGCCTTTCGGCAGAGCCTCCACAACTTACTTATTTGTCGTCCGGTGAAGCAGCGTCATCTTCGGAAGAGAACGTATCTTTTCTGAATAAAGGAATCTCATAATGGTACTCAGATGAAATGAAAGTATCTTCCGTGGTTTCAACAACGCGTCTCTCCAAGTAGGAGACAATGTTTCTCCAGCAGGAACGGAATGCACAATCATCCTTTTCCATAGAGTCCCGCGCTTTTTCAAGAGAACAGGAAGGTTTTGTCTCTGTATCCCGCTGCCAGATGAATCGATTCCCCTCCTCTGGCAAAGATACGGTCTTCTGCTCTGGCGAATGGGAACCCTTTTCAGCCTCTTTCTTATCTCCGGCAGAGTCATCATCAATCTGCGATGCGATACCTGCCATGTCCGCCGCAGCTGTCACATGGAAGGCTTTATCTACAACCATCCGGACAAACTGTTTCCGTTCATCAGACTGCAGCGTATTCCACCCCAGAGACTGGATTACATTTGCAAGGATCCTGGCCTGCTCTGCCTTTGGTTTTCCGGAAAGGTTACGGGCTATATCCTCTGCTGAAATTTCCGCTTCGGGGGAATACACACAGAGAGGCTCTCCGTAGGTTTCCGTGGAAAGACGGTCTGTCATGGCCTGCACATCAGGATTATAAACCCATGCATGCACAGGGCTTCTGTTACCTGCGATTTCAAGTGCACAGTCAAGCCGTTTCATAATAGCTTCCCTGCTGCAGGCGGTGTGAATCAGCATAGGCTTCTTCTGCCCCTGCAGCTGATAGAGCTGGATTGTACCGCAGCCGTCCACGTCTTTGAAAACAGATTCAATATCATGGAAGGAAAATAATCCTGTCCCGCCTTTCTGGTATACACGAACAGGCACCAGCAGGAGGCCATCAGAGAATTTATAGGCAATGCCACGTTTTGTATTGAATAAGGAAAAACGCTCCACTGAAATCCCCTGTGATTCCATGTCACCGATGAGATGGTTCATAAAGGTTGTCATGGAGCTATACTCCGGTGTCATGGCCTCATTATTATCAAATAAAGAAAGTAACCTTGGATATTTGCCTGCGGTGCAGTCCGGAATAACACATCGCAGTTTTCTGATATTATTATTCATTATTTAAACCTCTTGAAAAATAAACAATGATGATAAAATCGAACAAGTCCCCCCTATTCATCATGTCATTGCTTTTTTTGATAAACCATCTCACTTTCCTGACAAATCCGCATATTATTCCTGCTCCTCCTATTTTGAGGGACTCCCTTCCCTCGTCGACCCGATTCCTTTCTACCGAGAGGAAAACTGTAATGCCTGTTCGGAAATATTTCATTTCAGGCAAAGCACAGTGTATACTGCAGGATAAACAGCCTTGCTGGAGGAGGGCACCATATACCCAAACTTCCCTGGAAGTGGAAATATTTCTTATCCGAAAGTGATAAAGTCTGTATTAATATCCCCATATAATACAGTGGCTTTATCCGTTACCATTAGGATACTATATATGCACATAAAAATAAATAGACAGAAACGGTCATATTCTTGAATTATCAAGTGTATATCGCTAGCAGCGTATATGCATTCAGATGTTTTGCTATTTAATATTTTGGATAATTATGCAATTAATGCTCTAGCTTATTCTAATTATTTATAAAATATAATTATCGGAACCTGATTATTTATCATTAGCTGTCATTATCCTAAATCCTTAATACCGTTGTTTAACGGTGAAATTCTAAAATTTTATTAGAACGACAGAATAACTAAAACAGCCATCCAACATTTCATAAATGGTTAAATATTCAGTTATTCACAGTTTTATAGAAGGGTTGTTCTGGGTGTGAATAACTATGAAAGTTTTTTATTAAGAGATATAGGAATTTATAATATCCTGCCAACATGGCAGATTCATCTCGATATTTCTTACTTTTCTCTTGTTCTTATCGTTTTTCTTTCACTTACCTGCTCTTTTGTAATATATAAAACGATGTGAAGCCAATCAGTCCTATTTCCCAGAGCCAAAAAAATCCCCGCCCATGGTGAGCGGGGATTTTTTCATTTCTTATCCTGCATCGGTGAGGTCATAGGTATTGACCAGGCGCATGCCGGAGAGGCTGGTGGAGAGAAGGCCTGCCACTGCCTTTCCTGCAGCCAGCAGCTCATCGTCCGAGGCGGTGAGCTTGATCTGGTTGAAAGAAATGTTCTTGGTGGCTTTCTTTCCGCTTGCGGTGGTACCGTTTTCAACGATTACCTGCAGTTTGATGTCGGTCATGTTTTTTGCTGCTGCCATGATAGGTTACCTCCTTACGCCAACTCTTCCGTGGTGGTGGTGGAAATGGTGACTTTTTCAAGCGCCGTCACTTCCGCCCCGCTGCGGGTGATAAGAATGGGAATCAGTTTGGCCGCTGCCGCGTTCACTTCTTCCCTGGTGAGGCTGTCCTTGGGATTGGCCAATGTGACAGTCATTGTGGACTTACCGGATGTTCTGAATACAAGATTGAGCGTTTTCATTTCGCTCCCCTTTCCGAAGGGAACCACTTACAGATTTTTCAACCCCTCGGCCGCCGGGGTTGTTCTGTTTCTCATTTCTCCCTTCTGGTACTACTATCGGGGTATCTTTCATTTCTAGACCCCCTCAGGCAAAATATTTTTTGAAATTTTCATCATTTCTGGCCAGGGCTTGGATTTTCCGTTTGTGCTTGTACACATTCTTATAGGAAATGTGACAGATTTCACCGATGGTAAGCCAGGAGTACCCCTCCATGCGGAGGCGGAGCACCTCCTCCTGCCTCTTTGTAAGATGGAATCCGTGAATCAGTGCGTCCACTTCCTTTTCCGAAAGGGAAGGCTCCTCCATTTCATACCAGTTCTGGCGGGCTCCATCCAGCTGGTAATCCCCTGAAAGGAGACGTTCCTTCACTTCCTCGTCTTTGACACCGCTGTGTTTCAGGAGCATTTCATGCTGCCTCATGTAATTCAAGGCGGCATAGGTCAAATGTTTCTTCACATAGGCCGGGAAAGGAAGCCCCCTTCCTGCATCAAAGAGAGGAAGTTTTTCCAGAAATACCAGCCAAAGGGTCTGGGCCATGTCTTCGTATTCAATGGTCTTATAGGCGGTTTTCGAGAGTTTGTACACCAGAGGGCGGAAGCATTCGCATAAATCCTGCTTAGCTTTTCCATCCCCCTGCTGTGCTTTCAAAACAAGGGAATCAATATAGTCGTATTTGTTTGTCATTGGAGATTGTCCTTCTCCGAAGCGCGCTCCGGTGTGTATTACCGGCTGGCCATACTATATCATGGCTTTTTTCGACTCATGGTCGTATTTTTCTCATTTATTACTCATAAAAATTGCTTCGAGCTTCCTGAAGGTCAAATTTCCATCTTTCACAAAATCCGAGACTATGTTTTCATTCTTTCCTGCAACTTGAAAGGATAAAATCACCCATTTCCTTTAGCAAACTAAAAAGCTCCGATAAAATCGGGGCAAATAGGTGCTAAAAAATGAAACAGCGGACTTGACAGGTTTTTGAAATCAAACCTGCCCTGACGCTGTTTCAAGCAATAAAAAGACAGAAAAGCCCATCAGGGGAGTATCCAGGTAAGTTCAACCAATGAATCAGGCGTCCGCGCCTTGGCCCTCCCACCTGCGTGGGTGCTGCTCAGATCATGTCGTCAGAGAGAGGAAAGTCCTGCGATCGCTCTTCCTTATTGCCTTTCTGTCTTCATTTGTCTTACGTTTTCTTCTGTTTTCCCGGCCGGGTAGGCAGAAGCAGAGGGATAAAAGTGAAATTTCCTGATTCCTCCTCATTCCTTAGCCCTGCTCATTACCATGGATAGACCAGAACAGTATGGAAATCGGATTCGTCATCTCCAGAGGCTTTTCACCCCTCTGGTATTAATATCGCAGAAGGTTTCATTTCTAGACCCCCTCTTTGAAAATCTTCAGTAAAAAACTCCTTCCTGCAGAAGGAGCCTACGTGTAGTGGGCGGCCTTTAAATTATAGAAAGCCGCCTCTTATGATAAAACCTTTAAAACCGCCCTGTCAGGCGTTGGAAAACATGCAGACCGGGCCTGCGGCCCGTAAAGTGGTAGATAAGGTTTTACTCATATGCAAGAAACACATTCCGGTGAATTGGCCACGCACGGTCAGCCAGCTAAAAGGAAAGCCCTTTTATGGGCAGGCTAAGGGCCAACTTTGGCTGACTCGAAGATCCTATGCAGGGTCTTCGCAGTGGCCACCCCCTATCCCGCTTCGCGGGACTTCCCCCTATGCAGGGGGCAGAATAGGCTTCTCTACGCTTACCTTCAGTATCATGTGGCACATTGCTGAGCATCCATAGTCTCACCAGCGAAGCTGGGGGGAAGGTGGTGGCGAATCCACCAAAGGGGGTGCCGCTTTTCCATCGTTCGTGAGGGCGGTTGTAAAGGTTTTACTCAGCAGCAAGAACAGCACTCCGGTGAATTGGCCACCTCCGGTGGCCTTTCCCCCTTTGGTGCCTTACGGCACCACCTTTCCCCCGCTGTGCGGGGGCACAATAAAGCTCCGTATAACATTCCACTCATATGTGGCTCTAAAGTAAGCACGGGTTGTTGTCCCACCGCCTGCGGGTGGGACG
>ERZ791911.809-NODE-809-length-18171-cov-2.522908_pt1 | contig 18171 bp, 34 predicted proteins | sample MGYA00510142_ERZ791911 | MGnify/ENA primary metagenome ERZ791911 (study PRJEB30046, sample SAMN00792056) | human gut metagenome | study: EMG produced TPA metagenomics assembly of the A metagenome-wide association study of gut microbiota in type 2... | reverse complement strand
TTATATAATTATTTATATTACTTTTATTCTTAGGTAAAAAATTTTGACCACCCCCATTCAAATTTTTTGACCACCCCATTAAAAAATTTTGACCACCAGTAAAATTTTTTGACCGGTATTCACAAAACTTTACCCCATTCATAATATTTTCTGATTTTTCAATCAAATTTTTATCTTGTAGGCTTTTTAAAGTGTTTATAACTGTCTGCTTTGTTGAGTTTAACCAGTTACATAAATATTGAAGTCCACCGGTATAACTTTGGTTTTCGTCTTGTGAAAATCCATAAATGATGGCATAAATCAGCAACTCATTACCTTTTAAACCTAATTCATTAACCATCCAGCCTTGTATAACGATATAGTTCTCATTTTTTATTAAAATCACTCCTCTATTATTTCTACCTCTATCCTTGGGTGCTTCTTGTCTGTCAATACTTCGTGACTGATACCGCTTATCTGCTTTTGTCCGTCGTTTTCCAGCATTCCACGATTTACAAGTGCATCCTGTATAAATTTTGTCGCAAATACGATATTGTCTATGTCTCGCTTAGAATTAGGCTCGTACCACGTTATTTTCAGCTTGACAGGGTATTTACATATCTTTTTAAGTTTTCCCTCTGCACAAGCCTGTATGATGCCCATTTCGACATATCCTTGATTTTTGTGTTTCATCGTGTTGCCAGCATATTTATTTGAACGGCAAGCCTTGATATAGTCATTCAGTCCGTCTAATCTACCATGTATCGTAAATTTATGTATTATTTGTATCATCTCCTGTATTTACTTTTATTTCTGTCGCTTCGGCACAAAATACATGAGGGTCTTCATATAGGCGAGAAATTGTGCATTCTGCTTCTTCAGGTGTACACCACTTATCATAACTATCATCTAATATTTCTCCCATGAATTTTTGACTATATCTAATTTTGTAATGTCTTACATCTTTATTCATCTATTTTCAACTTTCCTTTCTTAATAAATATTTCCATTTTTTTATCAATGACAAACGGGGTCAAATGATATTTATCGATAAATGCATCATCTCCGATTTCATGACAGTATGTATGATGTGCTCGGCATAGAGGGAGTGCCTTTTTCCCTATGTGCGATACTTTCTGACGATTGTTTCCCATTCCGATAGTATCTACATGGTGGATGTCCGCACGTTGTCCACATACAACACAAACACGTTTCAGAGCCATCGCGTACGTTTGCTTTTCATCAAATGTATATTTGTTTTCTTCAAGAAGTTCTTTTGCAAATGGTATCTCTTTGTCGATACAAAAATTTATGATTGTATCAATCAAGTTATTTGCGTATGTCATGCTACACGTTGAAAGACTTTCTACTTCGATTTCTCGAAGATTTGCATTGTATTGTTGCATGAGTAATCGAATGTACTCTCTATCATCGCCTGTGTAGTATGAAATTTCGTTGCAAAGGGCAAAAATAAACTTCCTCTGCTGATCTGTGATGTGCCTTTTATCGACAACTTTCACATCAACTTCAAGGCACTCCCCACACTCCAAGTACATCTCATTTGCCTGTGATAAATGGATATTATCAATGGTGTATTTACCATTCGATTTTGTTAGTTTAGGCATTAGAAACCACCAGCTTCTTGAATTATCCTTTCATTGTTTTTATTTGTTTCTTCTTCCTTTTTCTTGGCAATCATACTCTTGTAAACTTTGCATAGTTTTTTCAAATCTTCATTTGATAAATCGGTTAGGTTTTGTGTCGATATTTTAGCTTTTTGGCATATCCATTCATTGATTTTTTCATCTCTGAAATTACAACCCAATTCATTTAACTGTGTTCTTAATTTGGTATATTCAATACTTAATTTTGATGTTTCATCATCATTTATTGGTTCTTTGAATTCATCAGCTTCTGAATCTGAATAAACTCCATAATATGCAAGTTTTGACTTTTTCAACACAACCCTGTCAAATGTTCGCTTCAATAACATTGCATAAGGGTAATCATTCTTACAGTTTGAAGGGGTTACCTCCCCAAACTCAACTAATTCATCATCTACATACATTGCTAACAATCCATTTCTGTAATTATCTTCAACAATTGAAAAGCATTGTGGATTGAATTTCTGCTCTTTTGGAAGTGTATCATTGATTTTTAAACAACCATTGTGACTGATGATAAGACCGCTATAAATCATTTTGTTATTTTTTGATTTGTTCATCAAAATCCAAAAGTCGCTTGGTTTGATAATTCCTTTATATTGTTCACTTTCAATCATTTCAATTGCTTTTTCTTTTGATTGAAGATATTTAGGACTTTGCCATACAGGCATCCCCATCTCTTCTTTTTTCTCTCCAAAGTCGTATTTTTCCATATTAGAACACCTCTTCTATTGCTTTCGTATCTCTTTCTGCAGATGTAAGCATTTCTTCTTCCTTTTCCTGTTGAAAATCTAGGTTTTCAATGACTTCATTTTGATTCATGAATTCAATTACTTCATCGTATAATTTAACCGCTTCAACATCGCTTAAAAATGATGGTATTTCTATCGTTTTAACGATTTTATCTTTTTCCCATAAATAGACAGTCAACCAATCGCAAGCACTTATATAAACACTAACTTTGTCATCATCTTTTTTTCTGTACAAAATGGACGTTGCCAAGTCTTGATTTCTAGTCATTTTCTAACTTCCTTTCTCTCCGTTCTTCTTCATCGTTTAACGCTTTTAAATCAGCCATTTCATCATCGGATAGATGATTTTCTTCGGGGTCATAATCCGGACTTCTTCTATCAATCATTTTCAACCTCTGCTCTTACTTCTCCATCATTTGCTGGGAAACATACTCCATTTAATTCCGTATATAAATTGTTTAATTCATTTACTGTAATTTCTTTCATTTTATTTTCTTCCTTTCCGTAATCGCCCTGTCGTGTGTAGGCACTTGGTTTTTAGGTTGTAAGTTAAGTGAGGAGAACATAATATGACTTTTACCAAATACCTACGCATGACAGAACGATTAGCTTTGTGTTATAATGTAAACGGCTTATATATGCCAATTAGGTTTGGCACTTCTTTCAGTTGGTAGCTTCGGAAGTGCCTTTTTTTCGTGCAAAACAGTTTTTCGCACCTTTAAATCTTTTTAAAAACAATTCAGTTTTAACAACGTTGCGATGTGTCCACTTTTTTTCTAGGGAATCGCCCCATCGAATTTTTATCTTGTTGCCTTTTTCATCTTCTTCAACGATTTCCATGTCGTTTAACTCTCGCATGTACTTTTGAGCCAAACGCTTATCAACTTCCATGATGTCGGCAATGTCGCTTGTCGTTAGATAAGGTTTATATTCGATTATCATGTCAAATCTCCATTGACAGTTGACTGATAACAACTTTTGTAGCCTGTGATGGCTCCCATACTTTTACAAAATCGATTACTTTGTCAAAATCCTTGTATCTAATTTGTGAACGGCATTTCACACCAGTAATTTCCTTTATTTCTCGACCAATTGCACGATACAATTCACTGTTCTGTTTTCTGTTCAGCTGCCATTGATGAATGTTTTTGATGTCTTTAATCCTTGATGAAACTTGAGTATTCAAATATCCGTATTCATTTGGATTTAAGAAGCGATTTTCTTCCAAGTGAGTAACTCTTTCCTCTACTGCTTCAACTCGCTTGTTGGCATTTGAACTAGCTTGTAGCAATAGATCAATTTTTTCTTCCGGAGTTGTTGGCAATCCATAGCTTCCCTTTTTTCTGATTGCTGGCAATACTTCCCCTGTTACCCATTCAGTAAACTGCTCTGCCTGTGGTTTTCTTGACTGAAATATAACCTTGTAAAGGTTGCTTTCGTTGATGAAATTCATCTTTTGCATACCGCCTTTTGTAAGGGTGTCGGTACTATCTACCCCCTTTGTGTTCAATCTTGAAATAACATCTTTATGATTTTTTATTTCCAAAATTCTACACAAATCTTTCAAGCAGAACCAAACCTCGCTATTTTTTTCAAATGTTCTTACTTTTGAGTTGTTAAAATTAAATACCTGTAATTCATTCATTTTTTATCTCTCCTTTCTTACATGGCATTTATTAAAAATCATGATGGAGTTCGGCATTTTGTCGCGAACTCATAACCAAGTCTAAACCCGATTAGTCTTTCACTAAATTCAGGGTGTTCTTTTTTTATTTCTACCACTAATTCAGCTAAAGACATAATCTCTGATAAATTGTTTTTGTATTCTTCTCCTGTCATATAATCACTTCCTTTCTTTCTGATATAATTTACACAAAGGAAGAGAGGTGGTTTAATAAATCAAACCTATAAAAAGGTTGAATTACATATTATTTATCTTTTTGTTAAGTACTCCCCAGTGCTTTTAAAGATTTTTAAATATGTAATGCTTGTTTATTTCGATTATTTTTTAAATGAAATATTCGAGATAATCTTTCCTTTTTAGCACGCACTAGCGTGCTTTTCTTTTCCCTTGTATAATTAGCCTTGGAAAGAGTACCGCAAATACTCTTTCCATCTGATGATGAAAGGTAGGTGGTAAATGAATAAGCAAGAAACATATTCACGTAGATAACTTGTATAATAACTGTACTGTTATCAATAACCAGTATGTTTCAACAAATGAAACAAAATTTGATTGGAAATATTGGCTACAAATTGCAATTAGTATAGTTGCTATAATTTTACAAGTTATCGCTTTAATTTATGGTGTACTCTAATGTACACCTCTTTTTCTTTTGCCTACCATCATCAGTGCTAGGGGGCAATTCCTAGCAGACCATCGAGCCATAAGGCTCTAGGTTTCGGCTGATTATTTATTTTGTTTATGCATTAACATTTCTTGATAAGTTAAACTGTTTGGCAATCTGTTATTTGTTAATGTATAATTTCCATAATTTTTCCCTTTTGATTTAGGAGAAGCACGATACCTTATAGGTGTAGTCAATGCTTTTTCTATTTCCCAACCACTTCTAATTCTTGAATATACAACGCTTAATTTAATATTATGCTTATCACATAACTCGCATAATTTATGCAATTCTCCTTTATACATTACAAACACTGTATCTGTTCTGTTTCTTGAGTTTTCTTTTTTAGTTATCCATCTGCAATTACTCGGTTCATAATTACCAAATGTATTTATTCTATCAATTAGTAAATCTTCTTTGTATCCATTATCTAATGCCCATTTTTTAAATGTTTCAAAATCATTTTTCCATTCATCACAAACAGAAATATTATGTTTTTTGTAATTTCCTTTTGCTTTTTCTTTATCACATCTTAAAATCATAAGTTTATATATCTGATATAATCTTATACTCATCAATATCATCTCCATCTGTGTTTGCATACACATTATAAATCATAAAATGTGTTTATGTCAACATTCATTTTAATATTTTTGTGTTTGCATACACATTTTCTTTATGCTATAATTTTTTCGAAAGGAGTGGAATATGCAAAAAAGAATTAAAGAATTAAGAAAAACATTGAATTTAACACAAACACAATTCGGTAATAAGATAGGCACAACAAGAGATTCTATTGCTGGTTATGAGCGTGGCTCAAAAATATCAGAAACCACAATACGATTGATATGTAGTGTATTCAATGTTAATTATTTTTGGCTAACAGAAGGAACGGGGGATATGTTTAATGCTTTTCCTGAAACGATCATTGATGAAGTTGTGGAAGAATTTAAATTAAACAATGATGATAAATTATTGATAGAAACATATCTCGAAATGCCTGATGAAAGCAGAAAAGCAATTATGGCTTTCTTGAAAGCTTTTGCCGAAAAGGTCCAAAAAAAAAGCGAGGAATAACCTCGTTTTTTTTTCATTTAAGATAGTAGTGCATAACGTAATCATATATACGTTTTAATATTTTAGTTGAATGAATGCGTGATAACATTGTTGTGATTTTTTGTTTAAACTCTTCTTCTGTCATAATTTACCTCCACAATTAGAGATATCTCTTGTTATCAGTCGGCTGTACTTTGATTATATAACTATTTTTATATAAATGGTATAAAATACTGATATTTGATATTCAGTATTGAAAATAAGTGCATTTATGAGATAATCAAAATGTAAGGAAGTGATAAAAATGGGGAAATGTGCAATTTGCGGAAAATCTACCGGTGTTTTTTCGAGAAAAAAGATTTGTAGGAAATGTAATAATTTTTTAAATGTCAAGGTCACATCACATACAGAAAACATTCAAAAAATGTTATTACAGATAAATCATGGCTTTAAAAAAATAGAGCCTTATTTATCAAGACTAAATATCGTCATAGAAGAATTGGGAGAAATAAAATATTGTGAAAGGTTTATAAAGGTATCCTATGATGGAAACATAAGAACCGCTCAAGATGTTGTTGATTTTGCCGAAAAAAAGCTAGATGATTATACAAGTGAAATGATAGAGAAATCATATTCATTAAAAACTAAGAATGGAACAATAAACAAACTTTTAAAATATTCAACAGAATTAGAAGATTATGCTTTTGACTATCCAAGATTTAAAGAGATAATTGATAAAAATATAAAACGGGTTGATGAAATTGTTCGTTTATTATACAGTACAGATAAAAAATAAAGCCACATGTCGTGGCTTTTTATATATTCAATATTTGTTTTTTCTTGGCGGTAAATTCATCATCCGTTAATATTCCTGTATCATACAATTCTTTTAACATTTTTAAACGCTCATAGTCATCATTTTTAGCCTGTCTAACAGGTTTTTCTTTTCCCTGTATATTATTTATCATGTCAACCATTTTCCTATCCGCACCTTTGAACCAGTGGGCATACGTGGAAAGTATTGTATTTACTGTATCGCCCAGCCTTTTAGCAATGTCATATATAGAGTAGTTGTCTTTCATGTTGTTTATTAAATAAGAGGCGTGGGAGTGTCTGAACCCATGAAGAGTTATAGGAGTTATGAGTTGTTCGTTTTTGTTGACTTGATTGATGTAGTATTTTAGCCTTCTGTCAAATGTTGTGGCAGATATTGGAAGTACACCGCCAAACAAATACAGTGATGTACTTGTTTCGTCATAAGTGCCGAAAGCCTTTAATCTTGCGATATATATTTCGAGTTGTTTCACGACTTCATCGGGCATCGTGATTGTACGTATACTGTTTTTTGACTTCGGTGTGGTCCTTTTAAGTGTTTTTACACTATACTGGTAATGTATTCTCATGGTTTTCTCTTTCATATCTATATCGGAAGGAGATAACCCCATGAGTTCCCCTCTTCTTATGCCCATCCAGTAGAATACGATGAAGATGGTTTTCCATTGAATTTCATCCACACTATTTATAAATGTTTCAAATTCATCAAGTTCCCAGTATTCTATGTCTTTTTTTATTTCGTCTTTTCGAGCGGATATTTCTACCTGTTTAATATAATTTGCTTGAATATACCCCTTGAATTTTGCATACGATAAGGCTTTTTGGATGGCATAGTAAATGCGTTCTACGTAGTTCTTTGAATACGTTTGATCTAATTCGTCAATGTATTCCTGTAAGAGTTCTTTGCTTAAATTGCTTAAGTGAATATGTCCAATGCGCCCATTTATTTTTCTGTAAATGTGTTTATCGCTTTTGATGGTTGATTCTTTTACTTTTTTTTGCTGATAAACCATGAACTCTTTTATCAGTTCTTGAAATGTGATTGTGGGAATTACATTGTTTTTTTCGTCAAGCCAATTCGCTCTGAATTCTTTTTCTGCCTTTTCTGCCCTTTTTGGAGTTGTGAAGCCTCTTTTTTTATACCATCTTCCAGCTTTTGGATGACCTTTTGGATATCTTCCATAGAAATACCATTTCCCTGTTTTTTCGTCTAAAAATACTGACATACTACCACCTCGCAAGGATATTATGTCACAAAAAGCAAATAAAAAAAAGGCTTATTTTTTAGTCCATTTGTAGACCACACAGTGAAATAAGCCTTTGTTTATCATACATGGAGCAGATGAGGGGAATATATATATAATGTAAACAAACGATAAATATAGGTTAATTTAGTATTTTAGAGGAATAAAAAGGCATGTTTTCAATATATATTTATTCCATTTTTGTATTCCACTAAAAAAATAAAAAATTTCGGTAAATCGTTAGAAAAGTGTTGACATTATGACGGTAATCCGTTATAATGTAGGTGTAAGGTAAAGAGAGGTAATTAAAATGAAATTTAGAGAAGTTGAACAGAAATTAAGCGAAAAAGGTTATTACACATTTAATATGGCTGGTATTTACAATGATGAGTATGAAGTTTATGACAGAGAAGGAAGTGTTGTAAAAAGTCATTTAAATGTAAACGGATTAGTTGAATTGTTAAACACATTATAAAAGGTCAAGGCGCTACCTAAAAGCGCCTATACATAGACAAAAGAGAGGTAAAAGATTATGAAATTAACACGTTATGAAGTAGAAATGAAAGTAAGAGACATCGTTGACGAAATCGCAGAAGAAAATGAAGTTGAAAAGGACTTCTATGGGGATTGCTACCCTGATGAAGTCATGAAGCTGGAAAACATGATTGAACTCGAAAGTAATGAGGAGGAAAGAAATGCCATGTTTGATGAAATAAGAGAAATATTAGAGGGGTGCATCTAATGACATTTGAAGAATTATTAAAAGAAAAAAATATTTCAGCATTTCGTCTTTCGAAAGATAGCGGAGTGCCAAACGCTACTATTTCAGATTTGAAACTTCAAAAAACAACATTTATGAATATGAGAGTTGATAATGCTTATAAAATCGCAAATGCACTAGACATGTCGCTTGATGATTTGGTCAAGCTATTAAAATAAAAGCTACCTCAAATGAGGTAGCTTTTTTATTTATTTAAAAGTTCCGTATGCCTTGTTTGTCTTAGATTCACGTACTGCCACGTATCTACGATGTCCTGATGTAGATACATAACTTACCCATACATAATCAGATTTACGACAATAGCAATCATAGAAGAATGACTGTCCTCTGTCATACTGTGCTACGATTTTTCCTTTCGTACTAGGATGGTCACGTACATTCAGTACATCAACTCCTACTACGAATGTAGCATTTTCTTTTGTGAACCCACTTGGAATACCTGTACTAGGTTTAGATGGTTTAGGTTTTGACTGTGTTGGATAACAGTTAGGTCTTAGGCATCCGCCAATACCATTCATTGTCAATGTAGCATAACATGCTTCCATTGTATTTGATTGATTTTGACTGATTACCTTAACTTTATTATTTCCAGCATATTCAACGAACATTGCGATATGTGAATAACTTCCATAAGGAGATTTTGTCCAAATAATCCAATCGCCTTTCTGCAATGAACTCTTGGAAACTTCTTTAAAGTTCTTCAATACTCCATTGCTTTTACGATAATTCCAAATATCTGCTGCATATCCTGTCTGCGTACAATTTGTACGTGCATATCCAGCTAAACTTTCAAAATAAGCAAAATAATCCCAGCATTGAGAGCCATACGCTCCATCCATATCTTTCTTTTTTCCAATTGTTTGATTAATAAATTCCTGCGCAGAAATCATATATTATTCCTCCTTTTTTAGCTTTTTCATTACATTATCGGTTGTTCTAGCTTCTCTTGTAAAAGAGTTGTTTTTCCACCATGCAATTACTGCAGTCCCAATCGTGAATAAGATGGTAACTAACTGGTATACCATATCATCAGCAATATCTAATGTACCATGGCCAAACATGGCCAACACTTGATTGATAAGAGCCAACGCAAGACATACAGTTCTAGCAATAGTACCGGTTGTGATGCCTGTTTCTTCTACTTTGATAACCTTTTCTTCCATGCCATATACCTCCTTTCTTTTACCATACATCTTTTGCAAAGATACACTGTATCATAAATAAAAAACCGCATTTCTGCGGTTAGTACATATTAAACATTTCTCTTAAATTGTTCTTGATCATATCTCTTTCTGCCTGAAAATCACTTGATGTTTTCAATTCTTCAAGAATATCTTTCATAGATTTCAAAAATTTGTCTAATTCATGGATGCATTTTTCTCTATAAACTTCTTCTCTCTTTTCTTGATATTCTTTTTTGTACTCGCAATATTTTTTGAAATGCTTATCCATTCTAGCGATGTTATCATCAATTTGCGTATATTCGATATCATCATTCTTTTTTTCTGAATAAACTTTTCCATCCTTTAACTCAACTTGATAATTGCCTTTCATAGCTTCGATTGTTTCCGCATCTTTCAAGATGTCTACTGCTTTCCCAAGAACATCTAAATCAAGCTGATTATATCCTTTTGAAAGTCCTCTTAATGCTTCATCAATAAGTCTTTCACTTGTTTCAATTACCTTGTGCATTGTCTACACCTCCCAACATTTGAATTATTTGTTTATTTTGCTCTATTATTTCTGTACATAATTCACGATTATCTTCTAAAACCATCATCACATCATCATGCAACTTTTTAAAAATCTCATCATTTGATGTCTGCTTTTGCAATTCATCATTATTTTGTAGCTGCAAGACAAAGGAGACGATTGCGACAATGTCTAACATAGAATAATTATTCATGATTCATCGCCTCCAGTATCTTATCTAGCTTTGCATTAATTTCGTCTAAATGTTGATGTTGTTCTCTATTCTTTTCTTGGTTATTCAAGCCTATATTGGTATTGAATAAGGTTAATACAAGAAACAACCAGTCTATATCACGCATGGTTATGCAATCTTTTTAATGATGATATTTGCATCCTTGACAAGAGCAATCAATGATGAAATGTTCTTAACTGTAATTGTGATGCTTGCTCTTGCTGGTACTTTTACCAGTGTGCTGGCAGAAACATTTCCGTACGTATTAGCAGTAGCAACAGTATAATCCATTTCAGTACCGCCAATAGCTTCTCCGTTTGATTGGACAACAAATGGCAATGCTCCTGTCGTTGCACTCGTTACGTTTGCATTGAATAGAATTTCAAAAACTGCACAATCACATCTATTGTTTGTTAGTATAAATTGGCCACTTCCTAAATCATGGAATAACCATCCTCCGCATTCACATCCGCATCTGCGACTTCTTACTCTGTCTGTTCCAAATAAAATTGTTGCGTTTTGCAATACTGTCTGAACTGGTACATTTACACTATTAATCATATCATTCACTCCTTCTATAAAATTTTGATAATTTACATTAAATACCGCGGTTTCTTGCGGTTTTGGTTCATCATGGCGCTTTTTATTTTCTTTTTCCATGTGTTACCTCCTGTATGAAAAAAGGTAGGCATAAGCCTACCAAGAATAGCACTTATGCGTAAATACGCTATGCTTAAACATTGAAGTTGTTTCCGCATCCACCACATCCGCCGAAACCATTGTTATAAGCGAAATATGGAGAGCATGTCAAATATGCTGGTTTTGGGCATGGTCTCAACTGGTCTACGATATTTGCAGACTGTGCTTGCTGACTTAACTGGAAGTTAGCGGTCATTAGTTCTCTGTCTCGGTCTGCTAATCTGTCACGCAAATCCTGTACAGTGTTTGCCTGAATCAATGCACGAGTTGCTTCGCCTTCTGCATGAATTGCAGTTGTAATATCGCAAGTGTTCTTGAAGTTTTCAGAACGTACCGCATCAATATTGCGGTTAGTTTCACAACAACACTGTTGCTGAGCATATAGCTGGTCTTTAAATCCAAGCAATGTCTGATACTGTGCCTCTAAAGTGGCTTCACGACCTGAACATCCCTGTGCACTTACATTCTGATTAGTGTTGAAAATATCACGTTTGATAAATTCATTAGAAATAAAATTGTCCTGTACTCCTTCATTTCCGCCCCATCCGAAGCCACGACCACCTAATAACAGAATTAAGATTATCCAAGCCCAAGAGCCTCCCATTCCGAATCCGTCATTTCTGTCTGCCAAATCGTATGTTGGCTGAATTCCCATCATGCTAGTTCCATCTATTAACTATTCCTCCTTTCTAGCAATCTATAACTATGTCTCACGACATTGTTACCTAATCCCAAATTGTTTAGCCATTTGTTGAATTTGTGCTTTCTGTTGTGGGTTTAAATTACCCATCATCTGCTCTAATATCTTGTTAGGGTCTTGTCCGCTATTCATTAGTTGTTGTAGTTGTTGATACCCTTGCGGGTTCTGTTGTTTCAACATGTTCATCAACATGTCTTGTGGATTTCCGTTCATCATCCCTTTTACAAGGTTCATGGGATTAGGGTTCATGATATTAAACAATGGATTACTCATTCTTGTTTGCCCCCTTTTTAGCTTTTTCTACACTTTCTTGTTTAGGTGTATTAACTTGTGAGAATTGCTCTAGAAAAGCGTTAAATTTGTTTTCTAATGCGGTAATTCTATCTTCTTCTTGCGTTTCAACAACTTCCATAAACTTGAATTTTTTAAAACTTCCATCAAGATTTTTCATGTAAAATATAGGGCTGTTTTTATCAAACAAAATCAAAGGTAAATTATTATTAGATATACCTTTTGCCTCGCTTTCGTCTGATACCCATTTTCCGTTAAAATCGAAGTTGGATTGTGGTTGTGGAGTTATTTGATTGTTTATGTTTATTGGCGGTACATTTGAAAACTGTTGTAATTGTTGAAGCTGGCTATCTATCATTTGTCTTTGTTGCATTAGACTATCTGCTCTTGCTTGCATTGGATTGTAATACATTTATTGCACCCCCATTTTTATCAACAAAATATCTATATTATCTTTGTGAATTTCAAATATTTCCTCTGCTAAACTTCGGTAAATGTGGAATTTATATTGTAATGCTTCTATGATTTCTTCACGCATGAATACCACCTCTTTATACCTTGATTTTATAGCTTTCAAGAGGTTTTGCTAATCTTCCATTCGTAATGTAAAAATCATCAAAAAAAGCATAAAAAAAAGAGGGAATTAACCCTCTGTGTATTTATCAAATTGTTTGCGTGCTTTCCATACTAGATTTCTTGCACTTTCAACCTCAATGTGTTTGATGTCTGCGATATCATTACATGATAAATCGTCAACGTATCGCATAATCAGTATTTCTTCATATTTTTTTCTTAAGCCTGTTGCTTTAATCAATAATAACGCTTGATGTGTGTTTATATTTTTCAAGATATCCGCGTTCATTTCTTCTTTTTCTTTCCCATAGACATGAACCTACGACATTTTGAACACACACCAACTTCACGCACTTTAACTCTACGTCTAGTTACCTTTCTCGTCTGTCTTGCTATTTGGCAACTCTCCATTCGTCATTGTAGAACCATCTTTATTGTACATGTTATAATCTCCCTCTTGTGTCCATTCTTCTGTTTCAACAACTGTAGTAGTCGCAAACTGATATGCTAGAAATCCATTTATCGCAAGCAATACCGCGATAATACCTAAAAGGCATTTCACTGTGAATCTTTCACGCTTGTAGTTTTTTTCCATTGTGTCAATGGCCAATTTGTAAAGTGATTCTGTTTCTTTCGTTAAATCTTCACCATCATTTTTAATTTCTTTGATTTTATCCTGCATTTTCTAACCTCTCAATTCTCTTTTTCAATTCATCGTATTTCTTGTACAGTGTTTCAATATTTGTTTCGTTTTTTACGATTCTTTCGTTTACAGTGCTTACACTTTCTTCTAACTTTTCAAGCTTTGATGAAATGTCACTAAGTTGTTTACTCATGTATTTCAAGTCTGCTTTTAGTGATACCATGTTAGAAGTTTCATCGCTTTCTTGCTTTTTTGTTGCTCTTCGATAATTTAAAATTGAAAAAATAAACGGAACAACTACTGCACATATACTAACTAATAATGCTATATATTCTATTCCATCACGTTCCTTTTGTAAAATTATAACATATCTGCTTGATATTTGCGAGATGTGATTTGTTCATATTCTTCTGATGAAATCCAACCACAAGACACGAACACTTTCATGCTTTCATTATCGTAGATACCCATATCGTAGTATTGCTTCAATAGGTCATATCTTGGACTTTTTGATAATACCATAATCGACATAGTATTTATATTGTTCATCTGCAATTGTGCCAACTGCAAATAAATATCTGCGTTGATTAAATCCTGTTCAGTTGGTTGAGGTTTTGCAGGTGGATATTTTTCTGCTTTTTCTTCTTCTGTCCATTCTATGAATCTGTCATGGAAGTTTGGTCTTCCCAATTCGTCATATAATGGTTTTCCATGCAGTAATTGAACATACTCGCCATTGTCTGCATGAACGTAAATGTATCGCATATCTTTTTGTTCTTCGCTTAATAGCATGATTTCGTGGTATTGGTCTATTTCTTCCCATTCAAAAGTATCATCAAGAAAAATATTTGATTTAATTGCGGTAATTGAACCATTTGCATCACGTTTTATATAAATAATAATTTCATCATTCATTGTAGCACCTCCTAATAGTCATAAGAATCTATAATCACATTAAGGCATGCAGAAGTTCCTTGTATATTTTTATTAAAAGTTACTTCAACTGTTGTAGAATTATCTTTATTTTCTACAACTTTATAATTTGTAAATGTTGCTGTTAAACCATCAGCACCTTTACAAAACCCTCCGTCAACAATTACACTAGGTTTTTTATCCATTCCATTATGATTTATTGGAATAATTGCTTTGTTTCTTGTTATTTCATATATAGGATAATAATTATTTAATTCAAATCTATATTTGTTTATACATTTCGCAAATTCTATCCCTTTGTTCCATGGTTTCATTCCCGTAAATCGTGGACCTTTTTCAAGTTTTACATAATCAATATTCCCATTAAACCCAGAAAACCTAAAAGACAATCCAACGCCTTTTGTTACGCTTTTAAAAGTATAAATACGCAATCCAGTTTTATTTATTTCATATTCATCAACTTTTCCAGTTCCTTCTAAATATACATAGGCTTTTCCTTGATTTAGCAAACTAACATAAACAGCTACAGTATATTCGCTTTCTGTAAGTCCACCATCTACATTTTGCGACATGTAACCTTCTTTTGTTGAATAAACATTAATATCACTAGCTTCAACATTTATTCCACAATTAATAATTTTCCACATATCGATTCCATAATTCCATGTCGATTTTTCCCCATACTGCTTCTGCCCTTTTTGATTGATAATCCCACTTTTAAAATCACTGTTTGTTAATAGATTGTCGTTTGGTGTTATATATCCTTTTTTTATCAAATTACCTTGTCCGTCTAAAATAGCACTTTTTCCGGTTAATACGTTCCATGTGACATTTGTTTCTAACTCTGAATCACACCAAGCGTTTGTGAAAGGATAATATGAAGGGAGTACAGGTATTTGATATTGTTCTGTGGTTGGCGTTGCGAGTTCGTACCATACAGTGATTGGGTTTGATTTTAAATTATTTTTCCAATCTGCAAGTGATGAAATATCATTGTAAAAGTAAGTTGCTTTATTTTGTCCACCTCCACCTCTTCTAAAGTACCCGAACTTAGCCAATGCATTATTTATAGATGTCTGAATATATCTGTTACAAATCATATCATTTGAAATATCACCATCAGAATTCCCTATAATTGTAGGAATTGAGATGTAATATCCATGAACACCATCACTTATCATGCCACCTGTTACCCAAGGTTCATCATCACTTCCATCAAACGTAGCAACTCCAACTCTTCTTGTAATCAGACCATTTTCATACGTGTCTTTTACACCATTTGGAAGTGCTCTTAATTCGATATCAACTGGTGTTGATGATGAACCTTTGAAAGGTGTATATTCGCTTTTTGAATAACTTGTTTCTAATTGATATTTAACGTTTAAATTATTCTGTGTTTGTCCTGAAACACTTCTAAATTTTATGAAATTTGTTGAATCGCTAAGTTTTAATGTGTTTGTTTCTGATTTAGATGTATATTTTATAAAGCCTTTATTACTGTCATATTCATAAATGTAACAAGCGTAACCTAAATCATTTGATAATGTAACTGTAGAATTTTGAATAACTCTTATAAAATTTTTAGACCTTAAACATTTATTGTCGCTAGATAATTCTCCTGTCAAATTGTCGATTGAACCTAATTCTAATTGACCATCAAATAGATTTTTTCCAGATGTGTAAAAATTTGTAGCATGAAAGAATTTTGGCTCTATTGGTAGTTCAGGACTTGGGATTCCGTCTTGTTGGTAAGCACCTTCTATTCTTAAGACTTCAATACCATAATCGCTCGCACCACCACTATATTGGCTTCCTGTTTGAATAATATCGCCTGTATACATTGCTTCTTCTAAAGTGTCGGTTCTTGCATCTAATTCATTTACCTGTAATTGCAGATTTCCAGCTTGGTCTTCTCCTAGTTGCCCTTTTATTTTCTCGAACCATTCCAAAAATTCAGCTTGTTCATTTTCTTTGAATTGAGATAAATCGCTTTGGATTTGATTATATAACGTAGTTGTATCAACCTCTTTAATGGTACCAGCAACGATACCACATAACTCACTGTCTAATCGTCTGTCTGTGATTTGAGCCTGTGTCACATTGCTCGAATTTTTTCTAATCCTTACATCAGCTAACACGATATCCCATATCGTTTCATCTCTTGTAATATTAGGCGCTTGCGGACTGTTAGAAGGACTTCCTTTTAAAATCACAACATCAGCATATCTTACCGATTTTGTGTCATTATGACGAAGCACGACCCTGTCAATTCTATCCAAGCTATCCGCCTGTTCAAAAGTGATAGGGGTATCTTGTTTTAATTCGATTAAAACCCCTCTTACATTTGCATATCCTTTTTTAACAAGTGCTCCTTGTGATGAGTTTTCTACGATTTGAAAATTATCGCTAGGGTTTGGGAATACTCCCTCTGTGAAGTATTTTAAAAACAAATTTCTATATTCCTTCGATGTAATCGCCCTGTCATAAACTGGCATTCCATCGCTTTCATAACGTATAACTTCACTGTCGTATGGAAAAGCAGTTAATTCTATTTGCATCATCCTTTCTATATTCTGATATTTTGGAATTTTTTCTTAACAGGATTTCCAACCTCTACCTCTATCAAATGCAATCCATCTTTGAAGACTTCGTGAATTTCAGTTATTCTTGTTTCAAATGCCATATTTAATTCTGTTATAACTGTATCTACTTTTGTTCCCAAGTCATAATCAACCATATATTCATAGCTTGTTGGGTCAACCTTGAAAGATACATTCTCTATGACTTCATAATCAAGAGCCTTTTCTAAACCTTTCTGTCTTAACTCAGCCTTGTACCCATCAAGTGTTTGTTCATCAGGATTGTATTTTGTGTTCCTTTCATCGACAAATAGTTTTTGTTTGTATGTTCCATTTGATAAATCAACATCTACTGTAATACGTTCATCTGCCTGTCCTGTACCAGCTACAACAAAATAATTTTTGAAATTTGAATTGTCAACATTTAGTTCTATATCACTCAAATTATTCCAAGATGTAGAAAATGTTACAGGGTCATCCACACCGCTATCCTGTGTCTTATCATCGCCTTTGTAAATTATTAGGTTAATTTTTCCATTTACATAGTCATACGTTACCTTATAACTCATTTCCTGTGTCTGCAAAACTTCATATAACTTTCTGCCTAATTCATCTCCCGTGGCTTGAAAATCAACATTAGAGCCACTTTCTCTTTTCTGTATGGAGTTAATTGGAATATCTTCTTTAAATTGATTAATCATGTTTATACATACATCAGAAATATCGCCTCTTCCATAGAATGTTGGATAGACAATCTTATCAAACATTTTTCTTTCTAGGAAATAACCGCTTAAAAGTATATTTTTCTGCGAGTTAGCAACCTTTTGAATCATTCCAACTTCAGGACGTTGTGGACAGTATATATACTTCATGTTTGAATCATAATCAATCATCGGTATTTCAATTTCAAAATCTCCAACAGTGTAATATTTTCTGTTCCATTGAATGTTTGAAGATACTATAATGTCAAGCAAATTAAAATTGTTATCAAGTGCCTTGAACTCCATTTAGATACCCCCATATCGTTGATTATAGTAGATTGTTACATCCATAAGGTTAGAGCCATAATCCGCATCAAATGATATCGTATTATTTCCTATCGCAAATGCCATATCTTTGAAAGAAGATTGTTTGTCCGTTCTTCCTATGATGTTAATACCATTCTTTTTCA
>ERZ791911.796-NODE-796-length-18349-cov-3.349076_pt1 | contig 18349 bp, 17 predicted proteins | sample MGYA00510142_ERZ791911 | MGnify/ENA primary metagenome ERZ791911 (study PRJEB30046, sample SAMN00792056) | human gut metagenome | study: EMG produced TPA metagenomics assembly of the A metagenome-wide association study of gut microbiota in type 2... | reverse complement strand
ACTCTTCTTCCCTGAAGGGTTCTGCAAGCAGAAGCAACTCCACCTCTCTGAAAGGCTCTGCAAGCAGAAGCAACTCTACCTCTCTGAAAGGTTCCGCTAGCAGAAACAACGGTTCTTCCCTGAAAGGTTCTGCTAACAGAGGCAGCTCCACCTCCCTGAAGGGTTCTGCTAACAGAGATTGCAACTGCTAATCGGATTTAGACAAACCGTTTTGTAACCGTAAAAGCCCTGCCATCCGGCAGGGCTTTTTTGTGTCTGAAAGAGCCATCCTCCAATGGTTGCTATTCTGTTATAAATGGAATATAATGCAGAGGAAAGCTCATCGAAGGATTGGAGAACTATCATGGAACAGATTTTGATTATAGAGGACGATTTCAGTTTGAATCAGGGACTGTGCCGTGCGCTCAAGCAGGAAAATCGGCAGATGATTCCCTGCCCTAACTTAAAAACTGCACGAGAACAACTGCTGTGCAGCGACCCTTCACTGGTGCTGCTGGACATCAATCTGCCGGACGGCAGCGGTCTGGACTTTTTAAGGGAAATAAAGACCTCCTCTCCGCTGCGTCCGGTCATCCTGCTGACCGCCAACGACACCGACATGGACATTGTAAACGGACTGGAGCAGGGTGCAGACGATTACATCACCAAGCCCTTTTCCCTGTCTGTTCTGCGTGCGCGGGTCAATACCCAGCTGCGCAAAAAGAACAGCCGAGCCGACAGCATCTTTCGGGACTATGGATTTGTCTTTGACTTTGAACGGATGCAATTTTGGACCGATGGCACCGCTGTGGAACTGAGCAAAACCGAGCAGAAGCTGCTGCGCCTGCTGGTGGAAAACCAGGGAACCACCCTGAGCCGCAGCCGTTTGATCGACCGCATCTGGACCGACGGTGCAGAATATGTCGATGAAAACGCCCTCTCGGTCACCGTTAAACGGCTGCGCGACAAGCTGGGCGCACACGATTTTATCCAAACCGTCTACGGCATCGGCTACTGCTGGAGGAAAAAGAATGGACAATGAACGCCTGCTTCTGCTGGCGGTCGGTATGATTTTGCTTGCTCTGCTGATTGTCCTCATCGACCGACGCCGAACCAAAAAAACAATGGACACCATCGAACAGATGCTCGATGCCGCATTGGAAGGAAGCTACGCCGAAAGCCACTTTGATGAAAGCCGCCTTTCTGCGCTGGAAACCAAGTTTTCCGATTACCTTTCCTCCTGTACCCTCTCCGCACAAAATGTGACGGTCGAAAAGGACAAGATCAAACAGATGATTTCCGACATCTCCCACCAGACCAAAACGCCCATCGCCAACCTGATGCTGTACAGCGAGCTGTTGTCGGAGGAAGAGCTGCCCCCGCAGATGCGCTCCAATGTGGAAGCCATCCGCCAGCAGAGCGAAAAGCTGCGCTTTCTCATCGACTCGCTGGTCAAGCTCTCCCGTTTGGAAAACGGCATCCTGACCCTTTCGCCACACCCGCAGCCGCTCCAGCCATTGCTGGATGAAATCGCTGCCCAGTACACCCGTAAAGCCGACGAAAAAGGCTTGACCTTCACCGTTCTTCCCACCGCCGCTGCCGCCGATTTTGATGGAAAGTGGACTGCCGAGGCGCTGGGGAACCTGGTGGACAATGCCATCAAGTACACCGAATCGGGCAGCATCTGCGTCGGTGTGCAGCTGTACGAGCTATTTGCCCGCGTGGACGTGACCGACACCGGCATCGGCATCGCAGAAGCCGAGCAGCCCAAAATCTTCTCCCGCTTCTATCGCTCCCAAGCGGTATGCGAAGAGGAAGGGGTCGGCATCGGACTGTACCTGGCAAGAAAAATCATCAGCGACCAGGGCGGCTATATCAAGCTGCGCTCCGAAGTGGGCATTGGCTCCACCTTTTCCGTTTTTCTGCCGCGCTCTGCCCAAATCTTATAAAACTGTAAGATTCTTTTGACTTCTGGAAAGATTGTGGAAAGATTGATATGCGATAATCTGTATGCAAGGATCAACGTTATCTTTACATACAGATTTTTTTATGGAGGTATTTGGTATGAAAATTTTACAGGCAAGCAACCTGACAAAAATTTACGGCTCCGGCGAAAATGAGGTCCACGCGCTGGACGGCGTCAACTTCTCGGTGGAGAAGGGAGAGTTTGTTGCCATCGTCGGCACCTCCGGCTCCGGCAAATCCACCCTGCTGCATATGCTCGGCGGACTGGACCGCCCGACCGGCGGCAGCGTCGAGGTGGACGGCAAGGAAATCTTCTCCCTCAAGGATGAGGAGCTGACCATCTTCCGCCGCAGAAAGATTGGCTTCGTCTTTCAAAATTACAACCTGGTGCCGGTTCTGAATGTCTATGAAAACATCGTCCTGCCGGTGCAGCTGGACGGCAAGACACCCGATGCCTCCTACATCGACAGCATCATCGAAACGCTGGGTCTGGAGCGCAAGCTGGAAAATCTGCCCAACAACCTCTCCGGCGGTCAGCAGCAGCGGGTTGCCATCGCGCGTGCGCTCGCTTCCAAGCCTGCCATCATCCTTGCCGACGAGCCGACCGGAAACCTCGACTCCAAAACCAGTCAGGACGTGCTGGGTCTGCTCAAGGTGACCAGCCAGAAGTACGGTCAAACGATTGTGATGATCACCCACAACGAGGAGATTGCCCAGCTTGCCGACCGCATCATCCGCATTGAGGACGGCAAGATTGTCGAGCGCCGATAAGGAGGGTGTGTTATGAAGGTAAAAAACAGACGCTGCATCCGAACGCTCAGCTTTCGGCAGCTCAAAGCATCCAAAAGCAGGAACCTCATCGCGGTATTTGCCATCGCTTTGACCACCCTGCTGTTCACCTCGCTGTTCACCATTGCCCTTTCCATCAACGACGGCTTTCAGCAGTCCAACTTCCGCCAGTGCGGCGGCTGGAACCACGGCAGCTTTAAATATCTGACCGAGGAGCAGTTTGACCAGATCAAGACCGACCCGCTCATTCAGGAATGGGGATTGCGCCGCTTTGTCGGAATGCCCGACGACATCCCCTTCAACAAATCCCATGTGGAGGTCGGTTACTCGGACGCTACACAGGCGCACTGGATGTACTGCGACCCCATCGAAGGCGCTCTGCCGCAGGAGGGAACCGACCAGGCTGCCACCGACACCCGCGTGCTGGAGCTGCTGGGGGTAGAACCTGAGCTTGGCGCACAGTTTACCGTCACCTTTCCGGTGGACGGTCATACGACCACCCAGACCTTCACCCTGTGCGGCTGGTGGGAATATGACGAGGCAGTGGTAGCAAACCACATCCTCATCCCGCTCAGCCGTGCCCAGCAAATCTATGATGAGGTCGGTCTCATCCCGGGTCAAGCCAAAGACGGAATGACCGGCAGCTGGAACCTGGACGTCATGTTCAAAAACTCTCTGAATATCGATCAGAATATGAAGCAGGTGCTTGCCAACTTCGGCTATCAGGATGAAAGCCCTGCTGACGGAGACAACTACATCCGCACTGGTGTCAACTGGGGATACAGCGCCTCTCAGCTGGCAGAAAACATCGACCCCGGCACCATCCTTGCCATTGCTGCCATGCTGCTGCTGATTGTCTTCACCGGTTATCTGATTATCTACAACGTCTTTCAGATTTCGGTGGCAAACGACATCCGCTTCTACGGTCTGCTCAAGACCATCGGCACCACCCCTTCCCAGATTTCCCGCATGATCCGTCTACAGGCGCTGCTGCTCAGTCTGCTGGGCATCCCGCTCGGTCTGGTGGGCGGCTGGTTTGTCGGCGGCGCGCTCACACCGGTCATCATCTCCCGTCTGGATGGCATCGTCAGCCTGGTTTCCCTCAACCCTGCCATCTTCATCGTTTCTTCGCTGTTTTCCCTCTTCACCGTGCTGCTTTCCTGCTACCGTCCCGGAAAGATAGCCGCCAAGGTTTCACCGGTGGAAGCCGTCCGCTACACCGAGGGCAGCAACATCAAGCGCAAGAAAAAACGTTCTGTAAAAAACCTTTCGCTCTTCTCAATGGCAAAATCCAACCTGGGACGCAACCGCACCAAAACGGTGGTCACCGTTCTCTCCCTGTCGCTGGCTGTCGTCTTGCTCAACCTCACTGTCACCTTTACCAATGGCTTTGACATGGACAAATATCTTGCCAACTTTGTCACCAGCGATTTCGTTCTGGCGGATGCCAAATATTTTCAGACCGGCGCTCTCTTTGGCGGCGACACCCTGCTGCCGGAATCGGTCATCGACGAGGTAGAAGCACAGGGCGGCATCACCGAAGGCGGCAGAGTGTACGGCAGAACCTTTCCTTCACAGGAATTTATCACCGAGGACTACTACCGCACCCTGCACGGTATGTGGATGAGCCGGGAGGAGATGGACCGCGCGATTAAATTTGAGGAAAAAAATCAGGAGGGTCTGATTGCCGAGGATGCTCAGCTGTACGGCATGGAGCCGTTTGCATTGGACCGCCTGCGCCTGCTCGAAGGCGACCTTTCGCCGCTGTACACCGACGGCAGCCGCTCGATTGCCGCTGTCTACTCCGATGATGATTACGGCGAACCACGCCCCGACTCCCACTGGGCAAAGCTGGGCGACACCGTCACCATCCGCTATGTGGAGGAATGGGAATACTATAATCCGCTCACCGGAGAGGTTTTCCCCGAGGGGACCAATCTGGATACGGTCGCCGGCTATGCCTCCCGCGCCAAACGCTGGCGGGATGTCGATTACACCGTCTGTGCGCTGGTCTGTGTTCCTTCTTCCCTTTCTTACCGCTACTACGGCTCGGATGAATTTATCCTCAATGCCCAGACCTTCTGCACCGACTCGGGCACCGATTCGGTCATGCTCTACGCCTTTGATACCACCGACGAGGCAAACGCCGCGATGGAAAGCTTCCTTGCCGACTACACCGAAAATCAAAACCCGCAGTTCGACTATGAAAGCAAGGCGACCTACGTTGCACAGTTTGAAAGCTTCCGCTCGATGTTCCTGATGCTGGGCGGCACCTTGAGCTTCATCATCGGGCTGGTGGGCATCCTCAACTTCTTCAATGCCATCCTCACCGGCATCCTGACCCGCAAGCGGGAATTTGCCATGCTGCAATCGGTCGGCATGACCGGCAGACAGCTCAAGCAGATGCTGGTCTACGAAGGGCTTTGCTACTCGCTCGGAGCTGCACTGCTCTCGCTGGCGATTGCTCTGCTCATGGGACCGCTGGTCGGCTCCGCGGTAGAAAATCTCTTCTGGTTCTTTAGCTACCGCTTCACCATCCTGCCGATTTTCCTTTTGCTTCCGGTGTTTGTCCTGCTGGGCTCTCTGGTCCCGTTAGGAATCTACCACAGCGTTGCCAAACTGACCATCGTGGAACGCCTGCGGGAAACCGAATGATTTTTAATCCACAACAAAACACCTGCCTGTCGGCAGGTGTTTTGTTGTTTTATTATTCGGCAAAGTTTACCGATGCTGCGCTTTCTTTGATAGAGGGCTGTTCATTCCACAGCCACCAAAATCATACCGCTGATTGTGGTTGATTTCCTCTCTATTTGGACAATAAGCATACTGTCTCGGCTTGCGAATCATTGTCCAAACTGATATTCATGTCTTCCTCAATGATAGGCAGCTTGAACTTGATGGATTTCAACCACTGTCCATTGAGCTGACGCTCCGGGTAAATCTGAATTTCAGAAATCAATGATTCCATAATTTGTCGCTTTTCTTGCTCGTTCATAACGGAATAAAGCTTATCAAAGTAGATTAACACTTTATAAATATTATCTCCGGTAAGCTTTTCTGCTTCGATTGACATTTTCTTTGCTCTGGCGGCAATCAGTAGATTTTCCGCATCTTCTATCTTATCATACATCTTGTAAAGGCGATCATCAAGATCAGCCTTGCGCTTGATATAATGCTTATCGTCTGGATCAAGGGAATCTATTTCTTCCATCAATCTTGATTTTGTTGAATAACTCTGACGAAGTAATTTTTCATGGGCTGCGATTTCCTGTTCGATAGCAGTAGTATCCACTTTCATATTGATCTTTTCCTGCATCATAGCTGCGAATTTTGGATTGCTGACCAGCTTAGTAATTACTTCTGCAACCGCACCATTCAACAATTCTTCATTGACCTGCTTTTTATAATCACATTTATGTCCACGAGTCATAGTACGATGTTTGCAGCCATAGTAAAAGAAATCCTTGTACTTTGTGCCATCTGATTTATGTTTAATACTCTTATTACCGTACATTCCGGCTCCACAAATTGGGCACTTCACAATACCGGACAGCAGGTGAATCTTATTATCTTTTCCATGATTCACTTTTTCGTATTTTTTCGCCTGTGCCAGTAACTTTACCTACGCTTCATGCCAGAGTTCCTCTGTTACAATTCCTTCATACAGACCATCGACCAGCAAATAATCATCCTGTTCTACAAGTTTATAATCATTTCTTGTTCCATGGACTTTTTCCGTTCTGCGTCTGCCATAAGCTATTTTCCCACAATATACGGGATTTTTTAGTATTCTTCTGATTAAGGAAGCATCAAATAATGGATTTTTTCCGTTTTGTCGTTGGATTTTATGGATGCCATGATTTTCAAGATACTTTGCCAGTCCATTTGCTCCCATATCAGTATGCACATACTGATCAAAAATCACACGAATTGCTTTTGCTTCTTCCTCATTGATAAGAAGCTGTCCTTTTTCCAAACTATATCCATAAGGAGCAAAACCGCCATTCCATTTACCTTCACGGGCTTTCTGTATTCTTCCCTCCATTGTTTGTACACGGATATTTTCACGCTCAATTTCTGCGACTGCTGACAAGACAGAAATCATCAATTTACCGGCATCTTTAGAAGAATCAATTCCATCCTCTACACAAATCAAATTCACACCAAAATCCTGCATAACCTGCAAGGTGGAAAGAACATCTGCCGCATTTCTACCAAAACGGGATAACTTAAACACCAGCACATAAGACACGCCATCCTGACCAGACTTGATGTCCTCCATCATGCGGTTAAATTCTAATCTTCCCTCAATGGACTTTCCCGATTTACCAGCATCTTCATATTCTCCAACAATTTCATAATCATTAAATTCAGCAAATGCTTTCATTCTGGATTTTTGTGCATCCAGAGAATATCCGTCAATTTGCATGGCAGTGGATACTCTCGTATAGATGTATACTTTTTTCTTTTCTTTTTTCATATCACTATCCTCACTTATGCCACAGCAATGACACCTTTATGTATCCTTACTCTGAATTATTCTTCAGAGTAAGTTTGGACAAATATCTCATGATATATTGTATCATGCAGCAGATTTATTTTCAATATCTGTGTCATTTGAAATTGTTTTAAAACAAACACTCTTATCCAGTTTTTCTATTCTGTTTGGATCGGGCAAGTTATCAATATCCAAATCTGCTGCATACTTCTCAATTAGATTTGCCAATAACTCTGCAAAGCCGCTCCATTCATCTACCATAGGCTACCTCCATAGAAAGTGCCAGACAAAGGATACTGGCAACGAAGTCCGGCAACAGACCTCAAAAAACCTGTAAACAATCGTCTGGCTTGTGATTCTTACTTTTCATCTTTTCTTATAAAATCTTGTTGCTTTCGTTGTCAGAGTATTATAAAAGGGAAGAAAATAACTGAAAACGCTGTATTGATGGGCTTTCTCCACATCTTTACCCCTGTTTTTCCGGCAACAAAGTCAGCAACCAAAAGGCAACTACCCCTGCAACAAACCACGTGAATCAAGCAATCCACTCCTTTGGCAGTTCCAGCTGACGGACTTCTTCCTCGGTCAGTTCCACAAATCCATCTTTGTTGTCGGGCAGTTCGTTGCAGGAAGGTATCCGTTCCCAGCCACGCTGCCGACCATATCCTGCAAACATCCGTGGATTAGAAAAAGCCTTCCAGCCAGTCACAGCTGTGTTCATGATCTCATTGATACTGTGCAGCTGCCAGCGTTTTGGTTCCTCAAAGGTATGTCCCAGCGCTTCCTTGAACAGCTGTTTGGAACAAACCTGATTCCCGCTGTAATGCTCCAGAAACCCCTGAATCTGTCCGGCTTCGGTGTCCTCCGGCATAAAATCCCGCTGTACCTCTATCAGCCTGTTCTGTATCTCCTTGGAAAACTTCATGGAATACTCACCGCTGCGGTAAATCATCATAGCCTCTGCCCAAACCTGCATGATATATTCTCTGGAAGCAGCTTCGTTTTTCAGGATATGAACCTCTGCGCTTTCCGGATAGACCATGATGGGAAGAAAGCGCCGGTTTCCGGCTCTGTCCAGCGGGAGAAAATCCAGTGTGTTGGAGGAACCGCCGAACACACTCTGACGCAGCCGGTCTTTTGGATAAGTGTCATAGGGTGTCCGATAGGTTTCCTTTTGACGGCTGATAAATGACCGGATTTCCTCAATGCTCTTGGCGTTACTGGTGGCAAGCATTTCGGACATTTCAATAATCCAGTGTCCTTGCAATTTTACATACACTTTATCATCATCCATCTTTTTTAAGTCATCCGAAAACCACTCATCCTGTATTGCCAGAAAGCGAAAGAAGGTAGATTTTCCGGCTCCCTGACCGCCCACCAGACAGAGCATCTCATCATACTTACAGCCCGGATGGAATACCCGGCGGATTGCTCCCAACAGAAAATGCTTGAACATTTCCTCCACATAATCGCTTTCCTCTGCACCGAGAAAATGATGCAGGCAGGAACGTATCCGATACTGTCCATCCCATTTCAGACTGTTCAGCACATCCCGAATCGGATGGTAGCAGTTTTCGTTTGCCACAATGGTGAGTGCAGCCAGCAGTTTCTTCTCGCTGGTCAGGCAATATTTCTGCTCAAAGTAGAGAAGGAGATATTTTACATCAATATCGGTCAGCGCACTGGTAATTCTGTGCCAGCCCAAATCCCGGACAATATCAATCTGTTCGGTCAAAAGGTTCAAGCGGATGGAATCACTCAGAAGCGGATCACGACAAAATACTGTTTTAAAATTCTCAATGGTATTGGCTGGTTTTCCTTTTTCCGTTGTCGTAAGAATTTCCCGTACACCTGCAACATCCGCTGCATCATACTGGGGATTTGAGATAAAAGTTGAAGATTCATTGGACACGATTTCACCTCCCAAAACAGAACAGGCACCCAATTTCTTTCAAAATCAGATGCCCGTCAAAGTTCCATATCCTGTTTTTTCTGTTTCTCCTGTGCCTGCTTTTCACTGTCTTTTTTTCGTTGCTCCTCCATTCCTCGACGTAGCGCTTCCACAATGGAAGGCTTTGTCTGTTTTTTGATTTCTTCTGTGACAGCCTGTTTCTTATCCGCATGAAGCAGCGTAGCCTTCACTTTTTCCAGTGTGGACTGCATCGCTTTTCGGATTCTGCGCACCACACCATCCAGCCTTGCCACCGCATAGTCCCGTTCCTTTTTCGGCGCTTTTCGCTCCGGGGATTGCAGCCATACTTTGGTGTCCTCGAGCATATCAATATCTTCCTGATGGGTCATGGTTTTTACCTCGTCTGTTACCAGTTCCACCGCCTTGTCATAAGCAACGCTGGACACCTCATCAATCAGGCTGTCCACATCCTCAATTTTCAGGGTCAGCTCCTCCAGCTTCTGTTCCTGCCGGGCAAGTTTTTCTTTCTGCTTCATCAGAATATAATCCTGTTTTTCCAGATACGACCGACCGCCATAAGAAGGTTCCCATTCAAAATGCAAACCATGCTTTTCTGCAATCTCAAACAGCAGTTCCCGGCAGATTGCATCAAAGGTCTGTTTCCGGTTATTGTGCTTTCCTTTTGGCTGTTCCGGTTTAGGGAGAGGGATACCCAGTTCCTCCAACGCCTTTTCCTGCTGGGGGCACAGCTCTCCATACTGGTTTTTCGCATCAAACACATGGCGCTCCTGAATATGTGGAGTTCCCTCATCCATGTGCAGCGCCCAGTCCAGAATGTGAACATGAGAGCCGAACCGTTCTTCAAACTCCTGGTAAAATTCCATAACTACCTTTAACAAATCTTCTGCGGAAGCGTGTTCGTCCATCGTCCCCATCTGATAAATGGTTTCCTCTGGACAGGTCTTTTTATTTTTCAGCAAATCTTCAACGGTGCGGTTACGCTCAGTGTGCCTTGCCTTTTCGTTTCGTGCATTTTGAGCATCCACATAATCACCATAATGCTCGACATAGTAAAGTTTCTCAATCTCCTCAAAGCTGAAATCTTCCTCACCTGGGTTTTCTCGAAATTTCACAGATTTAATGCCGGTATAACAGTCCCAATAAACATTTTTCTTAGTCATTTCCGGATTGATGTGTTCGCTGTGTTCCACATCAAAACGCCGGTCATTATGCTTGGGATTATAGGTTCCGTTTTTTCCGGCTCTGCCATTGTGTCGTGTCAGTTTCAATTCTTTTCCCTCCAATCTTTGTGGAATTGCCCCGAAGGGGAGCAGCGGCGAAGCCGCTAAACCTGCGAATTTTGCGGCAGGTACTACCCAAGGAGAATTGTCGCAAGGCAACAATTCTCCTTGGGTAAGGCGTTTCACCCTTGACCCGATGGGGCTGGCTGCCCTCAACCCGCCAATGGGCGTTGCCCCTTGACCCCAACAGGGCGCTGCACCCCTGTACCCAGCACAAAGGGATTGCATCCCTCTGTACTCCTGCCCGAAAAAGCTGACTGCCCAAAACATAGCCGGTCAGCTTTTCCGGTTTTTGAAGAAGGTTCCTCAGTCACTTTCTTCAAAAAGAAAAACCGATGCATTTCTCTTTTACGAAAAACACATCGGTTCTTTCAATAAATTTTATCGTGTACTGCTGTTCGGAATCATTCCGGCAAACTTAGGAAGCCTTGCAGCAACGCACCGGGGAACTGAAACTTTTTCTCCGTCCCTCCAAACACTACAACAATCAAACCTCCTTGGATTTCTTTGACCTTTCCCATGCCGAATGCTTTATGCCGAAGCTGACCGCCAACCACAACACGGGACAAATCCACCTGCTTGTGTGGTGCAGGTTCTGCCGATTTTGGCACTGGTGGAGTATAGCGTGGCTTTTCCAAGTGCCGCCCATACACAGCCGATCTTTCTGCAACCTTCTGTGAATACTGCTTTTCCTTTTTGGGCTGATCAATATCCCTGACAGCTTCTGCAAAATCCAGAAACGGTTTTTCCGGCAAATCATCTGCTGAAGGGATCGGTGCTTCCATCGAAGCCTGTTGCAGTGCAAACATACTGTTATAGTCAGCATCCGAGATAACCGTATCCCAACCGCCACGGTTTTCACCTTCATGCCGGTCAATACCCGTGTAGCTCAAGCTGGCATCTTCGTATCTCTTGAACTTGTAAACGGCATCATTCATCAGCGAATCATTGAACACCCCGAGAGATACCAGCAACTCAAAATCTTTGACATCCAGACCCGTTACTTTCTTAAAAAGCCCCGGTTCCAGTTGTGTAATAACATCCTTCAAACAGCGCTCCCGGTAATCAGTCAGATACATGAAAACCGGAATACGGGTGGCGAACTTAATCAGCTTCTCCTGAATCTGTTTGCGTTTGGATTTATACTCTTTTTCTTCTTCGCTCAGCTCCTTTTTCTCTTTGGAAGTAAGTTTTTCTGTCCCCTCTTTCTTTGCCTTTTTTACGGCTTCGGACTTGTTAATAATGGTCTTTATATCCTCGTTCAAACTGCGGAAGCCTTCAATTTTCATCAGAGCATCCATCGCCGCCGGATTTGCCATCAATCGAGAAAGGGTATCGTTGTCCACATTGACAAGCAACGCACTTTCCCAGCGTTTGGCAAGCAGGGTGGCAGATGTACCTGCCATAGCGATGTCCAGTACCTCACCTGCATCAATCTGCCGCATGGTGCTGCCATCATAGGCAATGACCGGCAGAAAATTGATGAACTCTGCCACTTTCTTTTCCGGATTGCCTTCATCAATGTTTAGGCGGCAGCTGTAATCGGAGATCTGCTTGAGTGCCCGGTCGAGAGCAAAGTCAAATACATAACATTCCTGCTTGACAATTTCTTTTTTTCCGCCATCGGTCGTGATCTCCCACGGACTTTGCACCCGGAAGGCTGCCTGAAAATAGGTTTCCGGACTGGACAGATTCCGCAGCATAAAAATGCCTGTCCACGGTTTTACCGTAACACCTGTTGTCAGTTTGCCGCAGGAGAGCGTAATTGTCTTGCTTTCCAGCGGGTCACGCATGGATTTTTGTACCGGCTCCAGAGCAGCAGCACCGATTCCAGCTCCCGTACCTGCACAGACATTGATGGTGTAATCATGGTAAAAAGTATTCTGTTTCTGCATCAACAGATTTTTCATCGCATAGCAGGATGCCACATTGGGGAGAAACCAGAGCGTATGCTGTAACACATTCAGCAGGCGCACATCAGCATACGGCATGGCAGGTTTCCTGGCTCCCAGCTTCAGATCATCCACACTGGTTTCCAGATAAGCGCCCCGAATCAGATCCAGCCACTTCTGCACCTCATTTTCATAGACAAAGCGAGCATCTGCACCTTTGCCTTTGGCAGAGAAAAACACATTCAGGTCAAACTCGTTATATTCTCCCTGCATGGCAATCTGACGGATACTGTCCGGGATGCGGTAAGTCATCATCACCATGCGAGGCAGTGCTGCATAGGGATTTCCGTCACCCTGCCAGTTTTCCTTTGCCCGCTGTTCATCTGAATATGTCCAGTTGTAAATCTGATCCTCGATAAATTCACCGGAATTCAGCGCCCGAAACGGTGTGCCAGACAGATACAGATAATACATGGTTGTGATGGGAAGGAAGGTTTCATCGTAGGCGTTGCCACGGTCATACTTATCCATATCTTCACTGTCGTAGCTGTCCTCGTCCTCCTGCTCAAACAGCTTTTTGGCTGTATCTTTCCATGCTCCGAAGTGGTACTCATCAAAGATAACCAAATCCCAGTTGGTGGAATGTACCCATTCATTTTTTGCCTTGATGCCGCCGGTTTCTTTATTCACTCCCAGATAGTCCTGAAAAGAGCCAAAGCAGACGATGGGACGGGTCTTGTCCGCCGTTTCATATGTCAGTTCTGTATTTCGGCTGATAAACTGCCAGCCCTCAAAATCAATGTGACTGTTCAAATCCTCCTGCCATGCACTGACCACAGCAGGCTTGAAGGTTAGAATCAGAATCCGCTTGAATCCCATTTTCTTTGCAAGCTGATAGGACGCAAAGGTTTTACCAAAACGCATTTTGCAGTTCCACAAAAACTTGGGATAGCGTGTAGAGTCCTCCTCATAAGCACTCTGAAAATAAGCGGCGGTTTTGTTCACGGCTTCCTGCTGTTCCGGGCGCATGGAAAAGCTATTGACCCGGTTCTCTACATTGGCAGTATGATTTTTAACTGCCAGCACCGCTGCCCGGACATCACTTACCGTACAGCGGAACCATTCACCGCCCATGCCGGTAATCTGCTTGCGTTTCAAGACACGGTGAACATCATGGTCAGTGAACGAGGAACCATCTGGATACATGGCACTTTCCCGGTAGACGATACGATAGGGAACACTGCCATCCGGTCGTTTGGTGGGATACTGCTGGGCAACACGCTTGTCCACATCAATGGCGGTATAGCCCACCTTCAAAAGCCCTTGATACTGCGGATTGGTGTCCTCGTAGGCGTAAATCATCGGGTGAGCATTGGGACGTTGCGGAAAAAAATTAGTTGTCATTTGTATCAATTATCCTCCAACTTTATAAAATCTTTTATAAATGGAATTTTTTTAAGAATCACATATATGAATCTTTTGAAATCAAATCTCAATTCACATTTTTTAACAGTTTCTGGAGACTGTGTACTAAAGTTCTCATCTCCCATTTGATTACATACAGGTCCATTAAATGTGCCACTGTTAATCTGCTTATTCACTACAACTGTCCCCTTCTCACAAATGTATTGTATATTATTTTCAGCAATGCAGTTATCCCCATTTACTTTTTCTATCAAGGCATTTAATTTGCTGACAAAGCCTTTTTTCAAAACAATATAATAGCTATTATTACCCTCTCGATATTCAAAATCGAAAAGATGCTCAACTTTCTGGTAATAAATAAAACGCTCAAAAAGATGTTTGTATACTATAGTGTTAACTAAGTATTCAGGAATTTCATTGTGAAAAATGACAACATCAAAATTATTGGAACATTCCCATATATACTTCAACCAATCAATATCTTGTTTGTTTATCGGCTCTTTATCCGGCAAGTAATTCAACTTAATCTCCATCCAATCACTCCATTGGTTTAATCATAGATTCAATGAAAGCAATTTCATCGTCTGTCAATCTATACTTTTCGTAAAGTTCTTCATCTGTCCATAGCTTTGAAAAATCTTGAACAGGAACCAACTGATATACTTTTTTTAGCGCATGCTGGGTATTTTTGAGCAGCATAACCATGAAACGGAAAAATTTTGTTTGAATATACGTTATTAAATTTCTGGCTTCCGCTTCTGTTTTGAACGAACCTATCACTACATAGGTTTCCGTGCAGCAGGAACCCATACCGCCATAAAGTGGTTTGTTCAATATTTGATGTGGAAATGTATCTCCTGCATTATATCCAGCAGAAATAAAAACCTTATGACAGTCTATCAACTCTTGAGATTTTAACACTTCATTTCGGTACATATAACCGATTCCACCATTTTCAAATACTTGTATAGAACCTTCAAAAGGTTCTTTTTTTCCATGAAATGCTGTTCCAAGTCCAAACGGTTTTTGCGATGAAACCAGTTCATCCATTGTTTTCTCATTAAATGATCTTATTTTGTGATAGATGCTAACACCTGCATTTCTTCTTATAAAGGCATTGACTCCATCTTCCTTCAAAAAACGATATGATTCTGAAATTGTGTTGTTCTCATGTGTCGTCACATGACACTCTCCAGAATAATCTCTGCTCCATAAGAAATAGCAAACGCCACCTTTAATTTCTACACCGTTGCCAAAGCACTCCGATGCTTGGATGTAGTCTACAAGTTCTGAAATTCGTTTATCATTTATCATGTTCTCACGAAAAGCATCCAGACCAAAGCCGCCAGAAAACCATCTTGATGGAATAATCATTGTGAGATAGCGAGGATTTAATTTCTTTGCTTGTTCAACAAATTTCTGATATAGTGGTGTGGCTTGAGCTTTTGAGCCGCCAGTACTCAACTGATAAGGCGGATTACCGATTATTACATCAAATTTCATCTTGAATATCTCCTCCGGTTTGATCGTATGTATCCACTCATAAGCATGGGTTTCCAGCTCGTCCCCTCGCTCATATTCGCTTTCAGATGCACCGCAAAACAGGCACTTGCCGTTTTGCCAGCGGTGCGGTATCCGCTTGTATCGGATGTTGCCGCTGGTATCCTCAAAAAGTGTGATGGAATACTTGCTGTTGGGATACTTGGAACAATACACACTTCTCCGGGAGAGAAGACTGGTCAGTTCAGTGATTGCGATACCATACAGCTGCTTGTGAAAAATGTGGTTGATGCGTTCCTGCAAATCCGGGATTTCCTCTTTCAATCCCTCAATCAGGCGTTTGGCAATTTCCCGCAGGAACACCCCAGACTTACATGCTGGATCGAGAAATGTTGCGCTGCTGTCATGCCACAGTTCTTCCGGCAGCATATCCAGCATCCGGTTTGCCACCTCCGGCGGTGTGAACACCTCATCGCTACTGAGATTTGCCAGACAGGTGAGGACATCCGGGTTATACATACTGCTGTAAAAATCACTCATAATCCTGCACCCTCCTGTAATCGGTCAGCGGATATTCCCTGATAGGTTTGGGAACAGGGTCTTTGGTTTCTGGATCAATCATCCAGTTATTCTCATTATTTGCGCTGTCAAACCCGAAAAGCGACATTTGCGATTCATATAATTCATCGTCTGGATTTTCTTTCAGTAAGACATCCAACCGAAAATCACGGCGCTTCATCTGATTGCCTGTAACAAGGCTCCACTCTGCAAAAACAATAGGGGAACCGTCTGCCTGGAGCATGGTGAGCGCATCTCCGCACAGAATGTTTTTGCGTAGGACAAACCGTACCGCTTCCCGGCACTGTTCGTTTGCCTGTGCTTTGGCATTGGTGGTATATTCCTTGTTCCAGATGTCAAACAGCCGCTGGCGGCATTCCTCTGCGTTATCCTCCAAAATATCAACTCCGTACAGGCTGGTCATTGCCAGTACCGAGTAGCGTTCATAGTCAAAGGGGCTTTTTCCATAACGGCTTTTTACCACAGCCAACTTCCGGGTGAGAACTTCCGCAAGAAAATTCCCGTTTCCGCAGGCTGGCTCCAAAAAGCGGCTTTCAATCCTCTCTGTTTCCTGTTTTACAAGGTCACACATGGCTTTTACTTCACGCTCGGCAGTAAATACCTCGCCATGATCCGCCACACGCTGCCTTGACTTTACCTGTTGTTCTGCCATTTCCTTACACCTCTATATCCTCGCACTCACAGAAAGGCAGCCACCTACAAGATGGTGTACTTTTTCGCAGGTACATTTTTCAATGTTTGGGAAGAGGCAAAAGAGCTTTTGTTCACAGGTTTTGTCTGGAAAAAGCCGGTGTTCTGTGGTATCATTTTCTTGTAGCTAAAAAACAGGCATTTTACAGAAAAGTACACAATCCTGTAAAAACACCTGCTTACAATAACTTGGCTTTTTCGTAAATCTCCGCACGATAGCGGAAAGTGGAAAGCGGCATACCACACATCTTTGCAGCATCTGTGCCGGTGATTTTGCCGTTTTTCCATTGTTGGTATAGGTGGTGGAAGTTTTCCGGTAAAGGCGCTGGGGGTCTGCCAAATCGGACACCTCTTGCTTTGGCAGCGGCAATTCCTTCTGCCTGACGCTGCCGGATATTACTGCGTTCATTTTCTGCCACAAAGGACAACACTTGCAGCACAATATCACTGAGGAATGTGCCCATCAGGTCTTTGCCCCGGCGTGTGTCCAGCAAGGGCATATCCAGCACCACAATATCAATCCCTTTTTCCTTAGTCAGAATCCGCCATTGCTCCAGAATCTCAGAATAGTTGCGCCCCAGACGGTCGATGCTCTTGATATAGAGCAGATCGTCTTTTTTTAGTTTCCGCACCATTTTTCGGTACTGCGGGCGTTCAAAATCCTTGCCGGACTGCTTATCTATAAACAGATTCTTCTCTGGGATAGATAGCTCTTTCAGGGCAAGAATCTGTCTGTCCTCATTCTGATCTCTGGTGCTGACACGGATATAGCCATATAAATTACCCATTGTTTTTCCCTCCTTTCTCCTGACTGAGGAAATGGCTCCCCAATCGGGCGTTTTTCATCTTCTATGGTACTGGATACTTGATACTCCTGAATAAACAGACTGTGAAAATGACGGGTGTAGACCCGGCATTTTGCAGTCATTTGCCCTGTAATCAGGCGCTTTCCTTTTCTGTACGCAAAACCTGAAAACCATGTTGTTTGGCGTACTCTCTGGCAGCTGCCAGCCGTTCTTCGCTGTACGGCGGGACAAGGCGGACAGACAACCGGGATTTCTCTATTACATAGGTTACACTGCCCTCGGCGGTGCTGCGCTCCAACCGGCACAGTTGGGGATACTTTCGGCTGAACTCTGCCAGTCTGCGCTTCAGATCGGCATTGAACGTGTAAATGCTGGCGGTGTTTTCTGCTTCGTTCCAGTTGATAATGGTTTCTTTCTCATACTTAGACAGCTTCATCATAAAAACCCTCCTCAAAGTCAGTGCTTTTCTCTACCATCCGCAGATACTTCTTTGCCTCGTAATACTTTGCCATCTCCATGCGGAGTTGCTGATAAAAGCAAGGATACCAGTGTTCCTCAACCTCATTTTCCATCTTTCTGGCAAGTCCCAGCATCCAGCGTTTTGCTTTTGGATCAACAGTCAATGCGGTCAGCCATTTGAGCCTTGTCACGGTGTTGTGGTGATTGGGACAGGCAAAGGCATAAAGAACTTTCTTTTCTTGAATACTCAATTTCATGGTTACGCCGTCCTTTCTTTTTCGTTCTCGTGCGGAGTGCCACCGCTGTCCAGCCAGTTGAAGAAGGCTTTCTTGCTGATCTTAATCAGTCTGCCGCTGCGCACTGCTGGAAACCCCGGTGTGTGTACCAGCTCATAGGCACTGGCTCTGGAAATCCCCATGATATGCTGAATATCCATAACATCCAAAATCAGGGGCAGAGCGTCATAGTCGTTCCATTTTGTTTTTTCTTTCATATCGGTGTTCCTCCTCGTATAATAAGATTTGCAGACGTTTTTAAGAGAGTCTGCTTAGTTC
>ERZ791911.795-NODE-795-length-18375-cov-5.679913_pt1 | contig 18375 bp, 22 predicted proteins | sample MGYA00510142_ERZ791911 | MGnify/ENA primary metagenome ERZ791911 (study PRJEB30046, sample SAMN00792056) | human gut metagenome | study: EMG produced TPA metagenomics assembly of the A metagenome-wide association study of gut microbiota in type 2... | reverse complement strand
AGGCCTTTCAAAGAAAGGCCGAGGCCCTGAAAGGGCCTAATTTGACTCATAAGTATAAAGTGCATTACTCGGTGTTCCTCAGGGCTCCGCCAAGCTCCTTCCTGTAGGTGGCAATCCTGCATAGGATTGCCAAGTCAAGCGACATTGGCCCTTAGCCTGCCCATTAAAGGGCCTTCCTTTTAATCGCTTGACCGTAAGGAGCCCGCGTTACGGGATTTCCCTCCTGCTGCTAAATTCACGCTAATCATTACGGTGAATCAGCCACCTCCGGTGGCTCTCCCCCTTTGGTGCCTGCGGCACCACCTTTCCCCCTGACGGGGGCACTATGGGTACTAAGCAATGTGCCACATAGCTCAGAAGCATAGCGCCGCTAAAACTTCCCCCTCCGGGGTGGCAAAGGAACTGGATTCGTAGGGGAGCGAAGCGACCTGAGAATCCAGTGACATGCTTCCTCCGGTGGCAAAGGAACTGGATTCGTAGGGGAGCAAAGCGACCTGAGAATCCAGTGACATGCTTCCCTTTAGGAGAAGTGGTGCGTTAGCACCAATAGGGGTGCATTTCCATCACGCCGAAGGGCGGTTGGCTTGTTTTCCCACGGGCGAAGCCCGGTTGTAAAGGTTTTTACTAGCTCACCAGCTCACTAGCCCACTAGCCCACTATAGAATTCCTTTTGGCCCATGCCCGCCGCTATTTTCCCTTTCCGGCATGATATAATACATAGGAACGTTACACCGGGAGGGCCCTATGGATATCAACAAGCTTTATTATTTCTTTGCGGCGGCGGAGTCGGATAGTTTTACCAGGGCTGCAGAGCACTGCCATATTGCACAGACCACCATGAGCAAGTACATTGCCCAGCTGGAGGAGGAAACGGGATGTACCCTGTTTCTCCGTTCCAAGAGCGGACTGACACTCACGGAGGAAGGAAAGTGGTTCTATGAGGGCATGAAGGAAATAGACCGAAAGTACCGCGCCCTCCTTTCTTCCCTTGCGCCGCAGAAGGCCCTCTGCCATTTGGGACTGGCGTCACAGGAGTTCAAGGGACTCGATTTCCTTCCTGCCTTCCAGAAAGCCTTTCCGGAAATCAGCCTGTCCTGCCACATGGCGCCGGTGCCGGAGCTGGAAAATGGGCTGGAGGCGGGAACCCTGGATGGCATCATCGCTCCGGATGCCATTATCTTTCCAAAGCGTTTTGCCACCATCCCCCTCAAGCCTGTCCCCCAGTGCCTTGTTTGTTCAGAGGCCCATGCCCAATCCCTGAAGGACATCCCCCACATCCTTTCTGCCCTTCCTTTCCTCACGAAGGCGGACAATCCATCCTATGTGGATTCGTGCCGAAGAAAATTTCAGGCGGTGTACCACGTTTCCTTTGGAATGAGCGAGACCATCCCCACCTTTACGGAACAGCTTCTTCGTCTGTCCCTGGGGCATGGTTTCTCCATCCTTCCCTACACCCCCGGCAGCATCGGAAACGGTCTTCACCTGTTTCCCCTTCCTCCCACCTTTGAAGAATGGACCTGCCTGGTGTACAGACCTTCCCATGGTTCGCCGGCCCTTCAGCGTTTGATTTCCTTTTTCCATGAAAAAAAGTGCTGAATGAAAGACTTTTCTTCCTTTTACTTTCCAAAAGACACATGATATTCTTTTGAAATAAGAATATTGTGTCTTTTTTTATATAAATTTTATATAAAGGAAATAACCATGATTCTCCATAACGATTTGACCCGGGGACCCCTTTTCCCCAAAATGATGAATTTCGCCGTCCCCTATCTGGCGGCCTGCTTCCTCCAGACCTTCTACGGCATGGCGGACCTTTTCATTACCGGCCAGTACTACGGCGCCGCTCCTGTCACCGGCGTGTCCATCGGAAGCCAGGTGATGCACATGATTATCGTCATCATTGCAGGCCTCACCATCGGAAGCGCCGTATCCATCGCCCGGGCACTGGGAGCAAAAAATGAAAAGGAAGCTTTCCGTCTTATGGGCAGTGCCGCCGCCCTCTTTCTTCCCTTCGCCATTGTATTCACGGCGCTCCTCTTTCTTTTCATGCCCTTCATTCTCCAAGTACTGCAGACACCGGCAGAAGCGCTGGAGGACACCAGAGCCTACCTCACCATCTGCTTTGCCGGCGTGCCTCTCATCGTCGTCTATAACATGGTGAGCGGCTTTTTCCGGGGTATGGGAAATACGAAAGCCCCCATGACCTTCATCGCCATTGCCGGCATAGTGAATATCCTTCTGGACTACCTTCTCATCGGCCATTTCCATATGAGCGCCGCCGGTGCCGCCTGGGGCACCTTTGCCAGTGAAACGGTGAGCGTCGTCCTTTCCCTCTTTTACCTCCACCGGAAACTGTCGCCCCTTGCCCTTTCCAGAAAGGGCTTTACCCCCGGCAGCCCCTGGATGCGAAGCATCCTTACCATAGGCATTCCCATTTCCTGCCAGGACGGTCTCATCCAGATATCCTTCCTGGTCATCACCGCCATTGCCAACAGCCGCGGCGTGGAAGCAGCGGCGGCCGTGGGGATTGTGGAAAAAATCATCAGCTTCCTCTTCCTGGTCCCCTCTGCCATGATGTCCACCGTGTCCGCCACCACCGCCCAGAACCTGGGCGCAGGCCTTCCGGAAAGGGGCAGGAAGGCCCTCCGCTATGGCATCACCGTGTGCGTTTCCTTCGGCCTTCTCTGCATCCTCCTCGTCCATTTCAAAGCCGGTGAAATCGTGGCCCTCTTTGTACCGGGGGAGGAGACGGTCATTGCCATGGGAAACGACTATTTCCAGTCCTACGTACTGGACTGCGCCATCGCCGGCATCCACTTCTGTTTCTCCGGCTGCTTTGCAGCCCACCGGAAAGCGTCCTTCTCCTTCCTCCACAACGTTATTTCCATCTTCACCGTCCGCATCCCCGGCACCTACGCCGCCGCCCTTCTCTTCCCCACCACCCTCTACCCCATGGGCATGGCAGCGCCGGCAGGGTCTTTGCTGTCTGTCATTATCTGCGTGTTTCTTTATAAAAAGTATTTGAAATAGCAGGAGCGCCCCCTTTGGGCGCGCAGGGTTCAAAAGGTTCAAAGGGTTCAGAAGGTTCAGAGGATGGTGGTGGCGCCCTGTCGGACGCATTAAGGAAGCACTGATTAATTCATAGAGTTTACTTTCATAAGAAATTTTATGCACTGCTTCGTCATGGGACTCCTTAAATAGCTCGCTATTCGCGTCGTCCCACTCCTTGCATTGCATAAAATTTCAAGAATGAAAGCAAACACTGATTTAATCATCGCTTTCTTAAAAAGTGGCGCCGGAGGCGGCCTCCCTGCCTCCATGGAATGGAATTTATATCTACCTTCTGAACCAGCCCGGAAGGCGCAGCCGATTCCGGGCCGAACCCGAGTCGCCCAGGGCCGACGGGCCCGATGGCGGCTTGCACCCTCTGAACCCTTACGCCCCTACATCTCCTACCCATTTATGCTATAATGAAGCAAGACATTCTGCAGAATTGCTTTTCAGGAAAATGGGCTGCAGCGGTCTGATTTCTATGGAATGAAGTATGGAAGGAGCAGATGTATGAAAAAAATAGTAGTCACTGTAATCGGTGCTGACCGTGTGGGCATTGTTGCCGGCGTTGCGGCAGCCCTGGCGAAGGAGAATATTAATATCCTCGACATTTCCCAGACCATTCTGGGAGATATTTTCGATATGGTCCTGATCTGCGACATGGAAAAGGCCAAAGGTTCCCTGAAGGAAGTCCAGGATGAACTGGGTGCCCTGGGGAAAGAACTGGGCGTGGATGTACGGGCCCAGCTGGCTGACATTTTCTATGCCATGCACCGTATCTGAAAGGGGGAGCCATGCTCGATATTGAAGAAATCCTTGCTACTGAGCGCATGTTTGACCAGAACAAGCTGGACGTGCGCACCATTACCATGGGCATTTCCCTTTTAGGCTGTGTTTCCGATGATGAAAAGACGCTGAATCGCAAGATTTACGACACCATCTGCACCAAAGCAGAGCATCTGACGGAAGTGAGCCATGATATTTCCAGGGAATACGGCGTGCCCATCATCAACCGCCGTATTTCCGTCACCCCCATTTCCCTCGTAGCCGGCGGCATCAAGGCCAAAAGCTATGTGTCCATTGCCGAGACCCTGCAGAAAGCAGCAGATGAAGTGGGCGTGGACATTCTGGGCGGCTTCTCCGCCCTGGTGGACCGGGGCATGTCCTCCTCCGACAAAATCCTCATCGACTCCATCCCGGAAGCCCTGGCTTCCACAAAGAGCATCTGCAGCTCCGTGGCCGTAGGCTCCACCAAGGCCGGCATCAATATGGACGCTGTAAAGCGCATGGGCGAAGTGGTGAAGGAAACGGCTGAGCTCACCAAAGACCAGGACGCCTATGGCTGCACCAAGCTGGTGGAATTCTGCAACGCCGTAGAGGACAATCCCTTCATGGCCGGCGCATTCCACGGCATCACCCAGGGGGACACCGCCATCCACGTAGGCGTTTCCGGCCCCGGTGTGGTGAAGAGAGCCCTGGAAGACGTAAAAGGCGCCCCCTTGAACGTGGTGGCCCGCACCATCAAGAACACCGCCTTCATGATTACCCGTCTGGGACAGATGGTGGCCGAAGCAGCCACCGAACGGCTCCATGCCCCCTTCGGCATTATCGACCTCTCCCTGGCCCCCACCTCTGCCGTCGGCGACAGCGTGGCCCAGGTACTGGAAGAAATGGGACTGGAAAGCTGCGGCGGCCCGGGAACCACAGCAGCCCTGGCCCTCCTGAACGACGCCGTGAAAAAAGGCGGCCTCATGGCCTCCTCCAGCGTCGGCGGCCTCTCCGGCGCCTTCATCCCGGTGAGTGAAGACCTGGGCATGATTGAAGCTGTTGAAAAAGGCAGCCTCTGCCTGGAAAAACTGGAAGCCATGACCTGCGTCTGCTCCGTAGGACTCGACATGATTGCCATTCCCGGAGACACCCCTGCCTCCACCATCTCCGCCATTCTCGCCGACGAAGCGGCTATCGGCATGATTAACAACAAAACCACCGCCACCCGCCTCATCCCGGTGCCGGGAAAGAAACCGGGCGACATGGTCCAGTTCGGCGGCCTCATGGGCTACGCCCCCATCCTGGAAATCAACAAATTCCGGGCCGACGAATTCATCAACCGCGGCGGAAAGATTCCCGCCCCCATGAGATCATTGACAAACTGATGGGATATGAAAAAGAGGAAATCCGGAATTTCGGATTTCCTCTTTTTGTGTGGGAAAGGTTCGGAGGGGGCGGCTTCGCCGCAAGTTGGGTCCGCCTTCGGCGGCAGGTTGTGTAGAAAGGTTATGTTCGCTCCGCTCAGGGGGCAAGACTAAAAGGTTCAAAGGGTTCAGAGGGTTCTGCCCGCTTCCAGCGGGCGGGTTCAAAGGGTGTGGTATCGCCCTGCGGGCGATGAAGTATATATGCTGTGGAGGTCCTGCGTAGAACAGCAATGGAGCAGCATCATCATTCTTACACTTGTACACCCTTTGCCTCTTCGAGGCATTTCCCTCAAGGGAAAACGAGAAATTTAGAAGGGCCTTCCTTTTGTCGGCTGACCGTTATCGGCGGCAGCGCTGCCAGAAAGCAGCGAAAACCGTAAAACCGGGCCTGCGGCCCGTTGGAAATGCATCCCTATTGGTGCTGCGCACCACTTCCCCCGGAGGGGGAAGTTTGCTCTATGCTCACCCTTGAGCTAACTTAAGTCGCTCATTGTATAGTGCCGCTAGAATCTCCCCCTTCGGGGTGGCAAGCGAACACGATTCGTAAGGAGCCGCAGGCGACTGAGAATCGTGTGAGACGCTTTCCCGTGGAGAGACGCCGCCAAAAGCGGCAGAAGGGGTGTATTTCCCACGCCCGCAAGGGCGGTTTGCTTGTTTTTCCCTCGCGCCGCAGGCGCGGTTGTAAAGGTTTTATCATAATAGCGCCCCTTCATTTCCAAAAGGCGCCCACCACCACCCTTTGAACCTTCTGCACCCTCTGCACCTTCTGAACCCTCACGCCCGTAAGGGCGTGTCCATGAACCCTTTTCAAAATCTCCTCTTCCCTGTATAATAGAATTAATATATCTAATTATTTAAATAAGGAGACTCCTATGAAAACATTGAAATACATTTCCTGGAACGTCAACGGCCTTCGGGCATGCATGAAAAAGGGCTTCATGGACGCCTTTAACGCTTTAGATGCAGACTGCTTCTGCCTGCAGGAAACGAAGCTGCAGCCCCACCAGATTGAGCTTGACCTGCCGGGGTACCATCAGTACTGGAACAGCGCGGTAAAGAAGGGCTACAGCGGCACCGCCATTTTCACAAAGGAAGAACCCCTTTCCGTCACCTACGGCCTGGGCATCGAAGAGCATGACCAGGAAGGGCGCCTCATTACCGCCGACTTCGGCAGTCATTACCTTCTCTGCTGCTACACCCCCAACAGCCAGCGGGGGCTGGCCCGTCTTTCCTACCGTATGACCTGGGAAGAAGCCATGAAGGAATATATGACAAAACTGGCAGAGGAAAAGCCGGTCATTCTCTGCGGCGACCTCAATGTAGCCCATGAGGATATCGACATCGCCAACCCCGCCTCCAACCATAAGAACGCCGGCTTCACCGATGAAGAAAGGGGCCGCATGACGGAACTCCTTTCCGCCGGTTTCACCGACTCCTTCCGCCACCTCCACCCCGACGAAAAGGACGCCTATTCCTGGTGGAGCTACTTCGCCAAAGCAAGAGAAAGAAACGTGGGATGGAGAATCGACTACTTCCTCGTTTCCAGCGTTTGGAAAGACCACATCAAAGGCGCCTCCATCCACTCCGACATTCTGGGAAGCGACCACTGCCCGGTGGAACTGGATTTGGAATGCTGAGGGGCAAAAAAAGACCGCTGCGGCGGTCTTTTTTACTGCGGGTTCAGAAGGTTCAAAGAGTGGTGGATAGCCGCTGCGCGGCAATGCTTATAAAATCAGTGTTACGGGATTTGCTTTTGTGCCGGTTGTATGGTTTTCCCACGGGCGAAGCCCGGTTATGAAGGTTTTATCAATGCTGGCGGCGTAGCCGCCCACCTTCACCCTTTGAACCTTTTGAACCCTCTGCACCTTCTGAACCCTCACACCGAAGGCCTGTCCCTACAGCAACACCTTCTCTATCGTCTTCGCCACGCCGTCTTCTTCATTGGAGGGGCAGATGGCCCGGGCCGCCTCTTTAGCCACTTTGTCGGCGTTGCTGACGGCATAGGAGAGGCCTGCCATTTGAAGAAGGGGCACGTCATTTTCCGTATTGCCAAAGGCCATGACCTCTTCGGGCGTGATTCTTTTTTTATCGCAGAGGAAGCGGACCGCGGCGGCTTTGTTGATGCCCTTTTTATGGACATCTACGAAATCATCTCCCGGGAAGACCACATCCACCTGGCCTTTGAATTTTTCTTCCACCACCTGCCGGATGGCCAGTCTTTTTTCCAAAGAGGGGTCTGCAAAGACGATACGCGTCACAAGTTTATCAGGGTGATAGAATTCCGCTCCTATGTACACTGGCTTCTTGGAGCGGTATTTCTGGTATTTTTCTTCCGTGCCGTTAGGCTTGTCCATGTAAATCACATCATCCATGAAGGAGGTGGCATTCCATCCCCTTCTTTTGGATTCCAAAAGAATTTCCGAAGCCAAGTCCGGGGAAAGGCCATCCTGCCGCACGGGCTCTCCCGTTTCACTCATCATGATCCATGCCCCAGTGTAGCAGATGAGAGGCACATTTCCCAGATGGAGGGTTTCCGCCTTTTTCCGGGCGGAGTCCCACATACGGCCTGTGGCCACCACGATTTCATAGCCTTTGGACTGGGCCTTTCGAATAACATTTCTGGAATAATCGGAAATGGTCATATCATCATGAAGAAGCGTGCCATCCAGATCGATGGCGACCAAACGAACAGCCATAGAAAACTCCTTTCAAAAATCAGCGTTCCCGGCGAAGGCCGGAAAGAAGCACGGGACTTGGAATCTGGGAAAGAAAGACGCCTGAGGTCATGGCAATGACGCCGATGGTCTGCCGAAGTGTGAAGGATTCATCCAGAAAGAGAAGGCCCGACAGCCCGCCGAATACCATTTCCATACTGAGAATCATGGATGCCTCCGTAGGGGGCATGTACTTCTGCCCCACCGCCTGCAGGGTATAGGCCACGCTGGTGGAAAGAATGCCTGTATAAAGAATGGGCCACATGGCCCCCTGGAGGCCGGTGAGGGTAGGCATCTCAAAGAGGAAAGCCAGAATAAGATTCAGCACTCCCGTCACCATGAACTGACCCGCCGACAGGAGCACCGGCGAAAAACGCCGGGTGAGATAGTTCAGCATATGAATCTGCACCGTAAAAGCCAACGCGCAGAGCAGCATGAGGCCATCCCCCAGACTGATGGAGAAATCGTCGGTAATGGAAATAAAATAGACCCCTGCCATGGCAAGAATGGCGCCTATCAGATGATTGCGAAGCAGCGGCTGCCCCAGAAAGAGGCCGGCTATAGGCACCATGAGAAGATAGTTGGCCGTAAGGAAGCTGGCCTTGGAGGCCGTGGTGTACTGCAGCCCCACCTGCTGGAGGGTGGCTCCCAGAAAAAGGGGAACCCCCACCATGAGGAAAGCCGCCCCCAGAGGAATGGACGTGGGTACAGGACTTTTCCCTTCCCTGTGAAAATAAAGGAAAGGCAGAAGCGCCAGAGAACCGATAACAAAGCGGACGCCGTTAAACGTAAAAGGCCCCACCGTATCCATGCCCACCACCTGGGCCACAAAGGCAAATCCCCAGATGAGCGCCGCCGACAGCAAAAGCAGACGATATTTCATATACAAACTCCTTACGGTATAATAGAGAAAGCTTTTCTTATTATATCAGATTCACAGCCCATGAAAGGAGAACCGAATGAAAGAAATCGTTATCGCCCAGCCCCTGGGCGTGTCCAAAGAAACACTGGACACCCTCTTTACACCCCTCACAGATAAAGGATACCACCTCACCCTCTGGGACAGCCTTCCTGCAGACCAGGAAGATTTGGGAAATCGGATTTCCAAAGCAGACCTGGCAGTCATTGCCAACTATCCCTTGAAAAAAGAGGCCCTGGATAAAGCATGCTCCCTCAAATACCTCTGCGTCGCCTTCACCGGCGTGGACCATGTGGACATTGAAACCTGCCGAGAGAAACATATCGCCGTCTCCAACTGCGCCGGCTACTCCACGGAGTCCGTGGCAGAACTGGCCATGGGCATGATTCTTTCTCTCTACCGGAAACTGGCAGAAGGAGCCGATGCCGCCCATCATGGAGAAACAGGCGCCGGTCTTCGGGGCATTGAAATCAAAGACCGCACAGTAGGCATCATCGGCACCGGCGCCATCGGATACCGCACCGCCCAGCTGGTCAAAGCCTTCGGCGCCAGAGTCATAGGCTATAACCGCTCCCATAACCATGATGACATCACCTACACCGACCTTGACACCCTTCTCAAAACCAGCGACATCGTCTCCGTCCACCTCCCCCTCACCGCCGAAACCACACACTTCATTAACGGGGAAAAGCTTTCACTCATGAAAGAAGAGGCCATCCTCATCAACACCGCCAGAGGCGGCGTTATCGATAACAAAGCCCTGACACAGGCTTTGAAAGAAGGGAAAATCGCCGGCGCCGGCATCGACGTATTCGACATGGAACCGCCCCTCCCGGATGACTATCCCCTCCTTACCGCTCCCCACACCGTCCTCACCCCTCACGTAGGCTTTGATACGGAAGAAGCCATGAAACGAAGAGCCGCCATCGTGGCAGACAACGTGGTCAGCTTTGTAGATGGGAAACAGAAAAATATAATCTGCTAAGAGCAAAAAAGACCGCGGACGCGGTCTTTTTTGCAGGTTGACGGCCCTTACGGGCCGAGGTTTGATGGGCCTATTGGCCCAAGGGTTCTTAGGTTTGACACAGCCTGCGGCTGTGAGGGTTTAGGAAGGCCCCTCTAAATTTCTCGTTTCCCCTTGAGGGGAACGCCTCGAAGAGGCAAAGGGTGTACAAGGTCAAGAATGATGATGCTGCTCCATTACTATCCTATGCAGAGCCAACTTCGCCCGACTTGGCATTCCTATGCAGGATTGCCACCTGTGGAAGAAGCCTGCGTTACGTGATTTTCTTCTGTGTCTCCAGTGCTGCATAACAGCACACCAGCACACTAGTACACTATCCCACCAGCCCCCTATCCCCCAGCACAAAAAACTCCCTGCCCCTCCCGAAGAGGGGTACCGAAGCCCCTTCGGGAGTGGAGGAAGTTTTTCTATGATGTTCAGCCGGCTGGAGAGAAGCATTCCCTTTACCGGCCATCCCAATGCCGCCGCTGCTCATGAGACAGGTTCTCGGCTTTGTGGTCGGCTCGGTCAATAAATTCATAGACTTCCAGCGTGACCTCCACAGCCACAGCTTGTCCGTTGTAATTGATGGTGATTTCCATCGGCCTTTTCTCCGTTCAGATTTTTGCGGGAAAATCTGAACGGGGCGGCGGGGAACGACACCGGGGACAGGGTTCGGTCCATGTTGGCCCGAACCCTGTCCCCATAGGTATGAAAAAGCGCCTGGACAACAGAAAACTATCCGAGCGCAAAAACACGGTATTCAGTTACATTATGACAATTTTCGCACTGGCTGCCAGACGGGGCCTGTTTGGTGGCCGGGATTTTTTTGACGATAGTGCAAATATCGTCTGAATTTGTCAGCGGTCAGTGTGCTTCATGGCGGCTCCCTCCTAAAGCCGCCGTATCAGCGTATAGGCGTCACTCCTTTGTAGAGGGCATAAGGAACGGCGGCCTTGATGTACTCAAAACCGCCGCAGTACCCTGAAAATCCATTATGGGCGCACAAAACTACCTGCCCTGCAACGTTTTTTTCTTTCCCCGTTTAGCGAGGCAGGATAACTTGGCTTATTCGGTTTAGTCTTGGTCTTGTGCGGCTGCCTCTTTCAGCCTATTTGCAGTTAAAAACCCACTCGATCGGGATGTAGCCCAGAACCGCAGAAGTACGGCATTTCATTGATTTCAACAATATCATTTGCAAGAATTTCAAAATCAAATATGTTGATGTTTTCCACTATCCGAGAGGGAGTTACCGATTTCGGCAGAGGTAAAACACCATTCTGCAAACACCAGCGAATGCATAGCTGCGCCACAGATTTTCCATATTTCCCCGCAATGGATTTCAACGTTTCATTATTCAGCATCCATCCCGTTCCAAGCGGGCTCCATGCTTCAACAAAAATGCCATGCTTCTTGCAGTAATCCACAGTTTCCGCCTGGGTAAGACCTGATAGGAAAAGCCGAAATGTCGGATCTGTCCCTTTTCTTTTTTCTCCATAGCCCACTGGAAACAGTCATTTTGGCATATTCTTAAAACGCATCGTTTGTTTCCACCGTATCATCGTGAATTTCCCGGATTACTTTAGCCGGTACACCTCCAACAAGGCAGTTGTCCGGGACATCTTTCGTCACCACAGCTCCGGCAGCAATTACTACGTTGTTTCCAATCGTCACGCCCGGCAAAATCGTGCAGTTCCCTCCAATCCACACATCCCTGCCAATGGAAATGGGTTTTGCCTGCCCGATATGCCCCCGCCTTTTTCGGGGAGAAAACGGGTGGTTGACTGTGGCGATCAGCGTGTTCGGACCGATTATCACATAGTCGCCAATGGTTACCGGGGCAATGTCCAAGATCGTCACATTGTAGTTGGCAAGAAAGTTTTCACCAACGTGGATGTTCTTTCCGTTATCACAGTTAAACATCGGAAGAACGGTCGGATGGCTCCCAACAGAGCCAAACAGCTCCCGCACGGCGGCTTCACGGGCTGTATCCTCTGTTACGGGAATCGCATTCAGCTTCGCACAGCCCTTGATGGCGTGCAGTTTTCGGGAATTCACACCTTCATCCCAGAAGTCATACTCCATCCCGGCATCCAGTTTTTCAAGTTCGGTCATAGATTTATTTCCTCCCACTATCTAATCAATTTTTCAATCTGGCTTTCGGCCGCCAAGGGCAAGAGTACACACAGGCGTTCCCAGACTCTCTTTTTCGATTCCTGCGGCTCCCGGCTATAAACCCGTCCGGTGAATTCATTTCCCCAATGCCCTTCCGGTGTTGCGTATCGCGCCAGTCCCCAGCCATAGGCTTTTCCATTCCGGTCTTTGGCATACTCAAAGTCAATCGTGGTCACATAGCCCAACATTTGCAGCCGGGTAACAATAGAATCAAATTCTCCGCGTTTTTTCATTCCCACGAGTTTTCTCCACTCCCTGGACAACAGCGAAGGATGCTCCGCCAGGACATCATAAACCAGTTTGTCCTGATGCCTGGCAAGCCCGTCATCATATCTGGCATCAAAGTCATAGCCGTCCCTGCGGTAATTTGCAAAATCCGGGAACCATTCCATACTGATAAAACCGGCTTTTCCATGAAAAAATTTCCCGTAAGCGCAGCCGGTTTCCCGGATTACCGGACCCTTCCATTCCCAGGGACCTTCAACGCCATCCACAAACCACAGTTCCGGCGGCGTATGTTCTTCCACGGAAAATCCCGGAATTTGGTTTTTGAGCAGTGGGAGGAATCCATATTCCTGTACGAGCCGCGATAAATCGGATGCTGAACAGATCTTGAAGTCGTCTTTCATCGGCATGATTCTTTTTGCCTCCTTGGTTGATGATTCGATCCTCCTACATAGCCGCACTGGCCCCAGGCGCTTTGACACACCCAGGGCCAGTGCGAGCTTGCCATAGACGGCAAAGCCGAAATTATTCTGCGATGTTTTCCGCTTCCTCCGCCAATACTTTGTGTACCACCAGTACGGCGTCCTTTACCTTCATTCCGCACCGGAAAGCTTTGGGGGCGTTCCCGTGCAGGATTTCCCGGCATCGAATGGAGCCGTATTCCTGTTCATAGATCTCAGCGCCCCGCGGATGGCTTTGCCTGTGGCTCTGTTTACCGGAAAGACTTCTCATAGATTTCCAAGTAATCTTCATCGGACAGCGGCAGCGGGTCAGCGGTAATATCACCGCCCAGCACCTCGTGGACGCGCTGCGGATACAGTTTCAGTTCTTCTTTGGTGATCCCGGCCTCGCTCATCTTCAGATCGGCGCAGTCGATGGATTCCACCAGAGCGTCCAGAGCACGGATAAAGTCTTTGCCGGAAGTGGGGTCCTTCACGCCCATCGCCCGCGCCATCTTGATCATCGGCTCCTCGGCGGCCTGACGCTCTGCAAAGAAGTCATAGTAGGCGTGGGCGATCATGATCAGCCCTGCGCCATGAACCAGATTCTCGTGATAGCTGCCCATAACGTGCTCCATCGTGTGGGCGGAGGTGCAGTTCATGTAATAGCCCGCCAGCGTGTTCGCAATCGCCATATAGTACCGGGCCTCTTTGTTGGCTCCGTCCTTGTAGGCAATGGGCAGATATTTGGAGATCAGTTCGATGGCTTTCAGCGCAAACATCTCTGCCACAACATGCTCGTTCTTATTAATAACGCTTTCCGAAGCATGAAAGAAAGCATCCATTCCCTGATAAGCAGTAAACTTCGGCGGTACGCTCATCATCAGGTCGGGATCGACGATGGAGATAGTTGGGAACATGGAGGGGTAGAAGATACCTGTCTTTTCCTTTGTATCTTTATTGGAGATAACCGCAGCAAAGTCTACTTCACTGCCGGTTCCGGCAGAGGTCGTGATTGCCACAATGGGAATAGCGTCAAATTCCGCGTTCTTTTTCCCGCCCTGGCTGCTGAGAGAATAATCCCAAATGTCGCCGGGATTGGTCACCATCAGTGCAATGCATTTTGCACAGTCCATCACAGAGCCGCCGCCCAGGGCCACCACGAAATCGCAGCCATTTTCCTTGACTGCCTTTGCGCCATCCATGACGTTTTCGCGAGTAGGGTTCGGACGGACCTCATCAAACAGAGCGTGTTCCACACCGGCCAGCTCCAGTTCTTTCTCTGTACGAGCCAGATACCCATACTTCTTGGTAGACTGTCCATTAGATGTTACAATCAGCGCCTTTTTCCCAGGGAGCTTCTGCTCATGCAGATGGCCGAGCTGACCAGCTCCAAAAAGCACACGGGTTGGCATGTTAAAAACAAAGTCTTTCATTTGGGAAACCTCCTTGCTATACTTAAGTTTCATTTTTATAATTCAGCTTGTGTTTCAAGTATAGTGCCATCCATTGGCAATTTCGACGCTATATCTTAATGCTTTTTGTGGCAAATTCTCATTTCAGCTTGTCTGCTCCCGTGTTATGTTCCGCAGCCAGCCATATCTTTTATAATGGATAATTGCCGCAGGAACCTTTACGACTTCATCCGGATTAACAATCAGAAAGACGGCAGCCACAGGGAAATGGAAAACAAATGCTGCAAGAAAGCCAACGGGAACAGCAAACAGCCACATGGTAATCGTATCGCATATCAATCCAAATTTGGAATTCCCTCCAGCCGGGAAGATGCCTGCAATTGTCGTTGTATTGTTTGCCTTCGCTGCCATGTAACAGGCACATAAAATCAGCATCCTTTGTAGATACTCAGACGCTTGCGGCGTGAGGGTCGTTACATTCAAAATCAACGGCGACAGTGCGACCAGAAGAAGTCCGGATACCATTCCGCTGGCAATAGACAATTTCCATAACAGGCCGCCATATCGTTTCGCCTGCTCTAAATTCCTGGTTCCAAGCTCATTTCCTACAATGATTCCACCGCCGCTGCCAAAACCTGTACAGAAACTGACAATCAGATTCTTTGCAATATTGGCAACAGAATTTACGGCAGCCGCGTCACTGCCAAGATGCCCCATAATAACGAAGTACATGGAAAATCCTACGCCCCATACCAGGTAATCTCCCAACATGGGCAGGGTGTATTTCCAGTAGTCACGTACCAGCCATTGTTACGCAGAAATGCAGTACTTGATATGGAGCCGAATACGGTCTTTTTGCAAGAATTCTACATAGGCCCGGGCCATTTCAATCAGTTTGGAAATAGAAGTGGCCAGCGCGGCGCCTGCAATCCTCAATTCAGGGAAAAACCACAGCCCGTAAATCAGCGCCGCATTCAAAAAGAGATTGGTTACCACCGCACTGGAGCCGATGACCATACTTTTCATGGCATAATCTGTGTTTTTCAGGATACACAGATAAATCTGTGAGATACCCGTGAACAGGTAAGAGACAGACACAATGCGAAGGTAGACGACGCCGCCCGAAATAAGCTGTGATTCGCTGGTAAATATCCGCATCAACATGGAGGGCGTAAAAAGTGAGGCACGAAAAAGACAATGGAGATCAGAAAAGAAATTCGCGTTACATAGCCGAAAATCTTCTCAATCGACTCTTTATGCCCTTTTCCATAATATTGTGCAGCCAGAATACTTGTCCCCATCGTCAGACCGCCCATGAACAGATTAAATACAAATGTGATCTGTCCCGCCAGCGAAAATGCGGAGAGCGCGTCCTGGCTGATAACGCCCCGCATCAAGTCATCGGATGCGCTGACCGCCGCCAGCATAAACTGCTGAAAAGCAATCGGCAGTACAAGGGAAAAAAGTTTTTGGTAAAAGACAGCATTCCTGCTGTTTTGAATTTTTGCTGACATTATGATCCTCCTGTTTCTTCTGAACTCAAATGTTTTAGTTTAAAACAGAAAGCAACGCGTGCCAGCGCCAAAACTTAATGGTTTCTATGGCTTTTTCTAATATCTCGTGGTATAGTGAAAATAAAAGGAGGCTGATAAAATGTTTCAGGATAAAGCAGCTGTCATTACAGGCGGCGCACAGGGCATTGGAAAATGTATTGCCGCGGAATTCAGGAAAAACGGCGCTCATGTCTGCATCATCGACAAATAGCCAAACGACTGCTTCACCGGTGATTTGGCGGAAGAAGAACCCCTCGTCCGCTTTGCGGAGAAGATAATCATGGAACATGGAAAAGTGGACTATCTCATCAACAACGCCTTGCCCTTGATGAAAGGAATTTCCGAATGCTCCTATGAGGAATTCAATTACGCCCTGCGGGTAGGCGTGACAGCGCCGTTCTACCTTACAAAACTCTTTCTGCCGCATTTTACCCTCGGCGCGGCGATTGTAAATATTTCTTCCTCCCGCGACCGCATGAGCCAGCCGCAGACAGAAAGCTATACTGCTGCCAAAGGCGGCATTGCGGCACTTACCCACGCCCTGGCGGTCAGTCTTGGCGGCAAAGCCCGTGTCAACTCCATCTCCCCAGGCTGGATCGATACCGCTTACACGGAATATACAGGTGCGGATGCCGCACAGCATCCTGTCGGCCGAGTGGGGAATCCCTTGGACATCGCCAACATGGTGCTGTATCTCTGCTCCGATAAGGCCGGTTTTATCACGGGAGAGAATATCTGCATTGACAGCGGCATGACGAAACAGATGATCTACCACAATGACTTTGGGTGGACACTGAACGAGGAGGGTATTTGATGAGCAATCCAACTTTAGATACAGCGATTGAAAAACTGGGGGAGCAATTTGCCAAACGGAACTGGAGCTACCTTGACGTTCCTGCCGGAAGTCCGATGGAAAAATCCTATGCCTGGCCAGGGCAGCCGGAAGAAAATATCATGATTTGCGTGTATAAGGGCCCGGATATTCAGGAGATGTTCCACCGCCAGGATTTTTTCTTTTTTAACTTTGCCTATTCAGGCGATTATGGTGCGCTGAGCTATAAATATGACAACCACATCACGATCCACGAGAATGAATGCTATATTGGTCAGCCATTTGCCGGCTATGCGCTCTCGGCACACAGTGAAAAGGACATTATCATCATTGGCATCCTGATCCAAAAAGAGACGTTTTTCCGGGTGTTCCTGCCAGTGCTGTCCGCAGATACGAAGCTGTTTCACTTTTTCCTCAATCCGCAAAACAACGAGTATTCCGAAGAATTCATTCACCTTCGCTTTGATGACTCCTGCTGCATCCGTACCCTTCTGGAAATGATGGTGATTGAATATGCCAATCCGCAGGAAGATACCCAGGCCATTCTTCAACCTATGGTACTGACGCTGCTGATGATGGTGGCAAGGCAGTATAAGCGGTCGATCCCTGTTCCGAAAGATGAAAGGCTGTCAGATAAAATCGTCCGTTATATGGGGGAACACTCTGATGTTGTGACACTGAAAGATATATCGAAACATTTTTCCTACCACCCCAACTACATTTCCACTCTGCTGCACCGTGAAATCGGAAAATCCTTTTCGGAAATTCTTTTGGAACAACGAATGGAGCGTGCAGCTTTCCTGCTAAAGGGAACCAATCTTTCTGTTGAAGAAATTGCCGCCATGCTGGGATATAGCAACAGCAGCAATTTTTATAAAGCTTTCAGAGAATATTATCATTGCTCACCGAGGGATTACTCTGGAAAATGATAATGTCCTGATATACATGAAAGCGGCCATGTCGATATTTTTTATACCGACAAGGCCGCTTTTGTTAGGCGAATATATCTTCTTGTATTATTTTCTTCAATTTGCGCTTTCAGCGTGTTCATCAGCCCCACCCAGCGCATGGGGTCACGGGCTTTCAGTTCCTCGGTGACGCCCGCCGCCTCCATCATGCGAGGCAGCATGGTGTCCATCCGTTCACGCGCCGCCCGGTCAATCTCCAACAGGTGCGGGTACAGTTTTTCGCTCAAAATCAAGCTGCTGTAAAGACCGGGCCGGTGTCCGATTCAGAAATCACTGCCCTTTTCCCACGCAAAAAAACAGAAAAGCCTATCAGGGGAGTCTCCAGGTAAGTTCAACCAGTAGATACGGCGTCCGCGCCTTGGCCTTCCCACATACATGGGTGCTGCTCGATACTTGTCGCTAAAGAGAGGAAAGTCCTGCGAGCGCTCTTCCTTATTGCTTTTCTGTCTTCTGTTTTTTGGTACTGCATTTTCTTCTGTCTATCATCGGCCGATTGTAGGAGGAGGGAGGATTGAAAAGATGGAATTTCCTGATGTTTCTTCATTCCCCTGCCCTTCTCCTTACCGCGGATGTGGAGGATTGCCGTTTGGAAATCGGATACATCATCTCATGAGGTCTTTTCATCCCTCTATTATTAATATCACAGAAGGTTCAATTTCTAGACCCCCTGGAGGAAAAGATTTTTGAAAAATTTCTTGGACCTATCCTCAGGGCTCCGCCCAACTCCTTTCTGGGGAAGGAGCCTGCGTTACGTGCTTTTCTTCCCGTCCACTGTCATTTTATAACTGGAATGACAGTGTCTCCATGGCATTATCTGCTTTTCATGGAAAATTCTTAAGGAAGGTTGTAAGAAAAGGGTGCTTATGCAATATAAATGTATGGAGAAGG